>WNGJ01009488.1_pt1 | contig 13855 bp, 12 predicted proteins | sample 5400611 | NCBI WGS metagenome assembly WNGJ01 (sample SAMN13153375, study PRJNA577476) | soil metagenome | isolation source: 40 cm soil or saprolite under Garry oak tree replicate 1 | place: USA:California | collected 2016-06-15 | reverse complement strand
GCGAGACTTCAGATTCGTCGTCCAGATGGGGTCCGAGGCTCGTGCCAACGACAAGCAGGCCGACGTCTTCTGCGGCACGTTCTGCGTCACGCAGCGCGGCAGTGGCAGTCATGGCCGCTAGCGCGACATGCCGTTCGTATGGCGAGGCGGCTTGATCAACACCGGCTAGGTCGACGGCTGCCGCGAGCTGGCTGCGCAAAGGCATGCCCGATGGCACCTCGCGGATACCAGTCTCGCCGCGCAAGAGCCTCTGCCAGACCTCAGTTGTGTCGGTGCCCAGTGCTGTCGTCCACGCCAGTCCCGTTACGCAGATGTCCCGGCCCGCCTGCGGGGCAGTGCGGGACCGCGTGCGCCGATGAGCGGAGGAGTTTGACTGAGACAGCGTGCCGGCTATCACGATGAGGCCTGCAGGACGGCACCGTCTGGCTGCTTGACATCACTATTGGCGCCCGCAGGGACAAGCGCGCCCAGGCGGAGCCCGAGTGCCAGGGCGACTACACTGCCCGCGATTAGGACGATCAGCAGGATCTCGCCGCCGGCGAAGGGCAGTGTGGCGCCAGCTATGGCCGGTCCGAGGGTCGAACTCGTCGATGTTGTGATGGACAGCAGCGCGTTCGCCCGGCCGCGAAGCCTGTCGGCAACCAGGTTGTTGACGAGCGTGTTGGCCACCGGGATTACCAGCACCTCGCCGGTCGAAAGAAAGGCCATCGCTATAACGGCGGCCGTCAGCGTCGCGAGGCCGTGCTGCTGGCCGGCGACGGCGATACAGATCCATCCTGCGGCGAATGCGGCGCCGCTCAGCGCGAGCAGGCGCGTGCGTGGTATCTGACGCAGGAATGGCATGCCGAGGAACTGAACCACTACCACGGCCACAATGTTGAAAGCGGTGATGAAAGAAAGACCCGCGGCGCCCATAACGTGCCGGGCAAGCAGGTAGCCGGGCAGTCCCGCCTTGTACTGCCCGTAAGAGACGACGAGCGCCATCAGGAGCACGGCGTACACGCCGAGCAGCCGACGGTCCTTCAGCACGGCGAGGTAGCCGCCACGCTGCTTTCCGCCCCTCGGCGCAGCCTCGCGCTTCTGCGGGCTCCGCCACAGCAGAGCTGTCGCGACTGCTCCGGTGAGCACGAAGGTGAAACCGTCGCCGAGGTATAGCACCGCGTACCTTGTGACAGGGGAGGCGAAGCTTGCGGTGGCTATCACACCGCCGACCACCACGCCGACACCAGCCATCGCATTGAGGATGGCGAAGTCCAGCGAGTAGGTGAGTCCGCGTTGCTCACCCGAGGTGGTGACCGCGTAGACCGAGCGCAGCATCGTGCCGACACCCGAGATACCGACGCCGTAAACCACCCCGGCGAAGATCGCGAGCGGGGCACTGGTCGCGGCTGCGTACATCGCTGTGCCGACCCCGGCCACGAGCATCACCTGTGGAACGACCGCGCGGTATGGCACCCGGTCGAGTTCAGCCCCCCAGAACAGCCCGCCGATGACGGCAGCGATGGCCTGGGCCGCCAGCGTCGCCGCTGGCACCCATTCGGGCAGGTGCCGCACCTGGCTTAGGTAGATCCACAGGAAGGGCAGGACAAGCCCTCCACCGAATGCGTTAGCGGCATTGGTGACCAGCAGCACCTTCGCCGGTCGCGGCAGAGCGCGCGCCCTGGACAGAGTACTCATCTCTGCTGCGTCTGATCGACGTCGAAAAGCCACGAAGTTACCATTCCTTTGTAGTTACCTATTCATCTCTTAACCTCGATTCCCGGGAGGCGGGAATCGGGGTTAAATGACGTCAAGTGCCCTGGCACTAGCTCATCGAGCACGTCGAGCAGTCGCCGCAGATCGGGCAGCTCGCCAAGAGACACACGCACGTACCCGGGAAAGCCAAACCGGCCGGCGTCGCGCACCAAAATGCCGTGATCTTCGGCGAGCCGCTGCTCCACAGAAGCTGACTCGGCGACTTCGACCGCGACGAAGTTCGTCACGCTCGGCAGGTAACGCCGACCACGGCGATCAAGTTCCTGCGTGAACCATGCACGGCGATCCCGGTTCCGCTGCCGAACGCGCTCAAGGTGGCCCTGGTCACCCAGCGCGGCCAGGGCAGCGGCCTGGCCCGCGCGGTTCGCGCTGAACGGCACGGCGCACTGTGCCCGGCGCACGGCGGAAACGAGCCTACGGTTCCCCACCGCGTAGCCAATCCTGAGTGCGGCAAGCCCATGGGCCTTTGAAAAGGTACGGAGCGCGAGCAGTGGCGCGTCGGCGTTGAGGTAGTCAACGACGGCGGGCGTGCCCGGCGGGGTGAACTCGTGGTACGCCTCGTCCACGACGAGCGGGACGCCGCTGCGCGCCGCGGCGGAAACGAGCAGGTCCATCTCGTCCCGAGACATCGCGGCACCGCTGGGATTGTGCGGGTTGCACAGATACGCCACTCCAGCCCTTCGCATCCCAGCGGCGAACCGCTCGACGTCCACGGCGGTTCCCGCGAGTGGAACTTCAACGCAGCCGCGGCGGACCGCCAGCAGGCAGATGCGGTAGCCGGGAAAGGTGCCCGCGGTCGTCAGGCCAGGCAGGCTTAGGTTGCCGACCGACAGGCTGGAGAGCAGGACGAGTTCGTCGCTGCCGTTGCCCACGACAACCTGGCCGGCCGCAACGCCAAGGCGATCGGCGATCGCCTCGGTGAGCCTGGCGCGATCCGGATCCGGGTAGTGGGCGATCTGATCGAGCGCGCCGTATGCGGCATCGGCGGCCTGCTGGCTCGCGCCGTACGGGCTTTCGCTCAGATGCAGCCGGATCAGTTCGCCGCGGCCGGTGGTTATCGTCATGCTCGGTCTTCCAGCAGGATTCCGAAACAGTAACTGCCCGGCTCCGCGGCGAGCGTTAGAAAGCAATGCTCTGCTCCAGCCGGCACATAGAGCAGTGCGGGCGACGACAACTCATGATGCTCCCCATTGACCGTCACATCGATCCGTGCACCTTTCGGCGTGGGTGAGACCAGGAAGTACACTTCAGGCACGTTATGCCGGTGCGGTGCCGCGACTGGTTTCCCGACCTTGTCGCTGATATCGCCACCCGCGAGCTGGATCGGCATGCCGCCGAATGAATCTGCGGAGAGATAAAATGGAGCTGGGTCGTAATGGCCGTCGACCGTCCGCATGGTCGGAACGCCAGTAAGAACCTGGACGTCGGTGGGCCAGCTCCGGCGGGCGGCAGTCATTATGATTTCCTCTCAATCGGCCTTGATGACGTAGAGCCAGGAGTGCGGCGTGCCGAACGCGACGACGCTCTCCACCTTCAAACCTGCCTCGGCGAAAAGCGCTTCGTAGGTCTGTCTGGTGTGCAGCGGAATACCCATCAGCGCATGGGCAAGCTCGTAGCCGATGGAAAAGACTGGCAGCGTCGTATCGTTATCGCCGGCTGGCCGCAACATCGTGTCGGCCAGCAGGAAGGTGCGTGTCTTGGGGAACGCCTCACGCATCCTTGGCAGCACTTCGTGCCGCGGTCGCCGAGCCCGGTCGCGTGGATGGTGCCCTCGGCCAGGCGCGTCGCCGGCTCGCTGATGTCGATTGCAAGACCGCGCGTGCCGGCGCGCCGCGCGACGGCCCTGCAGAGCCGTACGGCAGTCCCGCTACCCAGATCCGCGATGGCGCCGAAGTCGATCCCAGCCAGAACCTGCTCGAGGATGTCGGCCATGAAGGCCTGGTCATTGAGCCCTGATCCGCGCGCCACCATGGCATCGTTGCGGTGGACGTCGGTGCCGAAGCGCTGAGCCCCAGAGACGATCGCCGAGGTGTTGCCGAGCACTTCCTGATAGCCGCCCACGGCCCAGGTGAAGTATCCGCGCATGCGAACCAGTTGCCGACCGGCATCGGTGAGCATGACGCGGTCTGCCCGTCGCCGCAGGTATCCGCACGCGATGGCGGCCTTCAGCAGGTGGCCGAGCAGACGTTCGTTGCTGCCAGTCACCGCGGGCAGCCGGGCGAGCGTGGCATCACCCTCACGGTCAAGCAGATCCCACACGCCGAGCTGATCGAGGGCAAAGATGATGTTGGCCGCTATATAGCCGTTGAACGCGGCATCGACGCCAATCGGCCGGGTGGCGGTGCCACGCCAGTCTGCTGGGAACTCCGCCAGGTCAGCGAGGTTCGTGCTGTCGGCAGTCGTCATTGGTTCTCTTCCTGATGGGGTGTGGCCGCTGGCACCGTGCGCGCGGCAATCATCGTTTGCCGACCGGCGGTTCATGCGCGGGGTACCGTTGCGCCACCGCGGCGGTGAGTTCGGCTACCGTCTGATACTCAAAGAGCAGCCTGACGGGCAGCCGGATGCCCAGTTCGCTGCCGAGCCGGGTGGTGACACGAATCGCCATCAGGGAGTTGCCGCCAACGGTGAAGAACTGGTCGTCGTCCGCGAAATCCCCGTGCCCCAGCGCTGCCGCCCAGGCGTCGCGGACTTTCGCCCGTAGTCCCGCGTCGGCCGACTGCGCGGGCGCTGTGCTCATAACCTGACTCCTTTGGTCGTGGCTGGGTGGTCGGCTCGCCGCGGTGCGGTCAGCTTGTGGCTGGCAATTGGCTTCTGGCCGCCAGCCTGCTTATGACCGCCAGCCTGCTTATGACCGCCAGCCGGCTTCTGGCCGGCAGCGGGCGAGGCAGCCCCGACTGCGCTTGCGAGGCCACGGACCGTCGGCCGCTCATAAAGATTCCGAACGGTGACCGAGGTGAAGCCGAGTTCGCGAAGCCTTGCTACAACGCGGCTGGCCAGCAGCGAGTTGCCGCCGCTGTTGAAGAAGTTGTCATCGAGGCCAACGCTGGTCTGAAGTACCGAACGCCAGGCGGCTTCCACCGCGGACCGCACCGTGTTCTCACTGCGTGGCTCGGCGTGGTAGGTGAGTTGCCCGTCCTCCGTGAGCGGCATGGGTGAAGGTAAACGCGCCGCATCGAGCTTGCCATTCGCGGTCAGCGGCAAGGCAGCAAGTGGCATGACGACGTCGGGCACCATGTAGGACGGGAGCACGGCCCTGGACCGCCGCCTGACATCCTCCGCGGCCGACGGCGGCTCGCCCGCGGCGAGGACCATATAGCCGATGATCTGAATGCTTGCCGGGTCTCCCCCGCTGCGCTGTGCGGTGGTGACGGCGGCCGCTGCCACCGCAGGATCGGCCAGCAGCGCCATCCGGATCTCGTCAAGTTCGATCCGGTGTCCGCGCACCTTGACCTGGTTGTCGAGCCTGCCAAGATGTTCGAGTGAACCGTCGGGCGCCATCCTGCCGCGATCACCGCTGAGGTAGAGGCGTTCCCCGGTCAGCGGGTCCGTGACGAAACGCGCCGCCGTCAGTTCTGGACGGTTGAGGTAACCAAGCGCCAGGCCCATCCCGCCCACGGCGATTTCACCGGCCGTGCCGAACGGCAGCGTGTCGCCGCCGGCGCCGCGAATCCGCACCGACCAGCCAGGAATCGCCCGCCCGACCGAGCGTGAGGCCCGCCGTGCGTGGTCCCTGGTTATCGTCGCGGCGGTCACGTGCACCGTCGTTTCTGTTATGCCGAACATGTTCACCAGGCGGCACTCGGACTCGGGATGCAAGTCGAACCATGGCAGGAGTGTTTGGGTGTCCAGCGGCTCGCCTCCGAAGATGACAAGCCGGAGCGCGAGGCGACGCGGCGTTGCACACTCCACCGCCAGCAGTTGGGTGAACGCGGACGGAGTCTGATTGAGTACCGTCACGCCTTTGTCGGCGAGCAGCCGATGAAAGTCCTCGGGTGACCGTCTCGTCCACTCCGGCACCACGACCAGCCGCCCGCCGGTGAGCAGGCAGCCGAAGATCTCCCAGACCGAGAAGTCGAAGGCAACCGAGTGGAACCAGCTCCATACGTCAGGTCTTCCAAAGGCGAATTCCGCGCATGTGGCGACAATCAGCGACACGACGTTACGGTGCGGGATCACGACACCCTTGGGCTGCCCGGTGGAGCCGGATGTGTAGATGATGTAGGCAGCGTCGTCGGGCCGAGGGCCGCGCGCGGGCTGGTACCCGCCGGGCGCAGCCGCAGCTAGATCGCACAGCCGCCGGTACGAGACAACGCGCGTCGTACCAAACTGGCCGTCCGCGCTGTCGTCGGCGAGTACGAGGGCGAGCTTTGCGTCGTTCGCGATGAAGGTCAGTCGCCGCGCGGGATAGGTGGTTTCCATCGGGACATACGCGCCTCCCGCCATGAGCACGGCCAGCAGCGCCGCGACGAGGTCTGGTGATCGGCGCAGACAGACGCCGATCAGATCGCCGGGCTGGATGCCGAGGTCATGCAGCACGCGCGCGAACTGCCGGGCCCGTTCTTCGAGCTCTCGGTAAGTCAGTTGCCCGTCTTCTGCGACGATCGCGACAGCCTCGGGCGTCCCGCGGGCGGCGGCGAAGAACGCCTCGTGGATCAAGGGTGGCCGCACGTCAATCGATGACGTCTCCATATGGACCCTCCCTTCGCGGTGCCTCGCAGGTCGACTGGTGCTTTGGCTCAGCTATCGCCTGGTCCTGCGCCTCGGGGCATGACGTCGGCTGCAATAGCGGGAGACACTCGTCGCGCAGCAAGTCGAGCAGCTGCTGCCACGACTCGGTCAGATACATGTGGCCGCCAGGAATCTGACGCATGACAAACTCCGCCGAGGTCATCTCCCGCCACTGCGCCGCCTGCGCCGCGGAGACGAGTTCGTCGGCGTCTCCCCGCAACGTGAGCACCGGGTGCGGCAGCGGAGCTATCACGTGGGGGCGGTACCGCTCAGATAGCGCGATGTCGGCGCGAAGCGTTGGCAGCAGGAGGTCTCGAATTTCGGGGTCGTCAAAGGCTGGGTGGCTGTAGCCGGTCCGGTGACGTACCTGGTCGAGGAAATGATCGTCGTCAAGGCCCGAGATCAGCTCATCCGGCCCGCTGCCGGGGCGGCCTGCCCCACTCACGACCAGCACGAGCCGCAGGCGCCGCAGTCCGGCGTCTGAGACTCTTCTCGCGAGCTCGTAGGCCACGACGGCACCGAAGCTGTGACCAAAGATCACGGACTGCCGACAGTCACGGATGACCGCGAGAACCCCGGGCAGTATGGCTTCTATCACGCCGGGCATGTCAGTTCGCGGTTCGTCAGCGAAACGTGTCTCGCGTCCCGGGAGATCGACCGGCACTAGGTGAAATGGATCGGCCACGCCACGCCATGGATGGAAGAAGCTGGCACCGGCGCCGGCGGGCGGGAGGCAAACGAGCGGAATGGATGTCATCGCGCTCCTGCGTATGTAGTACCTGCAAACGCCGGCGCCAGGTCATAGCGGGCCTCGGCCGATACGAGTTCAAGTACCCGGTCATAGGAGTCGCGGAGGCGGCGCAGAGTGTCGCAGTGCAGCCATATGGTCTGGACGCGGCCAACCGTGCCGGTGCGGTAGTCGACTCTGTCGCCCGGCCTGATCCGGGTGTCGACCCGCCAGACACCAGGTATGGCACGGAGCTTGGCGGGGTCGGGCACCCTGGTGATCGTTCGAGCCGATGCCGGGGCATGCACGAAACCGACGATCGCGAAGCCGTCGACAGATACCGGGCGGCGTGACACCTGGCCAAGCGCGGCCCTCAGCGTCAGATCGACCGGGTCGAGATCGCTCATTCGGCCCACCATCTGGCCGATGAACCCGCCAAGCCGTCCGTTGACTTCGATAATTCGCGGGCCCGCTGGGGTGAGCTTGACCTCGGTATGGGTCGGGCCTGAGGCGACACCGAGGGCGGCCAGTGCAGCCGATACCAGCGTGAGAACCTCGCTGCGGAGATCAGTGGGGAGCAGTGTCGGCCCCACTGCACCTGTCTCTCGAAACGGCCAAGCCAGCGGCAGGCGGTCGGTGACCCAGAAGTGCCAGTAGTCACCGTGCCCAAGAGCCACGCTCTCGACCGACAGGTAGTCCGCCAGCCAGTCGCCAGCGGGATGGGCACCGCTCAGCAGACGCTCTTCAAGCTGCCATGGGCACGCACTGTCGAAGCTGAACGCTTCGGCGGCGATCGGCGGGAGGCGGAGTGGTTCCTTCGCGCGCCGCAGTGCCGTTCGCAGGTCAGAAATGTCGTCCACCGGGAAGACGTTGGCGCTACCTGCACCTAACACCGGCTTGAGCACGGCGGGAAAGCCAACCGCGCCAACCGCGGCGGCCAAGTCGCCCTCGTTCTGCAACGTCGCAGTACGCAGCCGCTGAACGCCGGCCGCAGCGAGCCGGTGTCGCTGGATGTCCTTGTGCGTGAGCGCGGCTGCGGTCTGCTCGTCGTGGAACGGCAGACCAAGTCGGCCGGCGGCTTTCGCGACGAGCGGCAGGAGATCATCGTCGAACGCGACGAGTCCTCCAACCTGACGTGCCGACAGCTCTCGGCATACCTCATCGACGCCGAGCCCGCTGGCGTCGACATGATCGACGACGCCCGACAGCATAGCCAGGTCGACGTCGCTCCATGGCCTTCTGCCCGCGTTGACGATCAGCGGCTCGCACCACCCGCTAGCGGTAGCGTCGATGACCTCAGCGAGGTTGGCTGACCCGATGGTGTCGAACACCGCGACCTTGGTCATCGCGTCAACCTTCCGCGGCGCAACACATAACGCCGTGTCTCGCCCTCGACGGCTAGTAGTTCGAACCCAGCGCGGACAAGGACACCGTGCGACGCAGCGTGGTGCACGTCAGTCTCCGCACGCAGTTCGGCAACGCCGGTTTGGCGAAATGCCCACGCCGCAAGCGCCCGCACCGCTTCTGTGGCCAGTCCTTTTCCGCGATGACCGGGCACCAGGCCGTACCCAATCTCCACCGAACCCGATTCGTCAGGCGACGAGTGGAAGCCAACGTCGCCGACGACCTGCCCGCTCATCCGGTCGACGATCTGATACATTCCGAAACCCGGCCTGTAGCCACCGCTCCGCACTAGGCGCACAACCATTCCAGCGGCTACCTTGGTGCCCTCTAGCGGGTATCCCTCGGCCCAGGCCTGGCCGGGAAGAACGCGGCCGGCAACTATGTCAGCCGCTCCCGCCGCGTCGAGTTCTTGGAGCAAGACTCGGTCAGCGCTGATGGGGTGAGACACCGCCTCGTGTCCGGGCTCGGTCATTGGAGTCCCTCCAGGCGCGACGTTATTTATCGCCGGAATTCTGCTCGCCTCGTCGCCGTCCACTACGCGCCGGAACACTTTCGTGCTCTGTTGCCAAAGACGGGGAAACAGCGGCCTTGCGGCCATGCGTTCCAGATCGCTGATTGGCCGCCCGCGCAGGCTGACCGGATCTTGCCTTGCGTGGTCCAGCTCTTCGGCCGTATCAGGCTGACCGCCGAGTAGCACCCACACCATGTGCAGATGCACCTGCTTCCATTCCAGAATACGTGCGTCGAAACGGTGCAGGCGGGCCATGACGTCGGCGAGCGCGGCTCTTTCCTGGTCTCCGGAGAAACCTGGGTCGGCGGCACTGACAAGATCGTCCAGATTGGTTCCTCTGCGGGTCATCAGCGCTTCGAACTCATTCCAGACAGCCCGGCCGGCCCGCCGTAGGTTACGCGCTCCTGGCGAGTCGAGGCCGGTGGTGTTGGGCGGGAACATCGCGCGCATGCTCAACAAGCTGAGCTGCGGAAGCGAATCCAGCAGCAGCCTCACCGCGGCCACCGGTAGGGCCGACAGTCCGCAGCACCTGTCAAGGTGCCGGGCCGCAAGCACCAGGTTTCCTGCGCGCAGTCCCGCAGCCAGATCACAAAGCGTGTGGTGGACGGCCACCCACGCATACTCGGTGACCAGGTGCGTGATCTGGAAAAACCGGTGGTCCGCGTGATTGAGCTCCCCCTCAGGGACCAAGGCGGACAGCGCCGCGGTAAGCCGGGTGTCCACCTCGTAGTTGCTGCCGCGGGCGTACTCGTAGCGCAGCAGTGGGTTGGACTGCGCCGGGTTCAGGATTTGCCGCGCCGGGCTTGGCCGGCCCTCAAGCACCCGCGACATCGGGTACCCCCTTGGTCCTCGCCACGGCCTCAAGCTGCCAGAAGAGCCTGTTGTCCAGACAAGCCCTCAGGTATGGAACACCGACCGTGTAACCAGAGCCTGGGGCGTCGCCGAGCATCCGTGCCGCAAGGCTGTGGTGGGTGGCCTTCCACCGCTGGTGAGAATGCTCAAGCTCGGCCACAGCGTGCAGCAACGCGCGGTCTTCTGCTGGCGAAAGGCGGTCCGCCGCTAGCTCGCCCAGATAGGCGCCGGCGATGGTGTCGGGCTTAGCCTGAGCTTCGGCCTGGACCAGCGGCACGTTATCGAACGCCGCGGATCGCAGCCGGTTCAGCGGCGGCGCGCAGCAGATCAGCTCGAATTTCTTGTAGTGTTCCGACTGAATCGCGCTCGCGCCCTCGGTGAACTGCCGGAATATTCGGAAAGCCACGTTGCTCATGGTGGCCAGCAGGCTGAAAAGTTGTCCGGCGCTGTCCAGACAATTCGTTGCATCCGCGATCCGCGCGGCCGCCTGTTTTGGCTGCCCGCTTCTGAGCGCATTCCTGGCATCACGGACGTAACCAATCAAAGCGGTGAAGACCGCCTCGTAACTTTGCAGCACCCGGATGAAGAGGTACTCGTCGTGGAGCACATAGACAGGCAGTACCGACGCGTCGAGCCGTAGGGCCACATCCGCTGTTTCCGGTGCCGGGAGGACGTCGAGAAGCTCACTCGCACGCTGGGCGTCGTCAATATGGTCGGCAAGCTCAAAAAGCTCTGGGCTGCTCACCATCTGGCCGCTGCGGACAAGGTGCCGCAGCCCGTGCCGGGCGCGCTTGCGTACCATGGCCGCGCCTGGCCGACGCTCGGGAAGTCTGTCGTGCCAGCTGTGCAGCGCGCCTAGCTCGAAACGGATGGCGTCGGCGACCAGCAGTCCAGCCAGGTGAACCGGCCGCAGCCGCGGTGCCTCACCCGCAACGAGCGGCGCGAGGAGCGGAAACGCGATGTAGCTGCTATACCGATATGCATCGTCGTGCTTGTCGAGTACGCAGCAGAGAAAATCTGCGAGCAGGCTCTCGTGGCGGTGTTCATCGCGTAAGAGAGCGAGTTCATCGAGGAGTCGTGGGGGCAAAAAATGTTTACCCACCAACTGCACGGTCCTGGCAATTAACTGGTAAGGAAACTCCGCGTTTGGCGGCCCATCCTTATCGCTGCGATAGCTCCTCAGCTCGCTGCTGACATCAGCATAATTAACCGGCGCAAGATTATCGACGAAGGCGCGGCTTGATCGTGTCTCTATCGCTGTCATAGTTATTTCATTTAGGATCGGATCGGTCGATCCAGGCAGTATCGCCGCTGGGCGGTTGACGTAGGATGGCCCCGTTCGAGCAGGTGACGCCTCCTGCGGTATTGAATGCTTGCGGCGCGCATCGGCATGGACCGTCAGTTGCGAAACTCCCGGACGCGCGCCAGGAATGCTATTCTTGCCCCGTCTCCTCGGCGCTGACTCAAGAAATGTTAGACCGTGCTGGACCGTCCGTCGCTCGCCAACATTCGGAATTCGGTCACCGAATTTACCGGCATGGTGCCCGGCTCCGGCCGATCGTGATTACGCGAGCGGGTAAAGGCTAAGACGAGCCAGCATCGAGTGTGTTTCGACCGGGCACACTAAACTGTTCTCCAAGATTGGAGTGCCGCGGCTGCCCGCGCCGGCGTAACACAGCGAATTGGGGAACGGTGACCTGCACGCCTGATTACTTGCTGAGCCGCGTGGCACGCTGGCCGAGGGATCCGGGGTGAAGCACGCGATTCTCGGCGCGGGTGGTGTTGGGCTCGCGATCGGAGCCGCGCTCGCCCGCGGTCAGCACGACGTGGTCCTGATCATGCGCGAGGACTCGCGCGCAGCGTATCCGGGCTCAATCCGCGTGCACAGCCGGTTACGCGACAGCTATAGCGTGCCGGTCCCCGCCCTCGACCGACTCGACGATGACGTCGACGTCGTATGGGTCACCGTCAAGGCGCCTGCGCTCATCCCAGCTCTTGGCCGTATCGGCGGTGGGGTCACTTCCGCATCGATTGTGCCGCTGCTCAACGGAATTGACCACATGCGCGTGTTGCGCTCGCGGTTCGGTGATCGCGCGCTCGCAGGTTCGATCCGTATAGAGGCGGAGCGCAGCGCGCCTGGTGAGGTTGCCTGGCACTCGCTATTCGCCATCGTGGAGCTTGCCACCGACGGCAAACCCGCGCTCAGCCAGCCCGTGGAAGCGCTCCGTTCGGCGGTCCGCGGGGCCGGCCTCGGCTGTCACATCCGCCGCCACGCCTCAGCCGTGCTCTGGGAGAAACTTGCCCTTGTCGCACCGCTAGCCCTGGCTACCACGGTGGCAGGCGGCCCTGTTGGTGCCGTCCGGCGCGATGCCGAGCTGTATGGCTTGATGCTCGACGTCGCGCGCGAGATCTGCGCTGTCGCCAGCACCGAGCGGGTGACGATCGACGTCGACGCTCTGCTGCGTGCACTGCGGGCTCTTCCCGGCAGAACCGACACGTCGCTGCGAAGGGACGCCGCAGCCGGGCAGCGGCCAACCGAGCTGACGGCGCTCATGGCGCCGGTCGCGCGGCTCGGCGCCGCGTCTGGTGTACCCACACCCGCAACCGTCGCCCTGGCCGAGCGAGCGCACGCGGCCGGCGCATGAGTCAACGCGCTCACTGAGCCGAACACCTGAGATGGAGAAACAACATGGCAATCAGTACTGACGATCATCTGGAAAACACGTTAAAGGAGATTGTTGTGTCAGATCTCTACATCGACGTGCCGGCCAACGAAATCAGCGTCGATGACGGCCTCCGCGACGTGCTCGGCCTCGATTCGCTTGGCTTCATCGAGCTCCGGACCCAATGCGAGCAGCGCTTCGGCATCAGCATCACCGATGCCGATTTCGATCCGACGCACTTTCACTCACTCCGGACCGTTGCCAGCCTCGTGCGACATCTCCGCCGAGAACACGATGTCGTTCCCTCGCAATGACGGACGACTGGTGTGCTCGTAACAACGCACAAAGCCAGGAAGGACGACACGTGACCGGCCAGGACAGGATGCCCGCGTCGCCGGAGCAACTCGACGTCTGGCTCGCTTGCCAACGGGAACCTGAGTCTGACCGTTACAACATCGCGCTCGACCTGGAGTTTCACCCCTTTGTCGACGTCAGCGCTATCCGTGGCGCACTCGGCGATATGCTCGCGGCGCACGAAGCGCTGCGTAGCAGTTTTGCCGCCGAGTCTGGCCAGCTCATCCGATTCATCGACGACGACCCGCCGTTGGCCTTCGTCGTGCACAGCGACGAGCGCCGGTATGCCCGCGACGAGGCGCGAAGGTGGGCCGCAGCGGTCGCCGCCGCGCCATTCGACCTTACGGCCGCCCCACTCTTGCGGGCAGCACTGCTAGTGCGGCGCGGCGGGGCGCTGCTCGTCCTCACCGTTCACCACATCGTGTCGGATGGATGGTCCACCGACATTCTCGGTCGCGACTTCATCGCTGCCTACCAGGCACGACTGGCCGGTGGCTCATATTCGGGGCACAAGCCCGTGGCACCAAGACAAGCCGGTGAGCCCGGCGCAGCCTGGGCTGATGAACGGTACTGGGGCGCGCTGCTGCGCGATGTCCCCGCACCACTGGCGCCACTGCCGGATCTGGTGCCCGATGACGGAGGTCCGGGCGAATCCGCATACGCGGAACTGGTGGTTCCCGATGACGTCGTGGCGAAAATCCGCGTTCTGGCGCGGGCCGAACGCGGCTCACCGGCAATCGTCGTTCTCAGCGCCTGGTCGATCCTGCTGCACGCGTGGAGCGGTCAGGCGGATGGCACCTTTGGTGTGATCTTCGCGGGGCGGCTTGACGCCGCTGCTGAGCACGAGATCAACCTGCGAAG
>WNGJ01005031.1_pt1 | contig 13859 bp, 4 predicted proteins | sample 5400611 | NCBI WGS metagenome assembly WNGJ01 (sample SAMN13153375, study PRJNA577476) | soil metagenome | isolation source: 40 cm soil or saprolite under Garry oak tree replicate 1 | place: USA:California | collected 2016-06-15 | reverse complement strand
CGCCAGGGCGTAGTGATAGTGCCGGCGATCGCCGCGGGCACCGCCAGCCGTTTTGCTTCGACGGGACCATACCTGAGATCGAACGGATGGCTTACCGGCAGGGCATGTCCCAGCACTGCTTTGAAACCCCGTTGACCATCAGCCTGAAATCCCATGCCGGCATAATTCAGCAAAGCTCCCTCAGTAAGCGATGCATAGCCGGCGCCATTTGGCAGCTTAAAAGTCAGCGGCGCTGCCGCCCATTCGCCGGCTTTAACTTCCGAGATCTCTTTTCTGGTATGAATGCCCTCATAGTGACCTTCGAAATCGTGAAACCAAACTGAGCTGCCGTCTGGAATCTTGAAGACAGTTGCTTCATCAGGCACTCGCGGTTGCTGGTTTCCCAAAACGATATAACGGAAGCCGACTCCGTCATTGAAAACGCGAACTTCGAATACGTAGTTGCTGTTGCTTCGCGGCTGTTTAAGAGAGACTCGCGCACCACTACAATAATTAATTGCTTCGGAGTGAACACCTCGAGTCGGATACGTTTCGTGGAGGCCATATCTCTCTATCCTGCTAAACAGGAAGTTCTGGCCCAGGTCGGATCCATCGATGAGGATGCCCGCCGTCGAGGCTTCAATAACCGGCTCGTATAAAAAAGCAATCCGATAACGTAGTCTGGACGCGTCACCGGTCAACAAATAAAACTGTAGCCTTCCATTCGGGCTTACGACTTTGATGTCTCTCGCAGCGGATTCATACGAAACGGCCGCAGGATTCAATGCCGGCCTCTGCTGCCGGCCCTGGGGAAGCGCTGCAACAACGACCGGCGCTGCGAGGGCCGCGATCAAAAACGCGCGCCGCGAATGTTGCTCTTCCTGATGATCGCTTTTATTACTCATCGCCCTTTTATTTCCGCCTGCCTAACCGTTCAGTGGGGATGGTTGTCTTTAAATTTGCTTGTAATAAATTACTTCGATCGGAAGCGGCAACAACCGGTAGCTTTGCTGCCAGGGCTTGATACCGATCGTCGTACCTGACGGCGGCGCGGCGAATTAAAGAAAACAGACTCTGCGGCTGCCACTCGCCAAGCTGTTGATGAGGCCATTTCTGAGTCCCCAAAGCGAAGGGAACCAGATAGTCCAAAGCGCGGCTGATGCCACGCCCGTCGGGTGTTTGATAACCCCAAAGATCGACACCAACGTTTTCTCCAAGTCTTGCCAGGAGCATCAGCCCATCAAGATTGCCAACGCTATAACTCCAGGCCCGGGTACGTACCAGCTCCAACGGTTGCCGGCCATCGGTTTCAATCTGTAGCGCGATGCGTTTCTGACGAGCCGCCTGCAAAACGTCTCGCGCCAAGTCTCTCTTGCCAAGAAACAAGGCGAACGAAGCAACCTGGACGTCGTAGTACGTCCCATGATTGTTTTTGGCTGCACTTTCATCTCGTCCATTCTTGCTTTCAAGCATCCAGCCGAGAAACTTCGTGAACCATTCCTGTAATTCCTGCTGATCTTTCCCAGTCAGCGACTCTGAGCCCACCAGCAATCCGATGGCGTCAACAACGCGCGTCAAGCCGCGCGTTTCAATCAGGCCAATGCCGCGTCCTGTATTTACACCGGGAATGAATTGTGCAAACTGCAAATGTGGATTCATTCTCGTTTCCGGATCGAGGAAGAAGGCATGCAACAACTGAGCGGCCTTAGCGGCGTAAGCTTCATTGCCTTTGTAGTAGTAAGCGAGCGCCAGCGTCTCCACCGCACCGGTCATCTGGTCCAAACTGCGATGGTCGCTGATCTTGTTGATCTCGGGATTGCGTTCTCCGTCACGACGGATGTAGGGAAGGCCGTTTGGTTTGCTGGAATCAGGCCAGAAATATGGAGCCTGGCTCATATAATCGTGCTTGTCTCCACTGGGCGGAACACGTTCCTTCGTGACAACTGAATATGGACCACCCTTTAGTGCCTGCTGCGCATCGCGTTCCAATTGCGCCAGAGCTTGAACGAGAGTTTTATCACCCGCATTGAGGCGTTGTTTGGTTAACTCCAATTGCTTCGCATCGAGGAGAAACACGCGCAGCGAGTTCGCTTTTGGCCGCTGGTCCGGCGACGATCCTGACGCAGCTTCTCCTGGTAGCATCAGTAATGTTCCGATTATAAATGCAATCACCAATCGTGGAACAAAGGACATGGATAAGACTCCTAATTTCATGCTGTCTATCCCCTTGGGCTCTCTTTCATTCCAATACCGTTGGACCCGCCGGCAATTCGGTGTCTCCTCAGCAATATGGCGGTGATAGAGGAAGCCATCACCGCCACCTTGCCTGGAGCAATGCCAAATTTTTGCGCCTGGTCCGGTTCTAAAAGACAAACCTCAATCCAAACTGTATCTGCCTTGGCGTAGTGCCCTGGGCCAGCCCGGTAACTCTTCCCACATTGGGAGCGATCGCCGTGGCATTAGAATTAATCGTGAGGTTCGCGTTTGCCGGCGTGTCCCAGTTGATAATGTTGAATACATTGAATGCTTCGAGACGCAGTTGCACCTTGAATCGTTCGCTCATGGCGAAGCTCTTGAAGAGCGACAGATCCATGTTGTAAACCGCTGGACCCCGATAAGCATTTCGCGGAAGATTTCCGAAAGCTCCCGATGGAATTCCGAACGCGCACGGATTGAACCAGCTTGCGATGGTATGCACTTGATCGGCCGCGCGGCCGCCCTGCGAAATAGTCTTCTGGCAATTGGGATCAGGATTTGCCGATACCGGGCCTGCCTTAAAGGGATCGGAAATCAAATTGGGCCGCAGATAGTTGTTCGGCGCGCTTGAACCGCTTCCACGCAGGTTTGCGAGATCGCCGGTCACTGTCAGATTGAAGGCTGCGCCCGTGCGAGCCTGGGCAATAAAATTCGTTTGCCAATTACCGAAGATCCAGGACGCTGGTCCATCTCGGAACCATTTCTTCCCCTTCCCAAACGGTAGCTCATAAACCGTTGCCCACGAAAGAAAGTGTGTAATGTCGTAGGATGAAACGCCCCAGGCGGTCTTCTGGTCCCAGAAGTTTTGAATCGTTGAGCTTCCTCCGGGGCCGTTCTCCACATTGAAATACCCGCTGCCGGTGTCGTTTGAACGTCCCCAGGTATAGGAAACCAGAGTGCTCAAGCCATTTGTGAACCGGCGCTGGAATTTTGCTTCAAGCGCTTTGTAGTTTGCTTTACCGATAGCCAGAGTGTAGTTAACGCCAGCGCCCACCCACGGCACTATTCGAGCCGCGTCAACGGTTGCGACGGGAGTTCCATTCGGAAATGCCTGACGAGCCGCGTTCGCCAGACCAGAATATGGCAGCCGACGACTGATGCTGCCAACATAAGCGACAGAGATCATGTTCGACTTCGTCAACTCGCGCTGAAACTCAACGTGCCACTGATGCGAATATGGATCCTTGTATTTTGGATCATCGTTGAAGCCACCGACCGTCCAGGGACTCGATGTCGGCAGGGGCGTTGCGAATCCCTGAGATTGAAGTTGAATGATGTTGAAGAAAGTCCCATTGAGGAAGTTAGCAGTGGCATTCGCATTTCCGGCGAAGGCCGTGGCGTCAGGCCAAACCGCCGCTTCGAGATCGTTCTGGGCGTATTGGCTACGAGCCGGAAGCGGATCAAAGTAAAGACCGTACCCGGCGCGAATCACGTTCCTGGAGTTCAAGGACCAGGCGATGCCGACGCGAGGTCCAAGATTGTCCTTAATTGGTGGCGGGGCGAAAAACTTCTTGCCCGCCAGGACTACATTATTGAAATGCGGATCGGAGACAAACGAATCGGGAATGCAGGGAGCGGCCCTGGCCACGCTGCAAAGCGAGGGCATAGTATCCGCTCCAATGATCCACCGTTGGTTCAAGAGGTCGAATGAATTCCACAGGCGTCCATCGATTGTCTTGGGCTGGGTCAGATAGTCGTAACGAAGTCCCAGAGTCAGCACTAAGTTACGACGCACTCTCCATTCGTCCTGTCCAAAGGCGGCCCACGAAGCATATTTGAACTGGACCGGTCCGCCATGCAGAGTCGGCAGTTGAGCATCGAAGTTGTTCGGAAAACCCAACAACGCGGAAGCGAGCGATAAGCCTGTTGTGTTCGACGCGGCCGACGGGTTGCGTGTTTGTTCGTCGCTGAAGGTGTATCGCTGAAATGTGTTTAGCTGGATACGTTTGGCTTCGATATACCAACCACCAAACTTAAGATTGTGATTGCCTTTGAGCCAGGTCAGGTTAGGCGTCACACTCCAGTTAGGGTTCTCGCGCAGCGCAGATCCGCGCACGCCAAAATCATTGTTGCTGCCGGCGGTCCACTCGTTCGTATCGAGCCGGACAAGCAGGCCGCCATACTTTTCGATGTCGCCAAAACCAAACTGCTTCAGCGGATCGATTCCGGCTGCGTGTTGATTTTGCTGTCCCGAATCGACGCCGGGCCGACCTGCATAGCCGGCGCGTACGTCGAGAATCACCGCCGGGCTAAAGCTGTGTGTCCAGGCGCCACCATAATTGCGCCCTTTGCCGCTGCCACCCGTAGATCCTTCCGTACCGATCGGATTATCAACGGTCACATTTTGTTGGGTAAACCGAAAGAAAACGTTGTCGCTGTCTCTGAAACGATGGTCAATGCGTATTTGCAAACCGTTGGCGTTGTTAATCGTGGGACGACCCTGCGCAAAGTTTTGGGTTACATTCCCGGCAACTGAAAGGTTAGGTATAGCCGAGTACGTCTGGAAGAACTGCTGCATCGGCTTGAATATCAGAGCGGCAGGCAGTTTATTACAGGGCGTGCCCACTGACTGATCCTGGCGATTTTGTGCATTCACTGGTAATGGAATTCCGGCGGAATCGCAGCGGAAAGGATCGCGCACCACTGCAGAACCAACCTGCCGGGTTGAGTAAGGATTGAAGATCTGATTCGTGCGCACTTTGAAATTAGAAAAGTCTCCGTTGATTTCGGCCGCCGTCGGCACATAAGACAATCCCAGCGAAGGTTGGCTATAACGCCAGCCATCATATCCAAACGAAAAGAAGGTGCGGTTTTTGATTACTGGTCCCGTAACGACGGCGCCAAACTGGTTCTGCCGAAACGGTAGCGGTTTTTTTGGTACACCCTGGCCCGGCGCACATCTGGCCGTCGTACAAACATCGAAAGGATTTCGCGCGTCGAAGGCATCGTTACGCACATACTCGAACGCAGAGCCATGAAGGCTATTGCCTCCTGACTTCGAGACCATGTTCATTACCCCACCCATCGCGCCGCCAAACTCAGCTTTGGCGTCGTGTCCGACGACCTTAAACTCTTGAATCAGATCGATGTTTGGAATCACTATGTACGTCGGCCCACGAACGTTAGTGTTGATGATGCCGTCGAAGAAATAAAGCTTGGAGCGGTTTTCCTGCCCATGAAAGGAAGGGTCGGCAAAACCCGAACCAGGAATCCCAACATTTCCTTCGACTCCGCCTATGCTTCTGTTTTGAGAGGTTGAAACTGGCGTTGCGCCTGGCGTAAGGGTCAGCAGTTGCGTGAAATTTCTGCCGTTCAAAGGCAGGTCCTGAACCGCCTTCTCAGCAATTACGGTTCCCAGATCAGATGAAGACCTCTGGACCATTTCGGTTCCTGCAAGAATTTCGACGGCTTCAGAAACCTGTCCAACCGTCAGCGCAACATTCTGCGTAACGGTCTCGCTAACACCCACATCCAATTGAGTCTGCGTTCCCTTGAATCCGGGCACTTCAACTGTCAGGGTGTAACTCGCTGGCTTCACATTGACGAAGATGAAGTATCCACTTTCGCTGGTTTTAGCTACAGACTCAATCTTCGTCGCTCGATTGGTTAATCTTACGACGGCGCCAGGAACTGCAGCGCCATTTGGATCGGTAACTGTTCCGCTGACTTCGCCTGTTGCCGTCTGAGCAAGAAGCACTGACGCGGAAACCACTATCAGCAGCAGCGTTGCCGGCGCTTTTCTTAGCAAGAACATCACTTATTCCCTCCTGCAAAAAGACCAGTGAATTACGCGAGGCTTCCGGAATTGCTTGTCCCTTGTTGCTTAGTTTCTTCTTGAAAACAATAGTCGGCAAAAGGGATCTCCACTATTTGAACTGGAGATCCCCTGGAAGGTTATTAGAAATTGATCCTGATCGATGCCTGCATTACGCGGGGCGCACGCGACGCGCGGGCCGTGCCGAAGGCGCTGTTGGTTTGAGACACCTGACCCAGCGTAGTCGAAGTGCAACGCGCCGGATTCGTACCGATAGCGGCGTATCCCAGTATCGTACCTGCCGGGCAAGTGCCGCCCGCCGCCAGAGCACTAACGCTTGCGTCTGGCGCCCAGGTTAGCGCTCCGTTGATGTCAGTGAAATTCGCGCGGTTGAAAAGATTGTACATCTCCCAACGCAATTGAATGCTGCGCCTCTCACCGAATGGGACGTTTTTGAAGAACGCCAGATCCGTATTGAGAATTGCCGGCAGACGCAGCAGATTCCTTTGCAGGTTTCCGATATCCCCGGCGCTGCCAGGTTTGGCGAAGCATTTCGGATTGATCACGTAAGGCGAGCCGGTTGGATCCTTGGAGCCGTCTGTCTTGTTGGGATCGCAAATAATGACCGGGCGCGCATTGATGTCGCCGCCAGTGAAGTCCGTAATGCCGGTCCATCGGCAAGTGGTAGTGGAACCCGGATCCAGCACGTAATGCGGCTCACAGGAAGTGCCGGTTGGCAGATAGATTTGGCCCGGACTTATCGTATAAGTAGCCCCAGAGTAGGTCCAATTCAAGCCGGTGCCACTGCCAAATGTCTTGGGCTTGCCAGTCGCGTACGAAGTGGTTCCGGAAATTTGCCAATTATCCAACATGGCTTTCACGAATCGGTTGTTCCAATGCCTGCTGGCCGATGGCAAATCGTAGATGTAATTTCCGGTAAGGATATGGGTTTGATCGAAGTCTGCCCGAGAGTAATTGAAGGCTTTGTAGGGGCGACCCTGGCTGACGTCACTTGAGTCGTCGTCTTTGCCGTAGTCGAACGTCTTCGAATACGTATACGCGACCCCATACTGGAAGCCACTCGCGTAACGACGATTCATCTGCACCTGTAATGCGTTGTAGTTCGACGTACCTGACCACATGGTCATCGTGATATCGCCGAAACCTCGGTAGGGGCGCAGGAAGTTGTCGGCCACTGCGCCTGTTATATGCGGACCGTTCTGAGCAATTGCGACAAACGGGTTCCTGGTCGGAAAAGTAGTCCCCTGAATGAGCGGACTAACATCAAGCCATTTCGCGCGGTCCGGCACCTGGTTTATGTTTCGTCTTTCTCCGAGGTGTCTGGCAAGCGAACCTACGTAGCTGACTTCCAAAACAGTCTTGTAGCCGATGTCTTGCTGAATGCCGAGCGAGAAGTTGTAAATAGTGGGCGTGTGGGAGTGGACTTCGACAGCATTGATACTGCCTGGCGAGATCAGCGCAGTGCCGAGCAGGTTAACAATATTGTCGATATTGCAGTTGGTGCATGGGCCCACTGTAAAAGTGCGATTAACCGGCGGATTGTTCACCAGGTTTCCACCCGTAGTGCCGCCTCCGGGTCGCGGAGTGTGGTAGACGCCGCCCATGCCGCGCAAAATGCTCTTACCTTTACCAAGCACGTCCCAAGCAAACCCGACACGTGGTTCCAGGTCAAAAGATCTGGTGATTCTGTATCCCTTTGGAGTATTGGGGTCGGACCCTAAAGCGAGACCATCGTTCAAATCACCAACAATATTTCCCGCTGCATCTCTGACAAAGGTACCGACGAGGTTGATGTTAGTTAAGAAAACTCCGGGACTCCGAGGATCGATAGCGCGCCGGTTGGCAGTCGGACACGCGGCAGCAGTCACGACAATTGTGCACGCTGGTAAATACAACAGCGGCGCTTTGGATGGATCATATAGCCGTGGATCAAAGTTGGAGCCCTGGTGATCAACCTGGAAGAGCGGTGTGTGGTAACCCATTCGCAAACCATAGTTGAGAGTAAACCGCCGATTCGCTTTCCACTCGTCCTGTCCATACCACTGCAAAACTTTTATTTGGAGATTGGTGAAGGGACGCGCGCTTGATTCACTATACGTCCGAAAATTTCCCAGCAAAGCATTTGCATACGGGTAGCCAGTGGCGCCCTGCGCAGCAGTAAAGGAACTGTTGTTATCAAAATTGAACACGCCCGACCATTGTCCGCCGGGAGCTTCACCATTCAATAGTCGCTCAAAGTAAAGACCAAACTTTAAGCTATGAGGACCACGCGTAACAGAAAGATTATCCGCAAACGATGGTTTGATGTAGTCGTTGCCGATTTCGCCCCAGCGATCGAGCCAGTTGATGTTCGCCGGTTGTCCCGGTACGCCCGACCAACCCGTAGCCCTCGGAATGGTCCCGAGGTGATTGTTTTCCGGGAAGATTTGCGGGGCCTTGTAATTTAGCTTGCTTCTCTGCAAACCTTCCACAATGCCAGCGGACGGAATGAATCCTTCCGAATCGTGACGCATGCCGAAATTAAACTCATTAACCACGCTCGCGCCGAAGATGTGGACCCAGTTTGCCGACCATCCGTTGTCCTTATAAAGGTAATGCGAGCTGATGCCCCAGCGATTCGAATCGCCACTGGGCCAACCTGATGTGCCAAGGCCTTCATTATCGGAAGTCCACCATTGCCCTTTCCAGTAAATGCTATCGCTGTTGGTCGGTTTGACGTCAAACCGAATGACATAACTATGCTTAGGAACGTCCACACTCTTCTGGGCTACGTAGTTGTAAGCAACGTTAGTCAGCGTTCGTCCTCCGGGAGCATTCGGCAGCGGAAAGTAGTTGAGCAGAGCCTGACCGCTCGTATTCCATCGCTGCTGCGGGATTCTGTTCCCTGGAAACTGTGTGCCCGTCAGTGGGTCAATGACATTAATTAGTCTGCCGTTCGCATCAAAAGACTGCGAAAAATCGCCTATCCGCTCGAGAGCCGTAGGCACTGTCACAAACACCGGATCGGTCGGGGTGATGGTGTGTGGCTTCTCGACGTTCACGAAAAAGAAAGCCTTGTGCTTTAGCAGAGAAGCTCCGCCCTCTCCCAGCTTAGGAAGCGGCATTGGCCCGCCATAATTGAAGCCCCAGATATTGTGGCGATACACGGGCCTGTGTAGACCGGCCTTATTGGTGAAAAACGGACTCGCGTTGAGAGCCTCGTTTCTCAGGAAGTAGTAGGCGCTTCCTCGATAGTTCTTCGTTCCGCCTTTGGACACAACGTTAATTAAAGCGCCACCATTGTTGCCATACTCGGCGCCATAGTTGTTGCGCAAGACTTTTACTTCCGCAACCGCATCCTGGCTAATCGTCATGCTCAGCTTGTTACTGCCACTCGGTTCCGCGGCATTCAAACCATCCACGCTTGCCACAGCTGAACGGCCCCGCTGGCCGTCAACGTTAGGTAAGTTGGTGCCGAAGCCCTCACCCACAGCCTCGATGTCGTCGTCATTGGAAGTACCTGGCAGGAGACGCAACAGCGAGGTGATATCGCGACCCTTAGTAGAAATCAAACTGATCTGATCGGCGGTTAGGCGTGCTGTGAGGTCGCTACTTTCCTTTTCAACCGTCGCTCCTTCACCGGTCACCGTCACAGTCTCGCTAACCTGGCCCGCGGTCAATGCGAGATCTGGAAGCGCAAGACTTTCGTTCGCGCTCAGTACCGCGTTCTTCCGCTCGAGAGTCTGAAATCCGCGCTGTTCCACTTTGATGGTATAGACACCAGGCTGTAAGGCGGCAAAAGAGAATCTGCCGTCTTCGCCGGTAGTAGCAGTGCGCATGCTTCCAGTCTGGTCGCTGCGCAAGGTCACGCTTGCACCTACAATAACGCCTCCTGCGGAGTCAGTGACCGTGCCTGAAATCGATCCGGTGACCGACTGAGCTAACGTAGTTACCGCCAGCATTCCAACGAGCAGCAAAACTGCAAACATACTCCACAGCAACCTCGAACAACGACGCCTGCAAATAAACATGGAGGGCCTCCTTCAGGTGGTTCTACGAATTCGAGTTGTTTCTCATGAGCGACGACTGGATTACCTGGCCTGCCTCAACTAAAGCCAGGTCCCTTTGCTGACTATCAATCCCGCTCGCCTACCTAAACCGCAGATCTCAGTTTGTCTTATGTTCGGACAAATTCTTTGAACAGAATGATTCCTCGGAATGTGCAACGAGAGAATGCGGCTTCACACTCCGACTGGTACCTCTTCGCTTGGTTCAGAAACTTGAATGGTGCTTTGTTCTTCGCGCTCTTCCAGGGCGAAGGCCTGTTGCGCCCGCAGGATGTGCTCACTCATAGCAGCGCGCGCCTCTCCCGGCTGTCGCGCGCGAATTGCGCGGTAAAGCTGCTGATGTAGTTCCAGCGATTCCTTGAAATCGTGCGCCCGATCTATCGTCTCGCGTCGCCGTTCATACAGTACTGCCGACACCATCTCGACCAACGTTGCAAGGGTCGGATTTCCGGAAGCAGCGGCAATCGCACGATGAAAGCGAATGTCGTGCACCAGATACTCCTGCGGATCGGCGAGGGCGGCATACATCTCCGCGATCTCTTCCGCCAGCGTAGCGAGTTGTTCGCTTGTGGCATGCTCCGCTGCCAGGCCCGCAGCTCCGACCTCCAGAATTGAGCGCGTCTCAAACATGTGATTAAAACTGAAGCCATGCAGCGCCGCTAATAATCTTAAGGGCTCACTGTCGAGCGTGGGTGGTCCACCAGCCACGAAGGTTCCGGCTCCCTGCCTTGACTTGAGCACTCCCATCGATGCCAGCGCCCGCAAGCCCGCTCGCAAAGATGGCCGGCTCACTCCCAGTTGTCTTGCCAGGTCCCGCTCCGCCGGCAGTCGATCGCCAGGCTTGAGTTGGGAACCCTTTATTAAGCCGGAGATCCGCGCGATCACGTCCTCGATAGTCTGCCCGGCACCGTTCGCCTCGATTACCTTTGATCGAGTCAGTCTCAAATTGGTCTCACCATTTTGCTGCATTGCCGCGCACGTATACTCCCAATTGGGTTCTGTGTCAAGAGAATAATTTGAGAAAATACACTCACGATTGTTTGGTTTATTGAGCAAAACAGGGTTAGACGCGCGGAAGTGTCGTTCAGCACAGGCAACCGGCTGCCTCGAGATAGCTCCCATTTACCTTGACATTGGTATTACCACTATTGATTTAAGTCGCGGAACGCGTTGACCATATGGCAGACGCACTCTCGGAGACGGAGCATCCACGGAATGCTCTCTCATGCTTAGGTCTTGAACCTGGGCCGAGGCTTGGTCTCGCCGGAGCGGAGTAATTTTGAGGCTATTTGGTGGGGTGGCTCTCCAGCCACAGCAATGTCTCCAGCAAGTAATAATCGCCGTAGATTGTCATACCATCATTGGGGCGTGTGCTCGAGCCGTGTCGCAGCACACCTGGAGGCGTCGAATCATTTGCCGCCACGGGAGTCAGGTAACGATCGATCAACGATTGCGCAATGCGCTCACCCTGCCGTCTGTACAGTGTTCTCTGAGTGGGAGAGGAACTGAGTTCTGACAGTCGCAGCAAGGCGCCGGAAATCAGAGCTCCTGCTGATGTGTCACGGATTCGAAAATGTACACCCTCGTCCATGAAGTCGTACCAGGGAACGCCGTCTTCGGGTAGTCTGTCTACGACAAAACCGGCAATTTTCTCCGCCGTAACGAGGAAGCGCGGATCTTTCGTTTCGGCATAGGCAGTTGTAAATCCGTATAACGCCCAGGCCGCGCCGCGCGACCAGGTGGTGTCCGCAGCAAAGCCCTGATGTGTGTGCCGGTAGACCCAGTCGCCAGGCTTGGCACTGTTTGGCACTTTGAGATTTCCACGACCTGAAGTGAATGCCTGGCGGTTGTCACCGGGATTGTAATGGACTGACTGAAACACCGAGCCGTCTTCGCGAATAAGTAACTGGGCGGATCTGACGCCGTGCTTTATTCCAAGGTCACGCCATTGCTTGTCGCCGGTGAGACGTGTGGCCCACCACCAGATTTGCAAATTCATCATCGTGTCAATAATTGTGTCGTCACCATTTACTTCCCACGATGCAACCAGCTCGGTGGTCGGATTGTATAGTTGCTTCAGACGTTCGGCTGCTCGCAAGCCGCTTTCCCGGTATTTGGGATCCTTTGTCAGATCATAAGCGTAAGCAGACGTATAGAAGTTCAGGAAGCCTGTGTCGTGATTAACGATCGATTCTTTGCCAATTAATCGCGAGTGCCATAGCTCCGCCCAACGACGAAAACGCTCGTCTTTTGTTTGCGCATAGAGCCTCCACAATTCTCCAATCCAGAAGCCGCCAGTCCAAAAGAAGCCCTTCTGTTCGGCCCACTCGCCCGTCTGATGATCTCCTACAGTAAAGAAACCCTGACCCGAGTTCACATTTACCTCCTCGGGTTTTGCTGCAGATATGATCGGCTCCCACTTGCGAGCAGTACGTTCGGCGGCCTGACGCATCAGTTCAATAGCCTGGGCATATGTCTTGTGACCGGCAGGCGCAAGCGTGTCCGCGGGAGCAGATTGAGGCGCAGCTAAGTTTGAGAGAACATTGATTTTTGCAGGTTGCGATCGGCGCGCCGCGAGCTCTTTAACGTAGGCGACAAAACCATCGCGCGTAGTCACCGCGGTCGAAGGAAACACCAGCGTGTCGTTGTTATTTTTCTCCCTCGCGTTACTTGCCGTAGTAACCATTGCGTCGCTACCTTCCTGATCCCAGGCGGCAGATACATACCAGGTCGCTTCACCATTTTCTAACAACACCGGGGCCAAAACATTGTCGGCATCCGAAGGAAGCGGCTTGTTAGAAGATGAAGGTTGCGCAGGAAGCAAGAGAACCAAACCAAGATTCTGATCCGGAAGCGACTCAGTAGCAGTGGCGCCCGTTTTCAGCACTTGATGGCCCCAGTTGCCAACTATCCGAGAGGGGCCGCCAATCTCGGCCGACGTAATTTCGCTAAGACCTGGTTTGCGCGGCAAGGCGGTAACAAAAATTAGACTGCCCGCATTCTTCGATGCTATTCGATGTTCAAAGCCACGCTCGCCCGCCCAGATCGTCATCCGACTTGTCAGGTCGATAAGGTGGCCATTAACATTCCAACCTTTGTATCCCACTTCGACAATCGCGCGCACTGGTCCGGTGCTGATAATGTTCCACGAACGTTCTGTTACATCGGCGACTTTGACGACTTGGCCGTCTACCAGGGCGCCGACTGCGCCAATTCCCAGTGCCTCGCCGATCTTGTATATATCGCGCCCGAATGGCGATTCTTCGTGATAGATATATTCAGGCTGGCCGAACAGCTCCAGGTAGAGACCGGGCCGGCGCTTACCAAACAAGTCAATTGCATTACGTTTGTCATAATAGATCCGCCAGGCATTCATGTTTGACTCCCAGCCCAGCCCTTCAAACCTTGACGTAAATTTCGCATGTGTTTGGGGCGCGTAACTGCTGCGCAAGCGGGCGATGGTAACCGGGTCGCCATAAGCGATAGTCACAATACGAGTTTGCTTTGGCAGTAAGTCGATTTGAAAAGCGAGCTCGTCAAACTTGCCGTCTCCATCCAGATCATCAGCCTGCGAAGGTAATTCATTGGTCTCCAATATGCGCGCGTCGTCTTCCAGCGTGCCTGCGTTGCTGGTAGTAACAATTGCGTCACCGGCTTTGAAATCTTCGGCAATCCTTTTCAACCGAGCAACGTTGAGCACAATGTCTTCCGCGGGACGATTTTCTGCGGTCGGATTTGTCACGGCGATCTTTATTACTTTAATCAGTGATTTCGCGGCGACTGCGTGTAGGTTGAAGACGATG
>WNGJ01008526.1_pt1 | contig 13862 bp, 8 predicted proteins | sample 5400611 | NCBI WGS metagenome assembly WNGJ01 (sample SAMN13153375, study PRJNA577476) | soil metagenome | isolation source: 40 cm soil or saprolite under Garry oak tree replicate 1 | place: USA:California | collected 2016-06-15 | reverse complement strand
CATTCAACCCAGAAACGATTTCCGCAGTTCATCAGGCGCTTGGCTCGGATGAAATTGGCCTGCTGATCCTCGACGCCGACTCCGGTAAACGGCGCGACATCGAGTGTTATCGCGATAAATTGGCCGAGGGATGCTGGATGGTCATCGACGATTATTGCGGAGCCGCTTCAAACCCAAAGAGCGCACCGAGCCGCGCGGACGTGGACGCGCTGGTCGCCGCAGGCGCGTTGGAGCCGCTGGGGTTTTATGGCTGGAGCACCTGGGTAGGCCGATGGCAGGGACGCGGCGCCTGTTGTCATTGAAGGCTCAAATCCATCTATTTCTGTCATGTTGAGCGAAGCGAAACATCTCTGGCTATCGGTTTGTGCCGGTGACCGCCTAGCGATGATCAGAGATTCTTCGCTCCGCTCAGAATGACAACAGGGGCTCACTTACGTTTCCTCCGGCCCGACCACGAGATGGATCGTCCCGTTCGGCGCGGAGATGAAGAAGCCGTTGAAGTCTTCGCGCAGTTGTTCGACCTCGTCGCGCCTGGTTACACCGTGCACTTTCAGAAATGACGCGGCTGCCTCGGTATCATTCGTCTCCAGTTCCAGCCAAACATCCGGGTGACTCAGGTTCGGCACGCTGTCGATCCAAAGCCGGTTCGGGCCGAACTGAAAAATGCAGCCGTCTTTTTCCTCCTCGATCAAAGGCAACCCAAGCGTGTCACGATAAAAGGCGACCGTCTGCTCATACGTGTGGCTGGGACATTTGATCGCGATGTTCGCTCCGCCCGAGAACTGCGGCCCTTCGAGTTTTGCAACCATCGTCTTCGCGCCGAGAGAAAGCGGCTCTGCTATTCTTTCCCCCCGGGCTCGGTCATTTTGATCGGGTCCAGTGCGCGCTCGAGTTCTTTCTCCGGCAAAACTTTTTTCTCCCTGGCAATTTCGCGAACGGTACGCCCGGTTTTCGCGCTCTCTTTTGCAATCTCCGCGGCGCGATCGTAACCGATCTTCGGCGCGAGACTGGTCACCATTGCCATGGAAAGCTCCACTAACTCGCGGCACCTCTCCTCGTTTGCTACGATGCCGCGCACGCATTTCTGGCAGAAAACATCGACGACGTTCGCCAGCAGACGGATCGATTCGAGAAGATTGTGCGCCATCACCGGCATCATCACGTTAAGCTCGAAATTCCCATTCGCGCCCGCCCAAGTGATGGTCGTGTCGTTCCCGATCACTTGCACGCATACCATCATCAGCGATTCGCACATCACTGGGTTTACTTTGCCGGGCATGATGGAGCTGCCAGGTTGCGTAGCGGGAAGTTGAATTTCGCCGATGCCGCACCGCGGGCCGCTGCTAAGCCAGCGAATGTCGTTCGCGACCTTGAACAGACCCACGGCAATGGTTTTCAAATGACCGCTTGCTTCGACAACGGCGTCCTTTCCGCCTTGCGCTTCGAAATGATTTTTGGCCTCGTAAAACGTGATACCGGTCGGTTGCTCCAGGTGCCGCAGCATTTTCTTTGGAAGATCGATGTGCCGGTTCAGGCCCGTGCCGACGGCAGTTCCGCCCAGCGCAAGCTCGCGTAAAACTTCGACCGATTTTTGCGCGCGTTCTTTCGCGTACGCGACTTGTTGCGCGTAGCCGGAAAATTCCTGGCCAAGCCGGATCGGCGTCGCGTCCATTAAATGGGTCCGGCCAATCTTGATGATGTCCCAGAATTCCTTCGCCTTCGCTTCAAGCGCGCTCTGCAACTGTTCCAACGCCGGGACGAGACAGTTCTTCAACTGTTCCGCGGCGCTGATATGGATCGCGGACGGGATCACGTCGTTGCTCGATTGGCCCATGTTGACGTGATCGTTCGGATGAACGTGCTCGCGCGATCCAATCGGTTTGCCCGCAAGCTGCGCGCACCGGTTGGCGATGACTTCGTTCGCGTTCGTGTTCGTGCTCGTGCCGGAGCCGGTCTGAAAAATGTCGAGCGGAAAATGGTCGTCGAGTTTTCCTTCCACAACCTCCTCGGCCGCTTGCACGATCAACGCCGCGCGCTCGGCATCCAGCAAACCGAGATCATGATTTGCTTGCGCGGCCGCCCATTTGATCAGACCCAGCGCGCGAATCAACGGCCGCGAAAATCGATAGCCACTTACAGGAAAATTGAGCACCGCCCGGTGAGTGGAAGCGCCATGGAGCGCATCCGCCGGAAGCGTCATCTCGCCCATCGAATCCTTTTCGGTCCGCGTCGGCTTCTCGGTCATGCGGAACGATCCGCGCCAACGCCAGCCAGCTTGGAAAAACGTTTGGACTGTGCGGTGCGTCGTTCGGGACTATGTGGCGAGGGCGTTTTGTGAAAAACAGTGATGAACATTGGCGGGATATTTTGCAGGAAGTATTCCGATTCCCCGTGCTCGAAAAGCGTGGCATGCTGCTTCAATTCGTTTGTGACTTGGTAAATAATGAAACTGCCGCCAGCCGCCAGCGCATCATACGTTTTTCGCAGGAGGGCGCGTTTCTTGTCGATCTTGAGGATGCTGAACGGAATACCGGAAAGGATATAGTCGCAGAAAGCGATGCCGCGCCGTTTGAGCTCGTACGGCAAAGAAGCGGCGTCACCATGGATCACATGCACGCGCGGGTCGCCTGCGAATTGCCGCTCGAGAGCGCGCGAGAACGCCGCGTCGAGCTCGAACAGGAGCAAATGCGAATCCGGACTCATCCGGCGGGCGATCTCGCGTGAGTGTACGCCTTCACCCGGTCCGTATTCGGCGATCACGCGCGGCCGGCTAAAATCCATTTTGCTGGCGACACGTTCCACGAGCGCCTTTGAGCTGGGGATGATAGAGGCGACTTGGAACGGTCGCTTCAGAAATCGCTTGAAAAACAGTGCGCTCACGGGGAACGAATAGTCGTCTGGCGCTTCCGAGTTGTCCAGTGGCGAAGTAGGTGTTTCGCTCAGTGGTAGAGCACTACCTTGACACGGTAGGGGTCAGAGGTTCGAACCCTCTATCGCGCACCATCGTGCACGATTTTTTCGGGTTTGACCCCAGGATTTGCTTCTCAGGCGAAGTCCGGCACTTTGAGAAACTCGCGAAGCGCGTCGGTGCGGTTGAGCCAGCCTTTGAGAAATTTTGCCATCTTCGGATGCTCCTCCACTAAATTATGGTAACGAGCTGCCCGCCAATCCAGCATGCGGTCGGCCGCGCGCATCAAACGGTCATGATCTTTCGCGGCTGCCGTGGCTGCGCCCAGAGTCGTAGGGCCCCAGGCGCCGTCCACGTCGCTACCGGTCAAGCCGCAAGCACTTTGCAAAGCGCGCATGGCGCGTCCTGAGCCATCGAGCACGGTCATGTCGAATGAGATTTCTCCGAGTGGAACCGGCAATTCTCCGGCATGCGACGCGGGCCATTCACCGGTAAAGTAAACCTCCACCGCTTCATCTTCGGTCATGTTCCGGATTTGATCGGCGGTAAGATTTGGATGCGCGCTTTTGTCGATGCCGTATTTGGTCACGCCACCGGGATCGTCCGGATCTTCTTCGGCGATCACGCGTCCCTGCCGATCAAATACGCACTCCCATTTGAATGTGAATCCTTTCAGGAAATCCTCGAATCGCTGCCTCTCGGTGGGGACTGGAATCGCCTGTCCGATCTGTGGCGCCTTGGTCTTTCTTGCCTTCGCACGAGCCATAGAATCGCGGCGCCTCAGCGGCGCCACCGTAGAGAGGTTTATCGCGTCCGAGATGGCAATACAAGCATGAAATCCGACAGGCGAAACTGGTTCAGCCTAATCGCTGTCATTTTTTCCAATAACGAATGTCGATTCCTAGCTGGAAGAAGGCGGAGTCGATGGAGCAGCTGGCAGCGCCGGTGCGCTGGTGGGCCGTTTTTCAATGAGGGTCGCCAAGGCGGGACGCAGGCTCGTCAGGTTCTTGAGCAGATTAAACCAAAACGGCGCGCCGAGCGCGAGTAACCCCGCCGTAGCAAGAATGCCAAGCAGGTGATTGAACGTATGGCCCATCTGCCGTCGGAGCCGCGGCAATCCATGCAGTTGACTTTCTGTCGGTTGATCCCAGCGGCCAAGAACATTCACCGGCATAAGGTCAAATCCGGCTTCGCTTACGGTTTTTCTTAGGCGTTCAGCTTGTTCGCGGCTTACCTCTTCAAAGTTTGCCGCCGCGGTTGTGTAGAGGCGGTCGTACTCTTCGAGCAACGCCTTCGCTTGCTCCGATTCGACACTGTTCGCAGTCAGCTGCGCGTTCAAAGCCTGCCGATACTCATCGGGCGTGCGCGACGTGGGGAAAACGTTCAAAGCCTGGTCCGGGTGTTTTTCTGCCCACTGAAGATAAGCCTGGTGTGCGGGGGCGTTGTTCGGGTCGAGAATTTTGGTGCCTTCTTCAATTACACTTGAAGCGGCTTTCGCCAGCCCCTGGGTCAGTGCGGGACTGGCGCGGAGCTGTCGATAAATATCTGCCGTGTCCAACTGGAGAACAAACGCTGCGCAAATCGAGCAAACGACCGTTACAATGCGGGTATGAGTTTGGAACCATTGCTCGGCCCGGTCCTGGGCGCTGCCGAACCAGCGCTGAAACCGATCGTACGCTTCCGTCGTCGCGCGCTCCACCGTTGCGCCAAAGTTGGCTAAAGAATCGAGCACCGCCTTCTTCTGTTGCTCCGTCGCAAAGATATCCGCGACGTGTTTGATGAGCTTAAGTTTATCTTCCGATTCTTGCGCGGGTTGATCGGGTTGTTGGAGACAAGCCAGCAGGTCGACGGATTTTTCGATCAATTCCGGCGGTACATCGCGGAGCGCTGCTTCAGTCGGAGTCAGATCTGCGAACTCGTGAATGATGCGGTAGATTTCGCCCGGACGAATTGCGCTTCCAAGACCGGTTGCGTCCTTCAACCCGGAAAAAAATCCCCACGGTTTCATTCGGTTCGGTGTGACCTTCCGGATTCGGACGCCAGCTTTTACCGTATCCACTTTTCTCTGGGCCGTTTTCACCGCTGCCTGCTTGTGGGTATCCGTCGGATCGGCTGCGAGCTGTTCCTCGACTTCCTTCAACCTTCTCTCGGCATCAAGGAGCGCTTGCGTTCTGGCATCGGGAACGATTTGGACGCGATCCTTAGGTCGCCAGAGAGAATCGCTGAAAATCGGATCCCTTAAAATTTGCGCGGCCAAAGAATGCGCATACTCGCCGAGTTTCGGATCGATCGTTTGAAACGTAAGCGCCAGTGCATTTGCCAGATTCTTGCCCCGCAACGAAAACGTCGTGGAGACCATTTGCACGACAATTGTGATAAGCAGACTGAGAACAGTCATGATCACCGCGAAGGCGATCACCGTGTCGATGGTATTTAGCATAATGCCTCCGAGTGATTTGGCAGAGTCAGAGCACCAACGGTAGAAGGAAACGCGATGCAGCCTCTGGCCTGAAGAATGGCGAATGCTTGAGAGCGAGTCTGTTCACTTGGGGGCAGCGTTGGGCCAACCTTTATCGATTCGAGAAACGTCTGACAAGACCAAAATCCAGCAGCCATTTTGATTCCATGCTTATCAAGCCGGCATCATTCATTTTGCTTCGAACGCTGAAAAGTTGTATCAACACCAATCCGTTCCAAATAAAGCCTGCAATCAATGTCTCACCTTCCTCAATTTCGCGACGCCATTGCAGCCGCGACGGAAACACTGCGGTCACTTTCGAGCCTCGAAGCTCGAATGGTCGAAGCCGGCGATTTGATCGAGCGATGTCTGCGCGCCGGAAATAAGTTGCTTGTGTGCGGAAATGGCGGCAGCGCAACTGACGCGGCACATTTTGCGACTGAGTTCGTGGTGCGGTTTGTCAAAGATCGTCGTGCGTATCCTGCGATTTGTCTCGCAAGCGATGGCGGACTGCTTACTGCCGCGGGCAACGATTATGGTTTCGATGAAATTTTTGCTCGCCAGGTCGCGGCCATTGGTGTGCAGGGTGACGTGCTGATTTGCCTGACGACTTCGGGCAAATCGAAAAATGTTCTGCGCGCGCTGGAGGAAGCGAAAGTGCGCAAGCTGAAAACGATCGCATTCCTCGGCCGCGACGGAGGATCGACCATCGGCATGGCCGATGTCGATCTTTTGGTTTGCAGTGACTCAACTGCGCGTATTCAGGAAGCCCACCAGCTTCTGCTCCACGTGCTATGCGAGACGATTGAATCCCGTCTCGAGGGAAACTAAATTCCAAGTTCCAACAGCCAACATCCAGAGAAGCCCCAACCTCCAAATTTCAATCGAGTTTTCCCTCCGCTGGTTGGAGCTTGAAGTTTAGAATTTCTCTGGAGGTTGGAGCTTGGGATTTAGAGGTTCTGCTTACTCCGATTTTTTCAGCAACCGTTCGCGTTCGCGATCCAGTTGCCGCCGCTCGCCCGGCGTCAAACTTCCAATCCCGAACTTGGAGATTTTATCTAGAATCGGATCAATGGATGAATAGACATCCTCCGCTTCCGTGCGTCCGCTGCTGGGTCGCGGTCGCGTTTTTGGAACGATATGATACTTCGGCCTGGGGCCAAACCTCTCTTTCAAGGCATTCCACCAGGCGAATTCCGGCCCCGCCCCGCGCAATTCAATAAAAAGGAACGCAGCGCCGATGCTCGTCCAGACTACGACCAGGTCGCTCCACGCGTGGTAGGCGAGAAGTTGAAACGTGTAAACACCGGCCAGAATAAGCGCGATCCATTTCGCCATGATCCGGAGAAACAACTCGACGCGGGGATAGATAGTGGCGAAAGCAACGAAGATCCCAAAGTGCAACGCCGGCGACCCGGCAATGGCAGAACGTTGCCAAAGACCCCAGATCGTGAGCAACGCCGCAGGCGTGATCAATAAAACGAGATAGAGTGAAATGTAAGCGCGTCGCCCGACAAAACGTTCTACTTCCCGCCCGAACACGAACAGTAAGTACATCTCGATGGCAAACCAGAGCAGCCCCGACGGCGCATGCACGAAGGCGTATGTGAAAAGGCGCCACAACTGGCCGCCAGACCAAACGGCGCCGCTGTCGAATTGTAAATACGCCAGGATCGAACCGGCTCCGAATGCTACGAGAATCGCCGCGAGAATTGCGGCCGCGACATGCACCCCTACCAACATCGTGGTCACATCGACGGGATAGCGACCCATCCACGCAACCGGCCGATAATCATCGGAGGTGGTGACCCCGAACATGTTTTCAATTAATGCCGCGCATTGCGTCTGCGCAAGCGTGATTCGCGATTCAACGTAGCGAAGCCGCTCGTTCATGGTTAAGATAAACCTCTTCATTTCATGACAAATTCCGCACCCGCCATATTCCCGCCGAGTGGAATCGGTGACGCGAGGTCTGCAAATCAAGCGGTGCTCGATTGGGTGCACGACATTGCCACTCTCACCGAACCTGAAAATATTTTCTGGTGCGACGGTTCAGATCAGGAAAACGACTTCCTCGTTGCTGAATCGATTAAACAAAATGTGCTGATCAAATTGAACCAGAAAACGATTCCGCGCTCCTATTTGCATCGCTCCAACCCAAATGACGTGGCGCGAGTCGAGCAATTCACGTTCGTCTGTACGCCGACGAAAGAAGAAGCTGGTCCAACCAATAATTGGTCTGAGCCGGCAGAAATGTACGCGAAACTTCGCGGCCTTTTGAAAGGCGCGATGCGCGGGCGTACGATGTTCGTGATTCCCTACATGATGGGCCCGCCGGATTCGCCGCTGACCAAGGTTGGCTTTGAAATTACCGATTCAAAGTACGTCGTGCTCAACATGCGGATCATGACGCGTATGGGCGAGGTCGCCGTGAAAAGGCTCGGCAGCGATCTCAACGCCGAGTGGAATCGCGGCGTCCATTCGTTGCTGGATGTCAATCCTGAGCGCCGATTCATCTGCCATTTTCCCCAGGACAATACGATCATTTCTGTCGGCTCAGGTTACGGCGGCAACGTTTTGTTGAGCAAAAAATGTTTCGCCTTGCGCATCGGTACTTATTTGGCGCGCACACAAGGCTGGATGGCCGAGCACATGCTGATCCTCGGCGTGGAATCGCCCGAGGGAAAAAAGCATTACGTGGCGGCCGCATTCCCGAGCGCATGTGGCAAAACGAATTTTGCCATGCTCATTCCTCCCGCGCATTTCAAAGGCTGGAAAGTGACGACAGTCGGTGACGACATCGCGTGGATGCAAATTCGGGACGGCCGATTGTACGCGGTGAACCCGGAGAACGGCTATTTTGGCGTCGTGCCAGGGACGAGCTACAAATCGAATCCGAACGCGATGAAATCGATCGCGCACGACACAATTTACACAAACGTCGCGCTCACTGACGACGGCGACGCGTGGTGGGAAGGCAAAGACGGTCCACGACCTGCGCATGCCGTTGATTGGCGAGGTAATGATTGGACGCCTGAGTCAAAGGAAAAAGCTGCCCATCCGAACAGCCGCTTCACCACGCCAATGCGCAACAACCCGGCGCTGGATCCCGATGTTGAAAAAGGTGAAGGCGTGCCGATCAGCGCCATTATTTTCGGCGGACGCCGCAGCGATACGGTGCCGCTCGTATATCAGGCGTTCGATTGGGATCATGGAGTTTATTTGGGCGCGACCATGGCTTCGGAAACAACCGCCGCTGCAACCGGCGCGATTGGTCAGGTGCGCCGCGATCCGATGGCGATGTTGCCGTTTTGCGGATACAACATCGGCGATTATTTCCAGCACTGGCTCGATATAGGAAAACGCCTCACGAATCCGCCTCTCATTTTCAACGTCAACTGGTTTCGCAAAGGCGTGAAGGGCCAATTTCTCTGGCCGGGTTTTGGCGAAAACATGCGCGTGCTCAAATGGATTATCGACCGCTGCGAAGGAACTGGCGGCGCACTCAAATCGCCCATCGGTTGGCTGCCCAGCCCCCACGATCTCGATCTCGCCGAGCTCGACATCGACCACAAATGCGTCGCCGAAATTCTCGGTATCGATCATGAAGAGTGGCAGAGGGAATTAGCCGCGCACAAAGAGTTTTTCGATTCGCTGGGCGGCGTTGTGCCTGAAAAGCTTCTCGAGCAGCGCGAGCAACTCGCCGTGCGGTTCAAGGAATAAAAACACTGTCATCCCGAGCGGAGCGAGGGACCGCTCACGGGAGGGACTGATCACGCTTACTATGTAGCCTGTCACAAACTTCGTAGGCGAAGTCCCTCACTTCGTTCGGGATGACTCGCGTTTTGTACCGCAGAAATTTGCGAATCGCTTGACTGGCAGCGAATATTTCCAGTGGGTTCGAAGATCGGGAACAGAGAAAGCGTCACCGCGGCGTCGCGCACGGACTGCATCGAAATTCGCGGGGCGCGCCAGAACAATCTCAAAGGCATCGACATCGATCTGCCGCTGGGAAAACTGACGGTCGTCACCGGACCGAGCGGCAGCGGCAAGTCGAGTCTGGCCTTTGAGACAATTTACGCCGAAGGCCAGCGTCGCTACGTCGAAACTTTCAGCCCGTACATGCGGCAGTTCCTCGACCGCATGGATAAACCGCGCGTGGACGACATCCGTGGCATTCCGCCAGCGATCGCAATTGAACAATCAAATCCCGTCAAAACATCGCGCTCAACAGTGGGCACGATGACAGAGATAAACGATTATCTGAAGTTGCTCTGGCCGCGCGTGGCTCGTGCGTTCTGTCCGAATTGCGGTCGCGAAATTCGCCCTGAAACCGCGCAGTCGATCGCCGAACAAATTCTGCGCGATTGCGCTGGAAAAAACATCCTCATCACGTTCTGGGTCACAGTCCCGGCGAACACCGCGCCGCGCGCATTTTTCGATTTCCTTCAACAGCAGGGCTACCTGCGCGTTTGGCTTGAGAATGAAATCGTGCGTGTGGACACCGATCCGAAAATCAAACGGCTCGGCGCCCGTGTGCAGGTGATCCAGGACCGCATCGCGATCACGGAAGAAAATCGCCCGCGATTAGTCGAAGCAATCGAAACAGCCCTGCGTTTCGGAAAAGGAAAAGTCAACGTCATTGCGCTCGACGTCCAACGCCCAACGTCCAACACCCAACATCCAACTAATCACCTCTCACCTATCACTTCTCACGAGACCCCCTTCTCCACTGGCTGGCATTGCGCTTGGTGCGATCTCGACATTCGCCCGCCAACGCCAGGTCTTTTCAGTTTTAATAACCCGCTCGGCGCATGTCCGGAGTGCCGCGGATTCGGCCGGACCATCGCCATCGACTTGAACAAGGCGATCCCCGATCGAAGTCTCAGCATCAAACAAGGTGCGGTGCGCGTTTTTCGGGGCGCCGAGTTTGGCGAATCGCAAAAGGATTTGCTTCGAGCCTGCACGCGCGAAGAGATCGATATCAATGTTCCATTCGAAGAGTTACCGAAGGCCGATCAGGACTTCGTCATCGAAGGCGAGCGACGTTCCGGCGAATACACAGATGAAGATTACGAAAATGATCGGTGGTACGGCGTCCGCGGCTTCTTTCGCTGGCTTGAGAGCAAGACTTACAAGATGCATGTGCGCGTCCTGCTCAGCCGCTATCGGGCCTACATCAGATGTCCCAGCTGCAAGGGCGCACGCTATCAGGCGGAGACGCTGAACTACAAAATTTCCGCAATCCGCGATCGCCAATCCGCAATTCTTCTGACGCTTCCGGAATTTCAGGCGCTTTCCATCTCCGATGCGCGCGATTTTCTTCGCAACCTTCACATCCCTGCGGGCGACAAAACCGCCCAGATGTTGCGCGACGAAATCTGCGCGCGCCTGAATTATCTCTGCGAGGTCGGTGTCGGTTATCTCACGCTCGATCGATCGACGCGCACGTTGAGCGGGGGCGAAGTCCAGCGCGTGAATTTGACGACATGCCTGGGCGCATCGCTGGTGAACACGCTATTTGTCATGGACGAGCCGAGCATCGGATTGCACCCGCGCGACGTCGGTCAACTCGTCCGCGTGATGCACAATTTGCGCGACAAAGGAAACACGCTGCTGGTGGTCGAACATGAGGAACAAATCATTCGCGCGGCCGATAATTTGATCGATCTCGGCCCGGGCCGCGGTGAGCACGGCGGCGAATTGATCTGGAACGGACCGCTCGACTCGTTCCTAGGTGGATCGCGTTCTCCGAACGCGATGGCAAGCAAAATCGCGCAGCGATCAAATTTGAGCCGCGTAGCGGCTTCCGATGTGGCCTCGTCTTCGGAGAAGCCGAACCACCTATCACTCACGCGCGATTACCTGACGCATCGCAAATCCATTCCGGTGCCGAAATTGCGGCGCAAGTGGAGCTCATCGATCAAGATCATAGGCGCCCGACAGCATAACCTCAAAAATATCGACGTAGAGCTACCGCTCGGTGTGTTTACGTGTGTGACGGGTGTTTCTGGTTCCGGAAAATCCACGCTGATTCACGATGTGCTTTACCGAAACCTTTTGCGTACGAGAGGGCATTCGTCGGATCACCAGCCTTCGGTCGCCGCGGGGACCCACGGCTTTGCAGGAGAGCCGGGCGCATGCAAATCGGTCACGGGTGCACATCGCATTCGCGACGTGATGATGATGGATCAATCGCCGCTGGCGCGCACGCCGCGTTCCACTCCGATTCTTTATCTTGGGTTGTTCGATCGCGTCCGCGAATTGTTTGCCGCCCAACCGGAGGCGATGGCGCAGGGACTCACCGCAGGCGCGTTCTCGTTTAATTCTGGCAACGGTCGTTGCGAGCGTTGTTCAGGTATAGGCTACGAAAAGATCGAGATGCAGTTTTTAAGCGATCTTTTCGTGCGGTGTGCGGAATGCGAAGGCAAACGTTTTCAACCGCACGTGTTGAAAGTTCAACTGCGGGGGAAATCAATCCATGAAGTTTTTCAGCTAACGGTCAGCGAAGCGATTCACTTCTTTTCACAGATCGACGATGAGCGAGGTGCACAGATTTCCGACGGGCTAAAAGTGCTCGAGGAAGTCGGGCTCGGTTATCTGCGACTGGGCCAACCGTTGAACACGCTCTCTGGCGGCGAATCGCAGCGATTAAAGCTGGTGAGACATTTGTCGGACGCGTCGGAAACGGGCAATCTGTTCATCTTCGATGAACCGACCACCGGATTGCATTTCGACGATGTGGCGATGCTGCTGCGATTGTTTCAGCGGCTGGTCGATCGCGGACATTCGCTCGTGGTGATCGAACACAATCTGGAAGTGATCAAGTGCGCCGATTGGATCGTCGATCTCGGTCCGGAAGCGGGAGAGGCAGGCGGCGAAGCGGTTGCAACCGGAACGCCGGAACAGATCGCTGAGATCGAAAAGTCGCATACCGGAAAATTCGTGAGACCCGCTCTTTCGAAGTCTTCTAAAGCGCTCTTTGTCATCCCGAGCCGCGGAGACGGCGAGGGATCTCACAAAGTCTCGCGCGAGCTGAAGAGATCCTTCGCTTACGCTCAGGATGACAACGTTGAGTTAGCTCGAGCCGCGGAAACGGCTCCACGATTCCGCGCGGTAGGCCGGAACGGTGCTATCCACGTCCACGGTGCGCGGGAGCACAATCTCAAAAACATCGATGTCCAAATCCCGCGCGAGCAACTCGTAGTGATCACCGGTTTGAGCGGCTCCGGCAAATCGACGCTCGCGTTTGATATTTTGTTCGCAGAAGGACAGCGCCGTTTTCTCGACAGCATGTCGCCGTATGCACGGCAATTCGTCGAGCAACTCGAAAAGCCCGATGTCGATCTGGTCAGCGGATTGCCGCCGAGCGTGGCGATCGAGCAACGCGTCACGCGCGGTGGCGGCAAATCGACCGTCGCGACGGTGACGGAAGTTTATCATTTTCTCCGGCTGCTGTTTGCAAAAACCGGAACGCAATTTTGTCCAGACTGTGATTTGCCAGTCGCAAAACAGAGCGTGGCGTCGATCGTAAAGCAGATCGAAGCTGCTGCGAAACGTGGACCGCTGAAGGTTCTCGCGCCATTGGTGAAAGCGCGCAAAGGTTTTCATACGGACGTGGCGCACTGGGCGGAACGCCAGGAGTTCGACATGCTTTATGTCGACGGTAAGCTTGTCCCGATCCGAAACTTTCGGAGACTCGAACGTTTCAAAGAGCATACCATAGACGTCGTTGCCGGCGTAATCGATCGGAAGCGAATCGCGGACGCGCGCGAGATTGCCCGGCGCGCGCTGGAGATCGGGCGCGGCACAGCACGTCTGCTCGATTCCAAAAATCGGCTGACGGTGATGAGCACGGAGATGAGTTGCCCGAACTGTGGTCGCGCATTTGAGGAGCTCGATCCGCGTTTGTTTTCATTTAATTCGCCACATGGCGCGTGCGAAGCATGTGGTGGGTTCGGCGAAATCTGGGACCAAGACCTGCAAACGGGAGACAGTCGTGACAGTGAATCGGTTCTGGAAAACGAGCTCGCCGCAGAACGCGAATCGGAATGGATCAAGGAAGGCGAAGCGCGCGAATGCCCGAGTTGTCACGGCTCGCGTTTAAATGCCGTGGCGCGTCACGTGCGGGTACAAGGTTACACCATCGATCAATTTACGAATCTCTCGGCCGGCGAAGCAGCACGCAGGATTGACAGGTTGAAATTCAAAGGCACGCATCAAACCATCGCAGCCGGTCTTTTGCCCGAGATTCAACAGCGACTGCGTTTCATGGAAAAGGTTGGACTTGGTTATCTCGCGCTGGGGCGTTCGGCAAAAACATTGAGCGGCGGCGAATCGCAGCGAATTCGGTTGGCTGCGCAACTTGGGTCGAACTTGCGCGGGGTCCTCTACGTCCTGGACGAACCAACCATCGGCTTGCATCCACGCGACAATGTGCGTCTCCTCGAAACGCTCACCGCTCTCCGCAACAAGGGCAATTCACTGATTATTGTC
>WNGJ01036997.1_pt1 | contig 13864 bp, 10 predicted proteins | sample 5400611 | NCBI WGS metagenome assembly WNGJ01 (sample SAMN13153375, study PRJNA577476) | soil metagenome | isolation source: 40 cm soil or saprolite under Garry oak tree replicate 1 | place: USA:California | collected 2016-06-15 | reverse complement strand
TTCCGGTCGGACACCAGTAGCTTACCCCCCCTTCATCGGTGGGAGTCCCCGACGTTGGCTGGTCGTAGGTCCCTGCTCTTATGCATGAGCGGTCTGGTCGTGGCTTGCGCAGGAGGGTCACGGCCTAGTCCCGTTACTCCCGCGGAAATCCCCGCCCTCAAAGCCCAGGCCACACAGCAACCCACAAACGCGCAGGTCCGCTTCCGTCTCGCGGCCGCCCTCATGGCCGCAGGGCAGTGTGACAGCGCGGTCGTCGTGGCAAACGCCGGACAGGTGCTGGCGCCGGCCGAAGCCCTCGGCCCGATGGTGATCGGCGGTTGCCAGGAGAAAGACGGCCGCTACGACCTGGCCTTCGCGACCTACACCGACTTCGCGAACAAGTACCCGGAGGCGCGAGGTGTCGCCGCAGTCCGGGCGCTGGCGCAATTCGCGCTCCGCACGCAGGCCACCCAGACGGCGAAGCTGGCCCTGGCGCGGGAATCGACCCTGACGACGCTCGCGCCCGAGCCCGCGACGGTCGCGGTGCTACCCGTGACGATCGCAGGAGACTCGAGCCTGCAGCCGCTGTCGCGCGGGCTTGCCGAGCTGATGCTGACCGACCTGGCGATGGTGCGGAGTCTGCGGCTGCTCGAACGCATCCAGGTCGGCGCGCTGCTCGATGAGCTGAAACTCGGGCAAAGCGGGCGCGCCGACGCGAGCACCACCGCCCGCGTCGGACGGCTACTGCGCGCCGAGCGGATGGTGCAAGGCGTCGCCACGATTACGCAGAACGGACCGGTGCGCATGTCGGCGGCGGTGGTGCGCGGCGACGGCGACGTGCGGGCAGGCGCAGAGGCGAACGGCACGTTCAAACAGCTGCTCGATCTCGAAAAGCAGATCGTCTTTGGACTCGCCACGGAGCTCGGGATTCAGCTGACCGAAGCGGAGCGGCAACGAATTCTGCGCCAGGGTCCGAAGAACCTCGCCGCGTTCCTCGCGTACAGCAAAGGCCTCGAAGCGCTGGATCGCGGTGACTATCGTGGCGCGGCGGCGGCGTTTGCCGCAGCGGTCCGGGCTGACCCGTCCTTCCAGTCCGCCGTCGAACAACAGCAGGCGGCGGAGGCGGCGCCGGCATTGCAGGCCACGCCCGGCGACCTCACGACCGCCCTGGAGAACGTCGTGCAGAATCCGCCGCCGGCCGAGCAGGCCGCCGACGGCGCGCTGAGGCAAGTGACCGTCGACGTGTCGGCGACGGTCGGTGATCTGACGACGCAGAGCGGGATCAGCAGCACCGTCTCCAATACCACGCCCGAGAGCCAGGGCATCTCGAGCGTCATCCAGGCGTCGGGCATCATCCGGATCATCTTCCGCCGGCCATGATCCGCGTGCGAGTGCTGCTGGGAGTGCTGTTGATGCCCGGAGTCCTCGCGGCCCAAGCGGCGAACACAGTCGCGCGGACGGGCGTCATCTTCGAATCATATAGCTTCGGCTCCGGGCTGGCGTTCAATCGCATCAGCGAGCTCACGATTCCCATCGGTGTCACGCAGCGCTTCGGCGGGGGGCTCGTCGTCGACGTCAGCACTGCGTTCGCACGTGCGTCCGTCAGCCAAGCCGGTGGGAGTGGCGGTGCGATCACGCATTCGGGACTGATCGACACCGATCTGCGTGCCACGGTCAGCGTGATTCCCGGCAAGCTCCTCTTCAGCCTCATCGGCACCATTCCGACCGGCGCCACGACGGTTTCCAGTACGACGATCCCTCTGTTCGGCGCCACCGGCACTGGTCTCCTCGGATTCACGACACCGAGCTTCGGGTCGGGCGGCGGTATTTCGGCAGGATTTGCGTCGGCGTTCAAGATGGGTCAGAACTGGGCCGTCGGAACCGGCGCGAGCTACCACTACGGCGCGAGCTACGTGCCCGTCGAGGGCGGCACCGAGATGAGCCCGGGCGGGGAAATCCGCGGACGCTTGGGCATCGAGGGTCCGTTCGGCGGCAAGTACTTCCGCGGCGCGCTCGTCTACACGACGACGGGAGGAAACGATCTCGGCACGGGCCGTGAGAGCGGCATCGGCGACCGCATCCTCGCGTACGCCGCGGTCAGTATGCCGGCCGGCAGTTCCCATTTGTCGCTCTACGGGTGGGAGATGCGGCGCTTGCGTGCACGCAACGTCGACACCTCGACGGTCGCGGTCCCGCGCGGCAACGTGCTCGCCGTGGGCGCACGGCTCGATCGCCCGATGGGTCCCAGGGCGACTTTGTCACCGTTACTCGAGTTCCGCCACGAGCTGACGGGTCCGGCGGAGCGCATGGAGCTGCTGGGGTATCTGCTCCGCGCCGGCGCGGACCTGCGCTATCGGTTGAGCGATCGCGCGACCGGCGTAATCCAGGCACAGCTCGCCTTCGGGACGCTCCATGATGGTGCTACGAGCGTCGCGATCGTCGGCCCGCGACTCGGTGCTCTAATAGAGTGGGCGCGGTGAAGCGTTTCGGCCTGTTGCTTGGCGCGGTGCTGATCGCCGCATGCGGCAGCGACTCCGGTCCTTCCTCACTTTCCTCGGTCCTGATCGCCGGCGATTCCACGGTTGGGCTCAACGGCACGATGCAGCTGACGGCCAGGGCGTTCGCCGGGAGCGCTCCGGTCACGACCGGTCTGACATTCGTCTGGATGTCCTCCGACACCACGAAGGCGCGTGTCTCGCAAACGGGCCTTGTGACGGGTGTGCGGCTGGGCGTCGTGATCATTACGGTCAGCGCAGTCCCGGATGTGGGCACGCCGGTCACAAGCGACCCGTACGTCATTCGCACGCGCATCACCAGGATCGTCTTTCGGCCGTTCGATATCTCCCTGGCTTCACGCAACGATACCGTCATCCTCGTCGCCGACGCTCGCGATGCGCAGGGCGCCTCTGTGACCGGGATCGGGTTCACGTGGGTGTCGCGCGATCCCGGCATCGTGACTGTTGCCGATAGCGGCTCGCATGCGGCGATCGTGGCTGCGGTGGGCTACGGGACGACGCAGGTCGTAGCCACGGTGGACAGGGTCTCCGATTCCGTGACGGCGTCCGTGGAGCAGGTTCCCGCCACGGTCTCGACCGTGCCGTCCTCGTTCAGCACGCTGACGGCGTTTGGCCGCAGCGTGCAGGCGACCTGTATCGCGGTCACTGCGTCGGGTGACACGATCCCGAACCACCTCTGCAACTGGAGCGTGCTGTCGGCGGGCGTCGTCGCGGTGAATCCGGCGACGGCCCATACGACGACCATGACGGCTGTGGGCAATGGCACCGCGTCGATCCAGGCGCAGGCAGCGGCGGGCGTGGTCACCTCGAAGTCGGTTACGGTGAATCAGGTTCCGAAGACGGTCGTGATCTCGCCGGCGAACTTCGGCACCCCTGACGTGACGATGACCACCAACCAGTCGGCGCCGTTCTTCGCCGCGGTCTTCGATTCACTCGACCATCCGGCACTCGAGGACAGCGTCGTCTGGACGTCGAGTGATTCCACGCGCGCGAGCCCGGCGGCGACGGTCACCCTCGATTCGACGGTGATCACGACGTTCGCCGTGGCGGGAGCCGCGACGATCACGGCGACAGCGGGGCCGGCGTCGGCGACACGGGTGGTGAACGTGAGCGCGACGCCCATCAGCTTCGCCACCGACGTGCAGAGCATCTTCAACACCAGCACGCCGGCATGCACCAATTGCCACCCGTCCGCCGCGGGCATGAACCTCACGACCGGATCGTCGTACGCGAGCATCGTGAATCAGAATGCGTCGGAGGTGCCGGCGATGAAACGGGTGCGCCCGTTCATGCCGGATTCATCCTATCTCGTGCACAAGATTCAGGGGACGCAAACGACGGTGGGGGGCACCGGCGCGCGCATGCCGCTGGGGTGCAGCGGCAGCGGCTGCCTGCCCAACGCGTCGATCAACCTGATCCGAAACTGGATCCTGCAGGGCGCGTTGCAGAATTGAGGTAGGCGGAACCGTTCGCGAAATACAGGACGAGCAGGACGGCCGTCGCGGCGCTCACACCGTACTTCCAGATCGCCGGGGCGGCTGATGTCGACAACAGCCCTTCGATCGTTCCCGCAATCGCCAGCAGCGTCACGACTGCGCCGATCATCCGCGCCGCGATCCGTGATTCGACGACGAGCGCATCGCGGCGCGTGCGGTCACCCGGCGCGATGATCGCCTTGGCCAGTCGAAACCCAGCCCCCGCCGAGATGAAGATTGCGGTCAGCTCGAGGACGCCGTGGCCGAGCACGAAGGTCAGCAGATAGGTCATCGCGTGATAGTTCTGAAACAGCCCGAGGACGAATCCCAGCATCATGCCGTTGGTGAACAGGAGCCACGCCGTCAGCAGGCCGCCCGTCACACCGCCCACGAAGGTGCCGAATGAGACGGTGATGTTGTTCGTGATGATCCACGCCGCCGTCTGGGGCCGATCTTCCTTGCCCGTCTCGGCATAGCCGCGACCTTCCACCTGGTTCTCGGCCGCCGCCTCGGCGCGCGCCACCATGCCGGGCGACAACAGATCTTCCGCAAGGGCGGGCTGCTCGCGAATCATCACGTACCCGACTGCCGCGGGAATCGCGAACAGCAGGAAGGCGAGGAGCACGTACCGCCACGACTGGACGACCGCGGCGGGAAAGTCCCGCAGGATGTAGTGCGGGAGCGGCGTGCGCTCCTTGCCGCGGGCACGATACAGCGCGTTGTGCCCGGCGGTTACCACTCGCTCCAGGTAGGCAATCACGCGTGGATCGACCTGGTACGTGCGGGCACGCGCGAGATCCGCGGCCACTTCGCGGTACTGGGCCGCGAAGGCGGGAATCTCGCCCGGCGCCAACGCTCCGATGCCGGCGCGCTCCATCCGGAGCGCGGTTGCGCGGAACGTCTCCCAGCCATCGCGTTTTTTCTGGACGAAGCGCTCTGCGGGGACCGTGATGCGGCCGGCCGCGCCCGCTTTGGCGCGCCGGATCTGCACCTCGGGCGTCAGGTCGTTGATTCGACTCAGGAACCGATCGAGCAGGCGGAACTCTTCCTCCGACAGCTCCGGCGGGCCGGTCTCGATCGGCTCGGCGTCGGTCACGGCCGGTACCGGCGCGCCGAGACTCCAGTCGGTGGGGTGATCGCGCACCACGATCGTGCCGGCCGCCATATCTCCTGGGCGCTTGTTGCTCGGGTGGAGGAACATCGAGAGCAGGGCGGGGGCGAACGGAATCGGGAAGTAACAGTCGACGAAGCGGACGAGATTCCGCACCACCGCGGCCGCTGGCGTGATCGACCGGCCCGTATCCATGACCACGCGGATGCCCAGCGCCTGTTTGCCGGGCGTCCGGCCGCCGTTCAACGCCTCGAACAGGGTGAAGTATCCCCATGTGAAACAGAACGTGAGGATGATCATCGCGGCGCTCAGCCAGCTGCGCGCCATCCCGGGAGCAGTGAACAGACTGCCAAGGACCGCCCCGCCGCCGATCCAGAGCGCCAGGAGTCCCAGGATGAGCAGGACCAGGTCGAGCAGCCCCGCCGCAAGGCGCGATCCGACCCCGGCCAGCTCGAACTGGACGTCTACATGCTCCGGCGTCTCGATGCCGTGGTGTTGCCGGAGATCCAGGTCTCGCGCGGAAGCTGTCATGTCCTCATCTTACCGCGTGTCCCCTCGCGGAGCGACCCATTAATACGAACCTCAGGCCCATGCGGCTGGGCGAGATTCTCGACGGCAGCTTCAACATCTACCGGCGTCACTTCGGCCTGTTCATGCGGCTGAGTCTGATCCTGGTATGGCTCCCCACCGCTGCCGGGATTTACCTCAATCTGCGGTTCAGCGGCAGTCCGTTCGAGCTTCTCAGCATGTTCGAGCAGAACATAGGGATGAGCATCGGAATCTTCGTTCTCTTCATCGTCGTCTGGAGCGCGTGCAGTCTGCTCCTCAAGGCCGGTACGATTCGCGTGATCTCGGACTCGTATCTCGGCCACGAGCCGGAGCTTGGTGCGTCGCTGCGCTTCGGCACGGCGCGGATCATCCCGCTGTTGCTCGTGACGATCAGCAAAGGGCTGCTGCTCTTCATTCTGTATGTGGCGGCCGCGGTCGTGGTTGGCCTGATGTTTTTCATGGGCCGCATGATCAGCGCCGGAATTGGCGGACTCATGATCTTGGCAGGCTGCGTCGGTGGGGTGTGGTTCGTGACCTGGGTCTTGTGTGGGTACGCGATGACCACTCCCATCGTCGTGCTGGAAGATCTATCCAGCTCGTTCGATGCCTTCGGGCGCTCGTGGGAGCTGACGCGCGGCGCGCGGGGGAAGGTCGCCGGGACGATCGTCGTCACATGGCTGATCTCACAGTTCCTGCCGGGGCTGGTGATCGGTGGCATCAGCGCCGTAATCGGCGTCGCGAGCAACGAATCCCTGCAGCCCGTCTTCGTCGTGTTCTCGTCGCTGCTGGGAATCGTGCTGGCCCCGATCCTGCCCTGCGCGCTCACCCTGCTGTACTACGATCTGCGCGTGCGGCGTGAGGCGTTCGACATTCAGCCGAGTGGCTCAATCGCCTCTCGGCGCAGCATCCGGTCACCTTCGACATCGGTCTGGCGCTGGTCGTCGTCGCGCTCGTCGCGCTGCTGGTGCACATCGGGTACGTCATGTGGCGGATCGTGCGGCCGACCGCCCGGACGGGCGAGGCCAAACCGGCCGTCGGGGCGCGCCTGGTCGCGGATGCCGCCGCGCATCTCGCCTATGCTGACGAGCTGGCCCGCGCCGGCCGCTACGCGGAAGCACTCGGCCATCGGTTCCTCGCGCTCGTGCTCGAGCTCGACAAGCGGAAAGCGCTGCGCTTCCACGCATCGAAGACGCCCGCTGAGTACGTGGGAGAAGCGCGGCTGACCGAGCGCGGGCGCGCGTCGCTCGCCGGTCTCGTCGCGCAGTTGTATCGCCACCTGTTCGGGGCGGTGCCCTGCGACGCCGGGGAATACGCGACGTTCGGCGTAGTGGCGCAGGAGCTGGCGCGGGGGCCGTATGTCGTACCGGCTTGAAATTGGCACGGCGCTCCTGCTCGCCGTCGCCATCGCGATCGGCATCTGGGCCGCGAATCAGCAATCCCGCACACCCGATCTCGACTGGCGCACGTCCACCTACCTCAACGGTCCGCGCGGGAGCAAAGCGCTCCACGAGGTGCTCACGGGCCTCGGCCGGCTGTCGGAGCGGCGGCGGACGCCGCTCTACACGCTTGCGACCGAACGGGCCCATCGCCCCGCGATTCTCGTCCTGCTGAATCCGATCGTCGACCTGCAGGAGGCTGAGATCGAGCAGGTGGCGCGCTACGTCCGCGCCGGCGGTGCGGTGCTGGCGGTTGGGGACGGCGGTGGGGTCACGGCCTGCGCGGGATGGCGGACGCAATCGGGCGGGATCGGGAGCCGCGACACAATCGGGGTCCGGTCGTTGGAGACGGAGGTACGGCTGCCGCCGACGTCGCTGGTGCTGACGGTACGGAAAGGCGTGGCGTCGGGACTCGGGCGCCTCCAGAAACTTCGCAAAGGCGCCGCGGAAGACTCGGAGCCGGACGCCTGCAACACGCTACAGCCGTTTGCGATTGACACCGTCGTCGTCGCGTTGAACAACCGCCCGGCAGCGTTGCGCCTGCGCTACCGCGGCGGCGGCACAATTACCCTCGTCGCGGATCCGGGCTGGTTCACGAACCGCGCGTGGCGCGATACCGACCTTCCCATTGCGCTGGTGCCGCTGCTTACTCCACGGCCGGAACGGCCGGGGCGCGTGGTCTGGGACGAGTATCATCAGGGATTCGGCTACGGGACCCAGGAATCGTTCTCGAGCCGCACGCTGGACTGGTTGCGCAATAACCCGGCGGGGTGGGCGATCCTGCAGCTGATCGCGGTCGCGCTGGCGTGGCTCGCGATGCTCTCGGTGCGTTTCGGCCCTGCGCTCTCGGTGATCGAACGGCGCCGCCGCTCCCCGCTCGAGCATCTCGAGGCGCTCGGCGCCGGCCTCGAAAGCGCCGCCGACACCGACACGGCGATCAAGCGGTTGACCCTCGGATTGCGCCGGCGCTTGAGCCGGGCCGGCTACGTTGGAGATGGCGACGTCGTGCCGTGGCTCGAAAGCCTCGAGCTCGCAATGCGGGGTCCGCAGGGTCGCGCCGCCGTTCGCCGTTTACGTGATCTGCTCACTGCACGTGTTCGCGACGAGCAACGCGTGCTTCTCGCCGCCCAAGCCGTGGAGGACGTGTGGGAGGAACTGCGCCCGCGCACGACGCGCAACGCATCGTAGAGGCTTTACGCAAAGTGGTGCTGGGACAGGAGGCGGCGATCCTCGAGGTCCTCGTCTGCCTGCTCGCACGCGGGCACATCCTGCTCGAGGGCGTCCCCGGAACCGCCAAGACCCTGCTCGTGCGCACGCTCGCGCTCGCACTCGACGTGCGATTCGTGCGTATCCAGTTCACTCCCGACCTGATGCCCGCGGATATCACGGGGATCACGCTGCTGACCGGCGCGCAGCAGTTCTCGTTTCGCCCAGGCCCCGTCTTTGCGGACCTCGTGCTCGCGGACGAAATCAACCGTGCCCCCGCCAAGACCCAGGCTGCCCTGCTGGAGGCGATGCAGGAGCGGACCGTCACCGTGGACGGCCAGAGTCATCCGCTCCCTTCGACCTTCACCGTGTTCGCGACGCAAAACCCGATCGAGTTCGAGGGCACGTATCCGCTCCCGGAAGCGGAGCTCGACCGCTTCATGGCGAAGGTACAAATCGGATACCCAGCCGCGGACGTGGAGCAGAGCATCCTGACGCGGTACGTCGAGGGCTTCGAGGCCGATCGTACCGATACGTACGGGGTCAGCTCGGTGATCAACGCCGATGGTCTCGAGCAACTCCGGCAGGCAGTCGATGCCGTTCGGGTCGAGCCGAGCATCACGGCGTATGTCACGGCGATCGTTCGAGCCACGCGCGACGCCGCCTCGCTGACCCTTGGCGCGAGCCCGCGCGCGGGCGTGGCGCTGTTCAAAGCGGCACGGGCCGCGGCGTTGCTCGACGGACGCGACTACGTGATCCCCGACGACGTGAAACGGCTGGCCCCGGCGATTCTGCGCCATCGGGTCACCGTGGCGCCCGAGCTCGAGCTCGAGGGCGTGACCGCCGATCAGGCGCTCAAAGCGATTCTGGATCGGACCGAGGCTCCGACTGCGTCCGAGGCGCCGGCCGCGTGAGCTTGCAGCCGCTGCTGATCGCGGGCGTTGTCATCGCTGCGTTCATCGGGCTGTGGTACGCGCTGGGTACGGTCGCCGGGATCCTGTGGACTCCGCGCGCCCTCCTGATTGCCGGGCTTCTGGCGGTGCTCGGCGCGGCGGGATATTGGACGCCGTGGGGCCTCGACGCGATGCTGCTCGCCGACCTGCTGTTGATCGTCCTGATCTGGCTCGACGCGACACTGGCACAAACGGTCGCGGTGAATCGCGAGCCGTTGCCCGCCCTGTCGGTAGGCCACACGGGTGAGGTCGTATATCGCTGGAGCAATCCCTCCTCGCGCGCTGCGCGCCTGAACGTCCGCGAAGTCGTCCGGAGATTCTTGGTGGCCCGCAACTGGCGCGCGCCTTCCACATCCCGCCGAAGGCAGCGGTGCGCGAGCGGGTGCCCGTCGTGCCGCTGCGGCGCGGGCGGGAAACGGGCGGGGCGGGAGGCTTCGTGGTTGACAGCACGGGACCACTGGGCCTCGGGCGGCATCGTACCCGGCTGCCGCTGCCGTGGGAGGTCGTGGTCTACCCGCCGCTCGTCTCGGTGCGTCTGCGGGCTTCGGTGGCGGACGCATTGCGGCGGCGCGATGCCGGGTCGAAGCCGATCCGCAAACTTGGTGAAGGCCGGCTATTCGAATCGCTGCGCGAGTGGGTGCCGGGCGACGACCTGCGATACATCGACTGGAAGGCGACGGCGCGGCGCGGCAAGGTGATCACGCGCCAGTACGAAGCGGAGCGGCGCCAGCAGGTGCTGCTCGTGCTCGATACCGGGCGGCTCATGACTGCCGACGTCGCGGCCGGCGTCGCTCGGCTCGACTTCGCGGTGCAGGCGGCGCTGGAGCTGGCGTATACCGCGGCGCAACACGACGACAACGTCGGCATCATGACATTCGCCGACGGCGTGCAGCACTTCGTCGCGCCGGAGCGGGGGCGGACCGGCGTGCGGCGGGTGATGGACGTGCTGGCAGAGGTGCAGCCCAAGCTCGTCGAGCCCGATTATCCGGGAGCGTTCCGCTATCTCGCGGCGCGCAATCGCAAGCGCGCGCTGACGGTGTTGTTCACCGACGTGATCGATCGCTTCGCGTCCGATGCGCTGGTTGCGAACGTGGCCACTCTCCGCCCGCGGCATCTTCCGCTGGCCGTGACGCTGCGCAATCCGGAGCTCGATGCCGCGGCAATGCAACGACCCGCGACGCCGCGCGACGCCTACCGGAAGGCAGCGGCCGAGGAGTTGCTGCATGCGCGCGAGGAGGCGCTGGGACACATGCGGCGGGCGGGTGTCCTGGTGATTGACGTCACACCGGAGCGCGCGGCGCAAGCGGTGGTGGCGAAGTACTTGGACCTCAAACGGCGAGGCACACTCTAGATCACTGTCTGGCCCGGGCAACCCGCGTATTGTATGTTCGGTCCTCACGTTCACGGATTGTCCCGGATGCGCGGTATCGACCGAGCGACCCCCATCGTGATTGTTGCAATGGCGCTGACGGGCGTCACCTGCGCCTTCCCAACCGATAAAAGCGACAAAGTCCTCGTCACGCTCGAGGGGCCATCTCACGTCGTGCTCCGCGGGCAGGAGATGTCGGTCCACGCTCGTGCCTGGCGCGTGATTGGCCCGGACACGCAGCCGATTACGAACGTGGCGTTCGCATTTGGGACTGGGAGTAGCACGACCGCCACGGTCCAGAATGACGGCGGTGGCTACGCCACGGTGACCGGTGTGAACAGCGGCATGGTCGACATCACCGCACGCGCGATTTCATTCGAGCAAGCGCCGGAAGGCAACCTTTTCTTGCGCGTGTCGAGTCCGCTCGAAGTCGATAGCGTGCGGCCGAGTATCGTGCGTTTCGGAGACACGATCACGGTTTATGGCGTGGGCGTCGATTCGATCTTCATTGCGTTCCTGGCCAACGCGACCCAGTTCGACTATCCCCTTCCGGGCATCCTCCCGACGAGGACGCGCGACTCCCTTGGCTTTTCCACGGCCACGTTTTGGGTTACACCGCCTGCGCACACGGACCGGCTGTCCTTCATTGGACCGGGCGTGTTTGGGAATGCACCCGACACGACCAGGGTCTTGCCGTTCGATGTGCTCGAACCGAACGAAGTGGCGCCGCACACGATCAACCTCGACGCGCCGCCACGGTTTCCGCTGATCCCGCAGATCAAGTTCTTGAACCCGGCGCTCGCATTCGAGCCGACGAAGCGCGATTCCGTCGGCGTGGACTGGTATCGCTTCACGCAGACCACGGCGCGCGATCTGACGATCATTCTCAGCGCCCCTGAGGTTCGCGGCACGTTTTCTACGTTCCTCTCGGACTCGCTGACGTTCGTACCGGGGACGCCACCGAGTTATACGATCGGGCCGACTGCGTGGACCCTCGGACCAGGGTCGCACGACTGTAAGGGCTTCGCATTCGAGCCGGCGGAGACGCAACCGGAATCGACGATCGTGGCCTTGCGCGGCATGCCGCCCGGGCGGCTGCAAGCGCTGGCATTGTATACACAGCCGGGGCGGTACGGTCTCGCGGTCTTCGAGGGATACATCACGAGCGATCCCACCGTGCCTCGCGACGCGCACGAAGAGGACGATTTTTGCGACGCGGCGGACGCCCGCGGCCTGGCGGTCACGTTGCCCGGCGGCTCGTTCCGCGACACGCTCACGATCGATAACCCGCATGACATCGACTGGATCCGGTTCCGCGTCACAGGCTTGGCGACGGCCGTGACCATTAAGATCGCGGCCGTGACTTCGGCGGCGACGGTCGACTCGAGCGATGTCGACCTGTTCCTGCTCACGGTCCCCGGTGGCGGCGCGAGCTCTACGTTGGACATCCTCAATCGGTCGGACGCCGCGGGGTCTACCGAGACGATGATGCTGGGTGCGGGCGACTACTACCTCGTTGCCGTGGATTATCAGGGCGTGCCCGTCGTGTACGACGTCTGCATCTCTGCCGGCGGGTGCCCGGGGTTCCCTTCGCCACCCGCTCCGGCGGCCGCCAGGAAGAGCCCGGTAGCTCCGTTACTCCGCGGGATCCGCGCTCCATGACCGGCGCCGCGGGCTCCATGATGGAATGTCTCAAGTGCCACACGCCGCTCCCGAACGGGAGCAAGTTCTGCTCCGCCTGCGGGGCGGACGTGACGGGTGCCGGCACGCTGGGCGCCAGTACCAGCGCGACCGAGGCGTTGATGCAGCGCCTGCAGCGGCTGGTGGAAGGGAAGTACAAGATCGAGCGCATGCTCGGCAAGGGCGGGATGGGCGCGGTCTTTCTCGCCCACGACTTGACGCTCGAACGCGAAGTCGCGATCAAGGTGCTGCCGCCCGACATCACGATGGACGAGCATATCGTCAAACGCTTCCAGCAGGAGGCGAAGACATCGGCGAAGCTCGACCACACGAATATCATCCCGATCTACCGCGTCGAGAGTGAAGGCGGTCTCAACTATTTCGTCATGAAGTACATCGCGGGCACGTCCCTCGAGGACGTGCTCGATCAGAAGCAGCCGCTGGCCATCGACTACATCCAGCGGGTGTTGTGGGAAGGGGCGTGCGCGCTCGGCCATGCGCACCAGCGCGGCGTCGTACATCGCGACGTAAAGCCCGCCAACATCATGTTCGACCACGACGGCCGCGTCATGCTGACCGATTTCGGCATCTCGAAGGCGCTCCAAGCGGCGAGCGGCTTCACCGGCACCGGGATGATCATCGGCACGCCGCACTACATGGCGCCGGAGCAGGCGAAGGGCAGCTCGGTGGACGGACGCGCCGACGAGTATTCACTCGCGGTCGTCGGCTACCGCATGATCACGGGCGAGCTGCCCTATACCGGCGATTCCGTTCACACAATCCTCTATAAGCACATCTTCGAGGAAGCGCCGAGCGTCGCCACCAAGCGGACCGACGTACCGCCGTTTCTCACCGCCGCGATCTCCCGCGCCCTGTCCAAGGAACCGGACCAGCGGTTCGCTACGATGGAAGAGTTCGCGACCGCCGTGTGGCCGGAGCAGCCGGTCGCCGTGCCGAAGGCGGGGACTGCCACCAAGAGTCAGCGCCGGCCTCCGCCGCGGCCGGCCCGTGCCGCCAGCGCCGATGCACCGACCGAAGTGACCAACGCGCCGACGACGCCCATCCCGCGCGCCGGGATGAAGATCCCGGCCGAGAGGAAGAAGCGCTCGAGCGTCGGGATGGTGGTCGGCGCGCTGGTGGTCGTTGCCGCAGGTGTCGGCGGCTATCTCGCGCTGGGCAACAAGAGCGCGCCGCCACCCACGCCGCCGCCTCAGGCCTCGCTGCCTCCGGCGCCGGTGCCGGTCGCGACACCACCGCCTGCGCCGCGGCGCGGCAATGACAATCGTCGGCAGACGGCGCCGCCCCCAGCACCGCCGACTGCGCCGGTCGCCGCTCAAGGCTACGTATCGGTGAACTCGAATCCGCCGGGAACGCTGTTCATCGACGGCCGCGATCTGGGATCGGTTCCGGTGATCGAGGAGGCGGTGTCCGCCGGCCGGCACACGATCCGCGTCGAGCGCGCCGGGTTCAAGACCAAGACCGAGACGATCGACGTGCCCGCGAACACGACCGTGCGCAGGACCTACGTGCTCGAACAGGAGGGCTCAGAGTGATGCGCCGCTCGACCTGGCTGCTTGCCCTGCCGCTGCT
>WNGJ01008138.1_pt1 | contig 13864 bp, 16 predicted proteins | sample 5400611 | NCBI WGS metagenome assembly WNGJ01 (sample SAMN13153375, study PRJNA577476) | soil metagenome | isolation source: 40 cm soil or saprolite under Garry oak tree replicate 1 | place: USA:California | collected 2016-06-15 | reverse complement strand
TTGCAGGCTGAAGCGTATCGTTGATGGCGTCTTTCATTTCTAGTGTAACCTTCTGCGTATCACTTTATGGGGACCCGAAACATGTTTCGGGAAAGACCGCTGAGCTCAAATGTGACGCCAGTGGTAGTTTAGCTTATGTAGATCTCCTATTGAATTCAGCTTTCTTCAAGCCTTATCGAGGGGTAGCTTGTCAGTGCCTGCAATTTCAACTTGTCCTTGAAGGTGTGGAGCATACCGGCTATTGACTGTTCAGACGCTGTCCTTCTGGGCACAATTGAATTCCATGAGTTCTGGGAGACCATATCAGCCAAAGGAGGTACAATCATGCATTTCCGGTTAACTCTTGGACGATCACGAATTTTGGCCCCTTTAGTTGTTCTCGCGACGCTGTTGTTAGCTGCATTGCCAGGTGCAGCGTTCGCCACAGCCAACACTGGTGGCTTCTACCAGCAGACAAACCTCGTTTCGGATATTGCTGGTGTCGCTCTATTTACCGACGCCAATCTGAAAAATCCCTGGGGATTATCTCATTCTGCTGCCAGTCCCTGGTGGATTTCGGACAATGGTACCGGGCTGGCCACGCTCTATAACGGCCATGGGAGAAAGTTCCCGGTTACTTCGCCTTTGGTAGTCACCATCGCTCCTCCGGGAGGTAGTCCTGCAGGCACAACTGCAGCGCCAACTGGCAATGTTTTTAACAACTCGGGGGGCGGTTTCGTTGTCTCAGAAAACGGTAATTCCGGCTCGAGCGTGTTCATGTTTGCTACAGAAGACGGCACAATTTCAGGATGGAACCCAAATGTTGACCTGACTCATACCATCCTCGCGGTGGATCGCTCGGCTGTAGGTGCGGGTGCCGTCTACAAAGGGCTGGCTATTGCCGGAAATTCCATCTATGCCACCAACTTCCGTTTCGGAGCCGTCGAGCAGTTCGATTCGAATTTCAATCTGGTGCGTTCGTTCACTGACCAGCAGTTGGCGAACACCTGCCCACTGCAAAATCAATGTTTTGCCCCGTTCGGTATCCAGAACATCGGGGGCAACCTCTATGTGACGTTCGCGTTGCAAGATGCAGCGCATCACGATGATGCGCATGGTCCCAGCCGCGGATTTGTCGATGTCTTCGATACGAATGGGAATCTCCTCAAACGCTTGATTTCACGTGGCGCATTGAATTCTCCCTGGGGCCTGGCGCTCGCTCCCCCCAATTTTGGCCAGTTCAGTAATGACCTGCTGGTGGGAAACTTTGGCAATGGGCGCATCAACGCGTTTGATCCGAACACGGGTGCTCTGCTTGGTCAACTGAAGAACCAGAAAGGCTTGATCATCTCGATTAATGGCCTGTGGGGATTGGCCTTTGGCAATGGACAAGCTGCAGGCCAAACTGACGAACTCTTCTTCACCGCCGGTATCAACGATGAAGCTAACGGTCTCTTCGGTAAGATTCAGAGTGAAAACTAAACTCTGACTGGCGGGTATGTATCAGAGTGATTTGACCGATGCCTCTGGGCAGCTAGTTCAGCGAACACGTGCTGGATAGAATGTATGGACAACTGTCCAGCACTGTTGTGACCTTCTTGCTAGAGCTTTGATACAAAGTGCTCGGCGTGTGAATGCAGTAGGGTGCATTCACACGCCGAGCACTTTTGCGATACTCCCACATCTGTGTGATGAAGCTATTCGTAGCAATACAATTTGACGTGCGTCATGTGCTATGCTACCATTAACTCCAGAGTATAAGGCAATTGCAAAGTCTAACTGAAGCAGGGTTCTTAGGGAGGAGAGAGCTACATGAACCTATATGAGCAACTAGTAGTAGTACGCGAACGACTTGAAGGCATTGGCGCTCATGACGATAGTATGGATTTAGTAGAGACACTCTTGCGCAGGTCCGAGCCGGCCAGGGGAGACAAAACGAACATTAGCCAGGTGCAAGTATTGCGACATATGCTGCGCATGCGAGAAGTCATCGATAACTATAATATTTACAACGACCTGCAAGAGCTTCTCAGCGAGCGTGACGAATTTGAGGTCTCGGCTCACGAAGATGCGGCTCCAGCAGCATATGTCGATACTGAACGCCATCCAAAGCCGAAATCGTTCTACAAAGCTAAGAAAGAAAGAGACAAAAAGAAAGGCTAGCCCATCGTTGGCGGGATGGTTTACAAGCTATCATCAGCGTCGTTGGATGAGTGGCTTTCGATTTGTTTCTGTTGCGCGTTTGCACCGCCGAGTTGCAATCGTTGTTTCATTGCTTGTAACTGGGCTTCTACATTCTGTTCTGCTGAGATCTTTTGCAGTTCGCGCTCGAGCGTATCACCGGAACCTGCTCCGAGCATTCCCTGTTCGCTGAGCGTACCCTGGTCGATCAGAGCTTCCATCGCATTTGCGCGAGCTTGCATGGTCAATACTTTGTCTTGCGCCCGCTGCATCGCCAGATTCATCTCCGTCATTTCTTCAGAGATGCCTGTAATTGTTTCGTTGATCTTCACTTGCGCCTGTGCCGCGCTATATTGCGCCTTCACCATCTCTTTTTGCGTGCGGAACGCTTCCACGCGAGCAGAGATGGTACGCTCCATGTTGATCAACTTCTCCTCTTGTGCTTTCAATTGTGCTAATTGTTGTTCATAACTATTGATTTGTACCAGTAGTGTTTCTTTGCGCTGTAACGCCATGCGTGCCAGGTCTTCACGATTGGCCTGCAATGCCAACAATGCCTGTTGGTCAAGTTTATTTAACTTCTCGATCAGTTGTGACTGCTGCATTTCCAGGCGTTTTTCATTCGTCACAACATCTGCAATCGAGCGGCGAAGCTGCTGTAGTTGCTCGACTTGCTTGCTATACGAATAGTCCATAACCTGCCCTGGTTCTTCGGCTTTATCTAAAGCAGCGTTGGCGCGAATGCGAAAAATGTTTGCGAGACGTGAAAAGAAGCCCATAGAGTCCTCCTTTTATGTTAAAAAAGCGATATAATTGAATAATAACAAACCTGTTTATTAACTGCATGATACCATACTTATAGCAAAAACGGTGTCAAAAAAGATAACCAAAACTTCATCTCATAAATGGGAATGCAAAGGGCGGCGCCCTTTGCATTCCCATTTATGAGATGAAGTCAACACAAACTATTGACTTTTACTCCTCAATCGGCTATACTCCACGTTGTCAACGCAATGCATGCGGGTTTGGTGTAGTGGCAACATGCAACTTTCCCAAAGTTGAGACCACGGGTTCGAATCCCGTAACCCGCTCCAAAACGACCTCTATTCCAATGATAGAGGTCGTTTTATTGCTCGCTGCCGCGCAACTGCACTTGCATACGATGCATATCGCGTGCAACCGTTCTCAACCCAAAGAGGCAAACCAGCCCTGCGAGGAACAGGAACGTTGGCGCTGTAACGGTTAGCGCTAAACCAAGTGAAGAATTATTTGCAATCGCGCCAATCACGAATGGCGCTGCAGCATCACCAAGTAAATGCGCAAGTAGCAGCGACAGGCCAACCGCGGTGGCTCGCAACGCAGGAGTAATAACATCTTGGATCACTGCATTCAATGGCCCGGTACAGAAGCTGAGCGAAATGGCGCCTAGAACAAACACCGAGATGAAGAGTGGTAAGCTGTGTATAAACAGAGCAATCAACACCAGGGGCGCTCCGACTAGAAAACCGAGCGCTGAAACCAACAAACGTCCCTCAGGTCGACGCCTCTGAGCGAAGTCAGCTAACCAGCCTCCAGCTACCGTTCCAATTAGTCCACTGCCCACCAGTACTGCCCCGGTGATTAACCCAGCGCGGCCTAAACTCAGGTGAAATGCATCAACAAAGTAAGTTGGCAGCCAGAACGAGGTGCCCCCAATCGTGAAAAAACTGAACACGAGCGCGGCTACTAGGGTCCAATAGGTTGGAATGTGACGCAGTTTTTTCAATGAGCCCTGGAAATCTTTTCCGAAGCTCCCATGCGCTTGAACAGCATCGGCTTCATTTTTGTCGCCCTCGGCGTTTTCGAATGCGCCGCGTCCAGGCTCGAGCATACGCCATGCGAGAAAAGCAGCGATCAGCCCAGGTATACCAACAATAAAAAATGCGTAACGCCAGCCAAAAGCGTCGGCAACAAAGCCGCCAAGGGTAAAGCCGATAGCAGCGCCGAGTAAAGTGCCTGCCGACCAGTAAGACAGGATGCGACCGCGTTTCTCTTTAGAGAAAAGGTCGCCAAGTAGCGAGAGGGAGGCCGGGGCATAACCCGCTTCACCTATACCTAACACAGCACGCACACTGAACAACTGCAAGAAACTGCGTGTGAAACCTGCCAGGACGGTCGCTACGCTCCAGATGCCCACGCAGAGCGCAACAATATTCTTGCGTATGCTCCTGTCTGCCCAGACTCCCAATGGCAGTGTCGCAAGTGCATAGACAAGCAGGAACGATGATCCCAGCAGCCCCTCTTGCAGAGGTGTCAGTCCCAGGTCTGCCTGGATTTTCGGCAGTATGGCCGGGAGTACATAGCGATCGGCGTAGTTGAGCACATTGATGATAAACAGAATGGTAAAACCAAAACGAGCCTGTCCTCTGGTGGGCCTGACAAGAGGCTTCTCTTTGGACTGCACTGGAGTTGTTGACATTATGAAGTTCTTTCTCTCCCACTTTTTGCGTCAATAGTTATGAGATTATGAGAGTTTTTGTTATGCTTCGCTGCATTCTAGTTGTCGCCGTTCGCTAGTATAAACCATGTGCTTATAGAACTCATACGTATTCAGGACAAATAAGTTGTCTCCTGGCGGGGCTTGCCCCCGCCAGGAGTAGGAGTATCTACACCTTCACTAAGGTTACGCCAAAAATATCTCCCGTGCCACTGATCTCTTCAAGCGCCCAATCGGGAATGGGGTCATCTACCGAGATGATCATCAGTGCGGTATCAGGAGAACGCTTAGGGTCTCTGATATGCGGTGCGCGCACACTGGGCCCCACGTCCATGTGACGGATATTGACGTTGGCTTTGCCCAGGATAGTGCCGACGCGCCCGATCATGCCCGGTTTATCGGGGTTGCGGCAGAAGAGGATGTAGCCTGCAGGTACAAATTCTGTCCAATAGCGACCAATACGAACGATACGTGCCTCATGATGCATTACCGTTCCGCTTATGACCTCTACAGAGTCATCACCAGAGCCGGGCTTCCCCGCGAAGGAAGAGCTATAGCCATTCGTATTCAAGAGACGTATGGTGACCAGGTTGGCAAACTCGGTTGGTATGGTCGATTTCTGTTCTATGATCTCCAATCCCCACTGCTTTGCCAGCAATGGCGCGTTAATCATGTTGACATGCGCATCTGAAACCGATTCAAGCAACCCTTTGATGAGCGCTGCCTGTAACGGGCGCAAATCGTTATTCGCAATGTCGCCGCTGCACGAGAATTCGATCTTGTTAAATGGACCTGGTTGTAGTTGTGTGTACAGGCGACCCATCTGCTCAACCAGGTGCATATAGGGTTGCAATATTTTCAGTGTCTCGGGAAGAATGAGTGGCGCATTGACTGCAGCTCGCGGAAAGCCGCCGCGCAAGACCGCCACGATTTGTTCAGCCACATCCGTAGCGACTCCCAATTGTGCCTCTTCCGTCGAAGCTCCCAGGTGTGGCGTAGCGATCACGCGCTCGTGTGCGAGCAGTTGCTTCAGAACTGCATTATCTCCAACTGGCTCCTGGCTGAAGACATCCAGAGCGACTCCCGCCAGGCGATTCTCTTGCAAGGCGTTGAGCAAGGCTTCTTCATCGATCAATCCACCTCGCGCACAGTTGATCAGTCGCGCCCCGGGTTTGAGCAGGTGTAATTCATGCGTGCCGATAAGCCCGCGCGTCCCTTGTGGGCCGCCGGTAAGTGAGGTATGCAGCGTCACAAAGTCAGACTCTTGTAGCACTTCTTCCATGCTCAACATGGTGACACCAAGCTTGCGTGCGTGTTCTGGGGCTGCGTATGGATCAAAGGCAATAACCTGCATTTCTAGCCCCTGTGCGCGTCGTGCTACTTCTGTGCCCACCTTACCCAGGCCAATAATGCCGAGTACTTTGTTTCGTACTTCAACTCCCAGGAAGCGATTCTTTTCCCATTTCCCTGTTTTCGTGCTGCTGCTGGCGGCAGGAATATGCCGCGCTAATGCCATCAACATGGCGATTGTATGTTCCGCTGCTGCAACAATGTTTCCCGTGGGCGAATTGACGACCATAATGCCCTGGCGTGTTGCTGCTTCGATGTCGATATTGTCAACGCCAACCCCTGCGCGTCCCACGATCTTGAGCTGTTTGGCCGCTGCCAGTATCTCGCTCGTTACCTGGGTTTCACTACGAACAATCAGCGCTGTATAGTTGCCGATCATGTTCCTTAGTTGCTCGGACTTTAGGCCGAGATGAATATCTATGTGCGCTTCTGGAAGCTGCGAGCGCAGGAGATCAATGCCCTCCTGCGCGATGCGATCAGCAATCAGTATCCTGATTTCTTCTTCCACGTGGCCCTGTTCCTCTCTCATTGTTCCAATTCCTCTCTATTAGCCATTAAAGCCGAGCTCTCGCAGTCGTATCTCCATTGTATCCATCGCCTCGACCAGGTCTACTTCCTCGAAAAAGCCGAGATGCCCCACCCGGAAGATCTTCCCCTCCAGGTGTTGCTGTCCGCCAGCAAAGACCACGTGATCCTCTTCGCGCAGTGTCTTGAGCAGGGCTTTCGTATCAATGCCTTCGGGTGTGAGCACGGCCGTAACTGTATTCGAGGCATTTTTATGATCAGCGAGCAATCGCAAGCCCATCTCTTTAGCCCGCCAGCGCACGTAATCGCCTATCCGCTGGTGCCGTTCAAAGATAGCCTCTCGTCCCTCTTCTAGCATCTTCTCGAGCGCCAGGTCCAGAGCGTAGAACAGCGATACAGGTGGCGTGGTTGGATGTTCCCATTTCTCTAGATATTTGCGAGCCAGTTCCCAGTCAAAATAGAAACGAGGTAACCTGGCAGTTTTATTGGCTTCCCATGCCCGGGGACTGGCGGCTATCATCATCAAACCGGGAGGCGTCATCCACCCCTTCTGCGAACTCGTGAAGACGACATCGATATCCCAGGGGTCCATTTCAAGTGGCACGCACCCAAGCGAACTGACAGCATCGACAACGATGAGCGCATCGGGACTGAGGCGGCGTATCAGACCTGCCAGCGCTTCTAAGTCATTTGTAACGCCTGTAGAGGTTTCGTTATGCGTCATAAGCACTGCCCGGTAAGGGGCAAGAGATTTCAATCGTGTTTCAACTGTCGCGGTGTCAGCGGCCTCTCCCCAGGGAAATTCGATGCGTGTTACATCCAGTCCGTATCTCTCAGCGATGGTCGCCTGGCGATTTCCGAAAGAGCCAATCGTGATTGCCACCACATGCTCACCTGGTGAGAAAAGGTTGGCGACTGCTGCCTCCTGTCCTCCCGTACCGGAAGCCGAAAAGGTCAGCACAGGTGAAGTTGTCTGGAAGAAATATTGCAGGCGCTTTGTGACGCGCTGCAGGATGGCGGCAAACTCAGGACCCCGGTGGTTGATCAATGGCTGAGTGAGTTGATTCAATATCTCAGCAGGTACAGGCGTTGGGCCTGGAATGCGCAGATTCTGTACTGGAATAGGTTTGCGAGGTTCTACGTGTGGGATAGGAATAGCTTTTCGTTCATGAATTGTCATACGTTACTCCATCTATACCGGCCTGAATAGCCGATCTATATACGAATAGAATGATGTCTCATCGCAATAAGATACGGCGGACAACAATCTAGTATCCGCCGCGCTGCTCGATAACTCACTATGAGAGTATAGCATAGGAGGCAATTATAGGAAACACCGATTTTTGTCGCGGTTGTCGCGGATGTGTCACTTGTATCGGTCAGGAACGCGAATAGAACAAGGCATATAGATGTGATTACAAAATGACCTCCACGGTATCGCCATCTTGCACCTGGTGGTTGCGTCCCACCTGCTGACCGTCGAAACGGGCTGAAGGTCCCCACAGGCGCGCAGAGCGAAAGGAAGCCCCGATATCCTTGTGAATCTTCATGGCGACATCGGTCACCGTCGCGCCTGGCCTCAAGGCCAACGGCTCCTCATCGCTGATTCCATCGCGGCGCAGGTAGACGCGAATCAGGCCGGTCAAGTTCCACACGGCCTCTTTGAATGCGACCAGGCTTTCATCATCAATGATGGAAACACCTATCACTGGCAAGTCTGGCACCGCCGCTTGCAAGGAGGCAAGGGCGCCTTCGCTCGCCTCGTCCATCTTTGTGGCGGCAAGCAGTGCCGGTACTGTGATTCCCGCAGCGGCTACCTCGACGCGTACATCTTTGAGGACATGATGAGGTGCATTGATGTCCTGGCAATAGACGATAGCATCGGCAGCGCGCAGCACCCCCAGGAGGGCGCGTCCTCCGCCACGATCATCGGTGGCTCCCGCTATCAGGCCCGGAATCTCCACCAACTGCACGAGTACTCCGCCGATGCGCGTGAGCGCTGGCACAGGACGCAGCGTGGTGAAGGCATAATCGCCAATCTTGATCTGCACATCGGAGAGCGCATAGAGCAGCGACGACTTCCCAGCGTTGGGTGCCCCGACCAGGGCTACCTGGGCGACCCCTTCGCGTCGTACAGCAATCGAGTCCCGCTGTACGGCATGAGAGCGCTTATGGGTTTCTTCAATCTGAGCAAGCACCCACTTACGAATATCTCCATAGGGACCATTGAGATAGCCTGGCAGTTCATTGAGAATGGCGCGTAGTTCGCGCACACGCTCGCTACCTTCTTTGCCAACAAGGCGGCGCTTAATAAGCTGCATTTGAGTTCGATGAGGCATGGGCATAGGTAATACACTCCTGGTTACTTGAAGATCAGAGCAGGAGGGCACACCCAGAGCGCGGCTCATACGGCAGCCCTGCCGGTGCTGAGCCGAGAAGAAGAGGTGCGTCCGTCCCGCTGCTTACACTGACGCTGGACCTGTAAGCAGCGGCTTAGCCGTTTTGATTGGAGATGGTTAAGTACCAAGCGCGTTCGCGCGAGACTCCCATAAAATGCCACCTTCCTTGATGAGGAGCTACTTGTATCATCGCGTTACAACTATACCATAGAAGAAATATCCGCCGCAAGGGAAAAAATAAGATTGACAATTCTATTGCTCCATGCTATCCTAATGAGGCCGTAGTTCAGGGACGCTCATCGCGCTGCGCTGGGACGCGGCGCTACTATACATATAGATCCCCCTTTGTTGGGACCTCCCGTATTGTGCCCAAGGGGAAGAGGTGAGAGAAAAAACACATGAGTGTCAAAATTCGCTTAAAACGTGTAGGGAAAAAGAAAGCCCCAAGCTATCGCGTCGTAGTTGCTGATGCGCGCTCCCCACGCGATGGTCGTATCATTGAAAATATTGGCTGGTACAACCCATTGGTAGAGCCGTCTGCCATCAAAATCGATGAAGAGAAGGCCTTACGCTGGCTCAAAGTTGGTGCGCAGCCAACCGAATCGGTCACTTCATTGCTCAAGCGTACGGGAATAATGGAGCGTTTCGAGCAGATGAAATCATCTGCAACAACAACTACCCAGGCTGAATAATATCTCCATATAGGTATCGGTAAGGGAAAAAATGCGTAGACTCATTGAATACATCGCCAAATCGTTGGTGGATGACCCGGACGCCGTCCAGGTTCACGAAGTTCGTAATGATCGAAATGTCCTCGCGCTGGAACTCAGTGTTGCGCCCGAAGACTTTGGAAAAGTAATTGGTCGTCAGGGTCGAGTCGCCAAGGCAATGCGAACACTGTTGCGAGCCGGTGGCACGCGTGAAGGCCGTCATACTTCACTAGAGATTCTGTAAGAGAGGTCCGGCTAAGTGCCAAAGCAGAACGAGAGAGAATGGGCTACTATTGGGAAAGCGGTAGCCCTTTTTGGCGTGCGTGGCGAACTCAAAGTACGCCTACTCACCGACATCCCAAATCGCTTTGCGGAACTCGAAGCTGTCTATGTTGGGCCTGGTCATACACTCTATCCAATCCAAAGCATACGGCCCTACAAAGGTGAGATGATCGTGTTGAAATTAGAGGGAATCGACGATGCCAACGCTGCTGAGCCTTTACGCAATCAAGACCTGTATATTCCACTGAGCCAACTGGCCAAACTTCCACCCGATTTTTACTATCAACACGACATTCTTGGCCTGAACGTCTTTACGCTTGATGAGCATGACCTTGGACAGATTGTTGATATTATCGTCACTGGTAGCAACGATGTCTATATTGTCAAGACCCCGGTTGGTTCTCAAATTCTCATTCCCGCTATCAAAGATGTCATCAAACACATAGATCTCAATCGTCGCACCATGCATATTGACCCTTTGCCTGGTTTGTTAGATAATGTGAGTCAAGAAGAATGAGAGAGGAGGAAGCAGAGCCGTTAGACCACGGCGAATGAAATAAAAAGGATAACTTCATTGTTCTCATCCATAAGATAGAGATAGTCACAGTATTTTGTAGGGAGGTGTCTTATGTCCGACCGTATCCCAACGCTGGCCGATATCTGTAGCGCAATCGCCGATGGCAGGATCCTTGCAACCCTCGAGGGTTCAATGTATACGGTGAATGCATACGAATTGAGGCGCTATCTAAATAAGTTTCGTTCGCTATCCACCATGTCCTCTACCACTCCGCCGGCTCTCGCTTCACTTGCAGAATCGAGTAACTGGTCTGCTTCTGCTCGGACCTATTTCGTCTAGGCCCAGAAGGCCATTATGAACGTAGAAAGGTATGTTATGGAGCCACTTGATACTGACCTGGAGTATGTAAGAGGCGGGCCGCGTCCAGCCAGACCTGGTTCGCGCTATAATGTCTTGTTCATTTTCCCTATCCTGGGTCTCCTATTGATATTGACATTTATTGGCGCGGCAGTTTTCCAGTGGAATCTTTCTCTGCTTATTGATAGCTTGATAGGTCTATTTCTAGTGCTACTTGTCGTAATTGTTGCACTGCTCTTCTGGGCAGCCGCTCCCAGATCAGGAGAGGGGTAATCCCTGGTCGTGTAGGAATGCTAGCGTCGCCCCTTAGTTTTCGCGCTCCTGGATCAGAACGCGCTCTAGTTCCGGGTTCGTCTCACGCTCTGTATGAAGTAATGTCCGGCGATAGACCTTAAGAAAANNAAAATCCAGAAGGTCCAATGCCTCATCTACTTTCATATCAAAACTGATGCCCGATGGATGAGTGAGGACAAGCCCGGCCTCCTCCATGCGTACTCTGTACCGTCCAATCATTGCGTCCATAGTCATTTCCTCTTTCTCAGACCCCAGACGTACCTGCGTCAAACTACTTGTGCATTCTTAAAAAAAAGCGTCTCATATCATTAAACTCACCTGTATCTATTTTACAGTAAAGAGAGGAGTTTGTACACAAGAGACCTCGAAAATAGTACGTAATTCTATCTCAAACTGTTTCAAACCATTTCTCATGAACATAGTTCCCTTTACATAATTTCGCCTATAGAAATGTACCCCTTGTACTTTGGTCAGCAGAACAGTATACTTGCAGAATGAGGGATATGTAGGCTGACCAGCACTGTCTGTTTGCTCATAGGGAGTATCGCGTCTATGGCACGACAGCTTCAAATCGAGAGCTATGCCGCTCTTGTCCCTGGCGAAAAGGGAGATCTATTGCACTCGGTGCAGCGTGCGCTGCGGGTGCTGAGTCTGATTGCTGAGCATCCACAGGGCCTATCGGCACGCGAAATCAGCAAGGCGCTCGACCTGAACATTAGCACATGCTATCATCTTCTGAATACACTGGTGGCCGGAGGCTATCTCGATCGTCACCCCCATAACCAGATCTACCTGTTAGGCCCGCAGATCCCTTTTCTGAACAATGCCTTCGTGCAAAGCCTCGCTACCCAGGAGATGCCAGCCCCCTCAGAGAATAATGATACTATATGGTCCCCTGGCCTGATTGCTACATCGCTTGTAGAGCGGCTACGGTTAGTATTGTACCGTCTCACCGAACAGACACAAGAACCCTCCTACCTGGCCTGCTGGCGCTACGGAGAGATTGTATTGCAGGCCATTGTTGAGTCTCCGCAAGCCGCCAAGGTCACAAAACTCTATGTTGGCTATCGCGGTCAGGCTCACTCCCACGCGCTAGGTAAGGTACTGTTGGCCTATAGTGACCCTGATCTCGTTGAACGATATCTCGATGTCCACCCATTGACGCCCTTTGGTCCAAATACTATTGTGCAACGATCAAGGTTCATAGACGAACTGAACGACATCGTGCGTCAGGGGTATAGCATCGACAACGAAGAGTTCTCGACCGATACATGTTGTATAGCGGCCCCCATATTTGCGGCACAAGGGCATGTTGTGGCAGCGCTCGCCATTTCTTTTACACCCGACGTTTTTGCCAGGCGTGCCGAGTGGCTTATCACCCAGGTCACCCGCGCCGCCAATCATGCCCGCGCCGAACTGCGCCTCTCTCCTATCCATCGTTAAGGCTCGCCAATTGCTTGACAGCAATGCAGCCGCGTGGTAGTATTCTTCTCAAGAGTTATCAAACAGTCATTACACACAGTTGGAAATCAGAAAACACATGCGCAAGATATTCATCTCAGTAGCAATACAAACGACCTGCTCACCCGCGTAAGCGATCACGCCGGGCTTACGCGGGAGAAAGTGGCACCGATTGATGCGCCTGCTCACTCTTACTACATAACAGGTGGGCGGTAGTTTTCCATTTTGTTTGCATCTCCAACCCTCCTCTTCTCCCTCGCTGACAATGGTGTATGTTGCCAGGCATCGATCCTCTCTCGTTGCTCTTGATGCTGCGACATCATGTGTTTCCTATCACACTCCACCTTGCCGCACCCCGGCATGTTCAGGCCTTTCACTGGCAATTATCCCATATGAAGCAGGGAGATAGCTAACGGTATTGGTAGAATACCGGGAGATAGACAAAAGGATCAATCAATCATGTTACAGGTTAATCATATTCATCTTTCCTACGGTCCGCGCCTGGTGCTGGATGATGTATCATTCACCGTCGCACCTGGTGAAAAAGCCGGGTTAATCGGTATCAATGGAGCCGGGAAAAGTTCGCTCTTGAAAATTATCGCAGGTGAACAGGAAGCCGATAGCGGTAAGCTGATGCTTCCACGCTCCTCTGGTTATCTATCGCAAGATGTAGCCCACGAAACCTCGGTTGCCGAGGGCATTACCGTGCGGGATTACATCTTTAATAGCATCGGCCTGGATGCCGCTATCACGACCTTTGAGGAACTATCTCTCAAGATCGCGGATTCCACCAACGGCAACCTATCGACGCTCTTGCAGCGTTTTGAACAGGCGCCGGAGACCCTTGAACGCCTGGGCTACTATGATGCAGATGCCCGCGCCGAACAATTGATCGCCGGACTCGACCTGGGCGGTGTCACACTAGATCGCCTCGTCAGCACCTTGAGCGGCGGTCAGAGGACCAAATTGGCCCTGTCGCGACTGCTGTTCCAATCGCCCGCTTTGCTCTTACTCGACGAGCCGACCAATTTCCTTGATGTAGAGGCAACCGAATGGCTGATGGATTTCCTGGATCGTTACAGGGGAGCCCTGGTAATCATCTCACATGACCTGGATTTGCTCGATCACCGCATTAACAAAGTACTGCGCCTCAACGAGTTTACCCACAAACTTGAAGAGTATCGTGGAACCTACTCCAATTACCTGACCGTCACCGGTGATGCACTTGCCTTGATGGAGCGCACAAAAGCGCAGCAGGAGCGCGAAATTACGCGCCTGCGCAAAACGTCCGAAAAGTTGCGTGGCTATGGTGCGGCGCGCGTCAGCCAGCGTA
>WNGJ01005028.1_pt1 | contig 13864 bp, 12 predicted proteins | sample 5400611 | NCBI WGS metagenome assembly WNGJ01 (sample SAMN13153375, study PRJNA577476) | soil metagenome | isolation source: 40 cm soil or saprolite under Garry oak tree replicate 1 | place: USA:California | collected 2016-06-15 | reverse complement strand
CATCCTCAAGCTCTGCTACTAACGTAGGCATAAGGGCAAAACTGGTAAGCAACAGGTCGGCAAAAGCGCCTGGTCCAGAGAGCGGCCCCAGAGGTGCGAGCAGGCCAGCCGCTGCGCTCGATGCCTCCGCGCCAATCTCGCCCCTCTCTAAAACGATGACATCTACCCCCAATTTACGCAAGTGATAGGCGATGGCACAACCTATCACACCTCCTCCGGCAATAACGACATCTGTAGTTGCATACATGGTCGGCTAACTCCACGGGCGAATAATGTGATGAAACTGATATATCAGTATATCAGTAGGTATCGAGATATTGCTAATGGGTAACTATTCAGCAGGGGGTTCCAAGGGGCCTTGCAGGCCCCTTGGCGGGGTGCGGGGCAAGGAAGCCTGGGGGGCTTCCAGGGACCGCCCTTCTCCCTCACCCCACCGCCGCAGGCGGTGCAAGAGAAAGGAGACCTGAATAGTTACGCTAATGGTTAAAAATTTGTGCGACATAAATACTGTTCGTTTGTTGCAATTCTTGTGATTTATAGGAATCTCAACACTTTGTGCAGGTTTTTGAACCTTACATATCATGACAATGGTTGACATAACTAACCTTCCAATAATGTACACTTACTTTTCCCAAAATTTTACATGATATCCTCCATCACTACCTGTCACTTGACAAAATTTGTAAGATGGCGTATCCTATAGACAAAGTCTCACTATGCTTCAAGCGTACAATAATCAAGCGCGCTTGTTGTGTAGGGTAAGCGAAAGGAAAATCATGCGTGAAGCGACGACAAAGATCACCTGCTTATAAGACGAGCGAAAATAATGCAAGCTTGCCTAAATATACAATCGGTGTTGTCTCTCAACTCCTGGGCTTACCACCGCAAGTATTGCGGCGCTATGAGGGAGCTGGATTGCTCGCGCCCGCACGCCAGGCAGGTAAGAATCGTTTGTACTCCGATCAGGATGTAGCGATACTCGAAGAGATTGTCGAGCTTTCTGAACAGGGAGTGAATGTGGTAGGTATCCGTTATATCATCCAGATTCGCAGGCACGTAACAATCCTGCAACAACAGGTCCAGGAGGCGCAAGCAGCCCAGCATCTTGCTGAGGAAGAGAAATCCAGGCTGGAAATGGAGCGTCAAGCGGCTCAGAAACGTTATTTAAAGGAATTACACCCAGAGGATACACATTAATAATGTATGCTGTCCAACCCGGCTTCTTCCCTTAAACAATCCCCGTAACTATTCAGCAGGGGGTTTCAAGGGGCCTGCAAGGCCCCTTGGCGGAGTGCGGGGTGCCCCCGCCTTTCTCCCTCACCCCGCCGCCGCAGGCGGCGCAAGAGCAAGGAGATCTGAATAGTTACCAATTCCCTAATCCCGGTAGTGCCAAGGATGTGTTATAAAAAGTTATGTCATTTGATAGCATATGTTAAATGATTTAGCATAAATCTAGGAATATTTTGCATAACCAGGGGGGTTATATATGGAGGGGTAGCCACAGCAAGATTGGCTGTGAGATTATGGAAAAGGATAAATGTTATGCGATATGATGGACAAGAGCTAGACATAGTAAACCCACGGAAAACTTCGGAAGCCGAGCAAACCGAGCAACGGAAAAGCGAGGAGTACCTCGACCTGCTGCGCCGCACTCAGGCAGACTTCATCAATTACAAACGACGAACTGATCAGGAGCAGGATGAAGAGCGCATTGCGGCACAGATTGCTCTATTAGACCAGATCTTGCCTGTGCTCGATGATCTTGGGCGGGCGCTCCAATCAACGCCTCCGGAACTTGCCGATCAGCCCTGGGTCCAGGGTATTATGCTTGTTGCCAGGCGTCTGATGAGTGCGCTGGAACAGTTAGGTGTGCGGCAAGTCGGAAGACCGGGCGAACAATTTGATCCTCGCTGGCACGAGGCGCTGGCGATGCAGGCGCAGCCAGGTGCTCGCGAGGGAACTATTCTGCAAGTAACGCGGCCCGGTTATGCATTGGGAGAGCGTGTTATTCGACCTGCCCAGGTAATCGTGGCAGGTTCTGTTTAGACTATTCAGCAAGGGAATAGTATCAGGAATCTCCTTGTTATTACTTCCAGAAAACGTTAGATTGTCTAACAAAATTTGTAAAATGTATGCATGGGTTATCACGGCGAGGCGGATGTGAGACAGGAATGTTGGGTCACTGGTGGTACCTGGCATACGTGATAAAGGAGGCTATGAAAATATGGCCAAAGTAATTGGCATTGATCTTGGAACGACGAACTCAGTAGTCGCGGTTATGGAAGCCGGCGAACCTACTGTGCTCGACAATAGCGAAGGATCAAGATTAACCCCCTCGGTTGTTGCGGTGACCAAGAGCGGCGAGCGGCTAGTAGGCCAGGTTGCCAAACGACAGGCGGTCACCAACCCCGAAAATACCATTTATTCGATTAAACGCCTGATGGGCCGCAAATACGATGATCCCGAGGTTCAGCGCACGTTGAAGAGCGTGCCCTACAAGATCACACGTGCCGCCAATGGCGATGTGCGCGTAACAATGGGAGGACGTGAATATAGTCCGCCCGAAATCTCGGCGATGATCCTGCAAAAGTTGAAGACCGATGCAGAAGCCAAATTGGGCGAGCGGATTACCCAGGCGGTGATTACCGTTCCTGCCTACTTTAATGATACCCAGCGCCAGGCGACCAAAGATGCAGGCAAGATTGCCGGGTTGGATGTTCTGCGGATTATAAACGAGCCAACCGCTGCTTCGCTGGCCTATGGCCTGGATAAGAAGAAGGATGAAACGATCGCCGTCTACGACCTGGGTGGTGGTACCTTTGACATCTCTATCTTGCAGTTAGGTGAGGGCGTCTTTGAGGTTAAGTCAACCAATGGTGATACACACCTGGGTGGCGATGATTTCGACCAGCGCGTTATCGACTGGCTTGCTGATGAATTCCGTAAGGAGCAGGGCATTGACCTGCGCAGCGATCGTATGGCGCTACAGCGCCTGAAGGAAGCGGCAGAGCGAGCGAAGGTCGAACTCTCCTCGTCGCTGCAGACAGAAATCAATCTGCCTTTTATTACCGCCGATGCGAGTGGTCCGAAACATCTGGTGATGACCCTGACGCGGTCAAAGCTCGAGCAACTGGTTGCTGAACTGATCGAGCGCACGCGCGGCCCCGTGATGAAGGCGCTTGAGGATGCTGGTATCCGGGCATCTGATGTCAATGAGGTGGTGCTAGTTGGTGGACAGACGCGCATGCCTGCTGTGATCGATCTTGTGCGCAAGATTTTCGGCAAAGAGCCGCACAAGGGTGTCAACCCTGACGAAGTGGTGGCAGTCGGCGCTGCAATCCAGGCGGGTGTGCTCAAGGGAGACGTCAAAGATGTGCTCCTCCTCGACGTTACTCCGCTCTCCCTGGGCGTTGAGACGATGGGCGGCGTGATGACCAGGTTGATTGAGCGCAACACGACTATTCCATCACGCAAGAGCGAGGTCTTTAGCACGGCTGAAGATAACCAGCCCGCAGTTGATATCCACGTGCTGCAAGGCGAACGCGAGCTGGCCCGCGATAACAAGAGCCTGGGTCACTTCCAGCTCGAAGGGATTGCTCCGGCCCCGCGAGGTATTCCTCAGATTGAGGTAACCTTCGACATTGATGCCAATGGTATTCTCAATGTCTCTGCCCGTGATAAGGCCACGGGACGCGAGCAGAAGATCACCATTACTGCCTCCAGCGGCCTGTCCCAGCAGGAGATAGACCGGATGGTACGCGATGCTGAAATGCACGCGCAGGAAGACCGCCAGCGCAAGGAAGAGATCGAATTGCGCAACCGCGCTGATAGCCTGGCATACCAGGCCGAACGCACACTGCGAGATGTCGGTGACAAAGTCTCAGCCGGCGTGCGCAGCGAGGTTGAGGACAAGGTAAAGGCGGTGCGGGATGCACTGTCCAGTAACGATGTCAACCGCATGCGCAGCGCCGCGGATGACCTGGAGCGAGCTATGCAGCGTATCGGCCAGGATGTCTATGGTCAGGCTGGAGCAGCGGGCCCTGATGGAACGCAAGGCGGCTCTACACCGGGCAGCGATTCCGGTACCGTTGAAGGCGAATATCGCGAAGTCTAAGTATACAATCCAGGGGCGGCCCTCGCGGTCGCCCTTATTTTACAAATTTCCTATAGACTTTCTTGGGGAGAAGAACTCATGGCTGTTGATTATAAAGACTATTACAAGATATTAGGCGTGAGCAAGAACGCGACCGAGAAAGAGATTCGCTCGGCCTATCGTAAGCTTGCACGTCAATACCATCCTGATGTCAATCCAGGTGACAAGGACGCTGAAGAAAAATTTAAGGAGATCAACGAGGCCAACGAGGTGCTTTCTGATCCCGAGAAGCGCAGGAAGTATGACGAGCTGAGCAGTTACTACGAACAATATGGAAGCATGCCTGGTACCTCTGGTCCAACGGGGGGCGATGGCGGTGGACGCTACACGTATCGTACCATGAACGAGGAAGACTTCGACGATCTCTTTGGGGGGCAATCACCATTTTCTGACTTTTTTGAGTCCTTCTTTGGTTCAGAGTTCTCCGGCCAGAGGGGCGGGCGAACGCGAACGACAAGGCGGACCGCCCCTCGTGCGACTCGTGGACAAGATATTGAGTCGCCAGTGGATGTGACCCTCGCGGAGGCTTATCAAGGAGCAACGCGCGTCTTCGAATTGACTGAGCCAGATGGTAGTACTCGCCGCCTGGAAGTGAAGATTCCTGCCGGCGTAGATGAAGGTTCGCGCGTACGTATTGCCGGTCAGGGTGGTCAAGGCCAGGCCGGGCGTGGAGACCTCTACCTACGTATTCATATCTTACCAGACGCTCGCTTTAGGCGAGGGGGTACCACCTTATATACGACTGTAGAGGTTCCCCTGGCTATCGCAATGCTCGGCGGTGAAGTACGTGTTGCCACACCTGACGGTCGTGGGCTCATGCTGCGCATTCCACCGGAAACCGCCAATGGTAGGTCGTTCCGCTTACGTGGAAAGGGCATGCCTCAACTGGGACATCCTGACCAGCGCGGAGACCTCTACGCCGAGGTGCAGGTAGTGCTGCCCCCGCATTTGAATGAAGAGCAGCGCCGTCTCTTCGAAGCTTTCGCTCGCTCGATAGGCTATACTGGCGACCAGGTTGCCAGGCAGCAGTGACTTGTGTGGTGAGCTAAAATGCTCTGCTCGCACCGAGCAGCCGCTTCGTTAGCTCACCACCTTCAAACACTAATTCTTTCAATGCTTCCTCGATGTGGCGGTCCTCAACGACGATATCCACACTTTCATGGCTCTCATCTGCTGCGAAGAGGGCCGCTTTGCGCATCAACTCACGCATAAAGGTTGCGCTCACCCCCTGGGTCTGATCGATGGGTTGCGCTAGGCACATTTTAGTAGAAAAACGGCTATAAGTCTAGCTTATAGAGCGTACTTTAAAATTGGAGTTTAGACTAAATTCTTGCGAAGCAAAATGGGAAGCCGCACGATGCGAAATTAGTCTAAACTCCAAGAAGTCGGGACAAAATTGCATTTCGGTTCGCAAATGCGTATGATATACTCAGGCAAAGTAAGTTATCGTCTTCTCAACTTGAATGTGTCCTTGCTGTGATAGAGGGTATGCAATGGTAGCAAAGCTCCGCTCATGGCTGCAGACGGCAAGAAAACATCTCATAGTCATTGTATTTATTGTGCTCATAGCGGTGTTTGTGCTGATTTTTTTGGGGTACTGGTTTGATTGGGATTGGACAGGTTTCAATGAGCGCATTGGCTCACAAGCGCAACAATACCAACCGGCAAAAACCCTTTGGGACTGGTTACAGCTGCTTGGAATACTTGCTATTCCACTTGTGATAGGTCTGGGAACAGCCTGGTTCACTACAAAGCACGTTCAGGTAAGTGATGCAGTGAATAAGGACAATCAACGTGAAACCGCATTACAGTCATACATCGACAAAATGTCAGAACTCCTCCTTGAGAAGCATTTGCGCGAGTCAAAACCAGAAGATGAGGTACGCAAAATAGGCCGTGTACATACGCTAACGGTGCTTCATCGCTTAGACTCGGAGCGTAAAAGAAGCGTACTACAATTCTTGTATGAGTCTGATCTTATAGTCAAGGGTAATAGTTTCATTAATTTGGATGGAGCCGAACTGAGCGGAGCCAATCTGGTAGGAGCTAACCTGGGCGCAGCTGACCTGGGTGCAGCCAACCTGAGCAGAGCGGACCTGAGAGAAGCCTCTCTGGGCGGAGCCGAGCTGAGTGGAGCGGACCTGAGAGAAGCCTCTCTCAGCCAGGCCTCTCTCAGCCGGGCCTCTCTCAGCCGGGCCGACTTGAGCAGAGCTAATCTGAGCGGGGCGGACCTGATCGTAGCCTTCCTGAACGAAGCCGAGCTGAGCGGAGCCAATCTGAGCGGGGCGGACCTGATCGGAACCGACCTGAGAGAAGCCTATCTGAGAGAAGCCAACTTAAGTGGAGCTGAACTGAGCGGAGCAAACCTGAGCGGAGCCGAACTGAGCGGAGCCCATCTGAGAGAAGCCGACTTAAGCGAAGCCGAACTGAGCGGAGCCTCTCTCAGAGAGGCTGATTTGACCAGGGTCGATCTGACCAGAGCCAATCTGACTGGCGCCGACCTGGCCGGAGCTAAAGTCACTTCTCAACAACTCGATCAAGCCAAATCACTCAAAGGTGCAAATATGCCCGATGGGACAATATACCTCGATAAGCCACTTCCCGGTTCATAGCAAAAATTAGTAACTAGTCAGCAGGGGGTTCCAAGGGGCCTGCAAGGCCCCTTGGCGGGGTGCGGGGCAAGGAAGCCTGGGGGGCTTCCATTCCCCACCTTTCTCCCTCACCCCGCCGCCGCAGGCGGCACAAGAGAGAGGAGACCTGAATAGTTACTATTCAAAATGATGGTTGTCTTACTGCTGCTGCATCGGCGGCATTTGCTCCGGATTCTGTGTCCGGGGCTGGTCGAAGTCGTTGGACGGCCCCGAGGGACGGTAGTATGGCTGCTCAGGTTCAGGCTGGTAGCCCTGCCCATATTGCTGATATGGCGGCTCCTGCCCTGCTTGCGGCGTTGGCGGCTGGTAATAGGGCGGCTGTTGCTGTGAAGTGGACGGCTGCTGCCACCGATTGCCCATGTTCCTCATCGAATTCCATCCGGCCCCGCTGCTCCCTCGGGTAATCGCCCGGACGATAACAAAGACCAGGGCGATGAGCAGCAGGATTCCAAGCAAAGAGAACAGCGCCTTGAACACCCAGAATGCCACGATAAAGCCCAATGGGAAGATCAGCGGAAACGCTATTGGGATGATATGTGGGAAAAACCGTATCCCACGCCGGTATGGTTGATATCTATTCCACATTCTTAATGTCTCCTCCGTAACTGTGAGGCGATGCGTTGCACGCTCTCGCTCATTTCATTCGTTTTCGCTAAACATGTAAACAAAACATTCATTCTACAAACTATACGGACGAGATGGTTTGTGGTTGTATAAGGTGAACGCTCGGCAGTGAAAGATCATTCCTCATCGTTAGCTCTCCCCCTGCTTCGGCGGCAACGTCTTTCCCGGCATCCACCAGTTCCAGCGTCCCAGCAAGCGCATTGTCGCGGGCACCAGCAGCGTCCTGATGATCGTCGCGTCCACCAGCACAGCTATAGCCATCCCCAATCCTATCTCCTTCGTCACAACAATTGAAGTGAAAGTGAAAGCGCCAGCGACAATCACAAAGAGCAGCGCCGCATTCGTAATCACCCCGCCTGTTTTTTCCAGCCCATATGCTACCGCCCAGCGGTTATTGTACGTTCTCAACCACTCCTCGCGCATGCGGCTCAGCAAGAAGACCTCGTAGTCCATTGAGAGACCGAAGAGGATACAGAACAGCAAGATTGGGGTTATGCTGTCCAGGAAGCCATCCGGCGTAAAGCCCAGGATGTTGCTGAAATTACCCCACTGGAAGATGAAAACCAGCACTCCCAGGCACGCGCTGACCGACAGGATATTCATCAGGACGGCTTTCAATGGCAGCAACACCGAGCGGAACATCAGCAGTAGCAGTATATATGTCGCTACCAGGATGAAGACAATCGCCCGCGGGAAGTTGCCGTACAGGTAGTTGTTGAAGTCCAGGCTGTCCGCCTGGTCTCCGCCGATCAATACCGTCAATCCCTGGCCGGCAGCCTTGTCACCTGCCCGCAGGTTATTAACCAACGCCTTGCCCTCGCTGCTATCAACTTTCGTATTTGTAGTTACCGTGATCACGGTCGTATTGCCGTTGGTAGTGGATGAGACGAGTTGTGCCAGTGCCGCGTTATGTTGATAGGCTCCGGTACTGTATAACGTCGCTAATTGCTGCTTGCTGAGCGTGGGAGCACCGGCCGGAGTGGCCGGCAACTGCGTCAAACTGATCACACCGGTCACATGTGCCTGCGCTGCAATCCACTTAGAGAGGTTATCCAGCTTAGCCAGGTTATTTGCATGTAGCATACTGGTACCACCGGGTGCCTGCGCGACGACATAGATAGGACTCTCATTTATCTCACGGAACTGAGCATTCAGTATGTCCATTCCCTGGCGCGCCTCTGAGCTATTCGGCACTGCCGTGTAATTTGTTGTACCGAGGGAAATTGAGAAAATTGGCCAGCCTAGCCCAACCAGTAGAACTGTAACCAGCAGAATGATCAGCACCGGGCGCTTCATCACACCCAGCGCCCAGCGCTGCCAGAAGCCCCGGCGGTCCTTCTGGGATTCCTCGCCCGTCCCTGTTCGCTGAGTACGCATGGTAAGACGACTGAGGTATGGGATACGCAGTGCATTGATGCGCTGACCCAGCACACCTAGTAAGGCTGGCAGGAGTGTAAGCGCAGCCAACACGGCGGTTCCAACCACTACAGCGCCGCCGATACCCAGGGAGGTCATTAGATCAACGCCAATCAAAAGCAGGCTGGAAAAGCCGATCATCACGATCAGGCCGCTAAAAAGAATAGATTCTCCCGCCGTCGCCACTGTCCAACCGACGGCATCACAGGCACTGCGCCCCTGCGCCAGCTCGTCGCGGAAGCGTCTCGTCATGAAGAGGCTATAGTCAATCGAGATGCCCAGGCCGATGATAGAGGCAATGTTGAGCACAAAGACACTCATCGACAGGTGTTGACCGATGGCATAGATCACTGCCAGGGTCACGGGCACAGCAACAACAGCCAGTAGTATAGGCGTGGCCGCCGCAACTAGCGTACCAAAGACCACGAGCAGCACGAGCAGCGCGAGCGGCAGCGCAAAAAACTCGGCACGCTCGGTATCCTGCTGGGTGATTTGCGTGAAATCGTGATCGAGCGGGGGATTACCTGTCAGGTAGGCCTGGGCCGGGCCTGCTGCAAGCCCGCCTGGCAGTAGTTTGCGGAAGTCGTCCAGCCGGTCTTCAACCGTGCCTGAATGTATTTTAAAATTCACCGTCACGTAGGTTGTGCGTCCATCCTGCCCTATGGCACCCTGGGAAACGGCTGTGACATGTGCGAAAGAACGCGCCCGGCTCATAAAGTCGTTCACTTCTTTCTGGAAACTGGGATCGTTTACCGGCGTATGCGCTGACTGGAAGACAACCAGTAATTGCACCGCTGGCTGGTTCAACTTTTCGCTGATTAAATTTTCGGCGCGCGTGGACTCGCTGTTGTGATACGAAAATCCCCCGCCCTGAAGCACGTCTCCAACCTTGGCGGCAAATGGAATACTTACAATCACGACGACCACCCAGAACGCAATAATCAACCAGCGGAAGCGGTACACCTTGCGGCCATAATGTAGCCCGAGGCGGTATAGCCCGTGGGATTCAAGAGAAGATGGAGGCTTAGATCCGGCCGGCTTACTAAGATTTTCCTGTGATCGTTCTTGTATTTGCATAACATGTATCCCTCTGGAGAACAGGTCAAGGTTGTGCTTTCAATCCTTCCAATAACAACCGGACGGAGCCTTCACCAATGGTGTCCCACTGCACCACCTTCGGATTAATCAACCAGTGTATCGTCAGTCCTTCATACATCGCAGACAAGGTAACCGCCGTTTCGGTCGCATTAACCGGGCGGAACTCCCCTCTATCAATACCTTGCTGGATAAGATCTACAATCACTGCACGGAAGTTGGCGAAGTATTCATTGAGAAACTCACGTACCGGGTCCTGGTGCATCATAACTGCGTAGAACTCAACCAGGATCGGCAGCAGGTCGGACATACGTTTGAGACCGGCAACGCGAAAGTGCGTAATCAACAGCAAGCGCTCGCTTACTGTTCCATCTGACTCCAGCAACCCTTGTAATTGTTCGAGGTCGGTCGTAAATAGCCTGTGTAAGATGCCCGTGATAATCTCTTCCTTACTGTTGAAATACCAGTACAAAGCTCCCTTGCTCAGGCCCGAGGCTTCCACAATATCGTCCATGCGGGCGCGCTCGAAACCCAGCCGCGCAAAGACCGCTGTAGCTGCATCCAGGATCTGATTCCTGCGCACTTCACTGGCATCTGGATCTGTACGACGCGCCATACCTACTTTGCCTTCCTTATCATTACTAGACATCATTACTAGACCGACCGGTCAGTCTAGTAATAGACTATAGCAGGAAATTATTGAGTAAGTCAAGGATAACGTATCTCTAAGCAGGGCTATTTAAAAGTCGAGGGATTTAAGGTCAAATGGCAAAAGTGGATGCAGAGGAGTTACGCTTGCTCACTCGACTTTTAAATAGCCTAGGTCGGGGTCTGTGAACAACGACTTCCAAGTTTTATGGACAGCCAGAGACAATATTGATGGATACGACATCCTTTAGAAGCTCAGGTTGTTGCCCGTCTCTAGTTAGTACCAGGTTTCCGGTTTTGTCCTTCTGTAGAGTACCACACAGAACTATTCCAGATTTTTGCACGACCAGCACACTCGTTCCTGAAGCCTGCTGTCCAGGGGCAAACCAGGAGATGCCGAGTGCGATAGCCAGCAACGCTACTGCGAGAAGTGCCATCCTGCGCGATTGCGTGATTTGATTAAGAGCCTCTTCTAGAGATGTTGTATACCACGTAATAAAGTTATCTTTATCAAGTGGAACGGCTCCAGGGCTGCCCTCCGATGCTAGTGCTGCTAGATAGATTGCTCGGACAGATACTACAAGAGTCAGAACGAATGCGAAAACAAGAATGAACTGAAATACCGGACTAAGTTTACTAAGAGCATCACGGCCTTGAACCAGACCAAACACAGTAGACAAGCCAACAAGAGCTGAAAGAATAGTTATCCATTTATTAGCAACGTCGCGTGCTTGCTTTAAGGGGTCATCGGTTACGCTTTTAGCGAGGTGCTCCCACTTAGGGAGTTCATGGTCACCAGGCATTATGGGACCTCCTCAAGTTTTCTTGTAAACGGTTTTGAGCACCCAACTACTCATTAATGTTATTGGCAAAGCGAATTTGTGCTTGCTTTCCGCAGCCCTTTTTGTCTGGCTCGTGGGTTACATCGCAGTTACATTGGACAGTAACCAACTCTGGTAGACTGCCTCCCACCGCTTCCCGTAAAGTGTCCTTGCTATTTATAGCTCTGCCAGGAGCGGGAGGAATGAGGTGTTGGAATCCAAAACCTATTCCTATCAACTCATTCTGAGATATGTGATGACTACAGTAAGGACAGACACCTTCGATACGAAAGCTAAGCACGGTAGGGTCATCGCTAACGACAGGATTCCAACCCCACGAGTCCACCACTCTCTGCCACTCTGGATCAGGGCTATCATTCCACGGCGTAGGTGTATCAGTCATTGTGCTTGTCTCCTCGTAGAGTTTGAACTGAATAACCACTTCTACCACGATAGCAATTATGGTTATCTGCGCTTCAGCATGTAGATCATCCTAAAGCACTCCTCTGAGGACAATTGCATTTGATGCTCAGTATAATACATGTGTCAACGCGATTATCTTCGGATCTTCGGCTTACTCCAAATACTGCTTTTACTCGTTTTTTGAAAAATATCAAGGCTCTACTGGACGAACTTAAAAAGTCTTCGCAAACCAGTTCTATATTTATTCTCGCCAATCAAAGATAGAACGCATTTTCTCTTACTAGCTTTCAGTGTTTTGAGAATAAGAATTAATCAGATCGTGTGTGCCGGCGAGCATGCGCTGAAACTGGCGGATATCTTCATCAAAGAAAAGTTCAACGCCAGGGTGCTGACGCTGAGAGTACTCGAGGATCGCCAAGCATTGTTGATAGCGAGTTTCCGCCGCGGGATGCGAGGAAGAAGGAGTGGTCATCGAACCCATAATCTGACTCACTGCAGTTATGGTAAGCAGGGCACCCAACATAGCATCATTAATAGCATTCTCAGTGGAGTCGAAATCACGCGAAGACTTAGATGACTCATCGGTTTCTCCCGTCAATAACAAAACGGCGAGTGCATCAGCCTGCAATTCATGGGCATGTTCCACACTCGTATTATGCCAAAGTTTGCATGCCGGGGTGAGCTTTTGTAAATAACTACTACCTATATCGGTTCGTCCAGTATGGCCTAGCAGGTGGTGAGAGATTTCATGGCAGAGGATAAACCTTTCGGTAAAGGCTTTCATACCGAAACTTAGTCGATCCATCTCGTTTACTTCAAAACCCATCGAACCTAAAATCAAACCGTACTCAAGTTGAATATAACTGCTTTTCTCTTGCCAGCGTGATAGGGCAATTGTCAGTTTGATGGCATCCTCGGAGATCTGTGTAGCAAGGCGTTGTGCCTCATTTTTATCATAGCCGGGGTTCGATTTTAGTTGACACAGGGAAAGGAAAGGAGCGAACAGAGCAGTATACTGCTCACAAAGATGCGATATACCTACATAGAAGTAGACCAGATCGCCATCATAATTGCCCCGGTTAGCGGCTGCGGCTGCGTTGGCGATAAAGTTTTTTCTTTTGGCGACAAAGACGCTGTTAAGGTAGTTTCGTAGTTTCTGATCGATCAGCGAACTGATGATCTCTATATACTCATTCAAGCTAAAATCATTGCTCCTGTCGGGCTTGAAGTTAAGAACGCTGTGAATGGACTCAAGTTCCTCTGCATTCTGTGTCGCTTGCAGTTGTTCTTGCCAGATGTCCTTTTGATAGAATTCCTGATAATTTTTATAGTTCTCCTGGGGAGCTATGTATTTGTAATAAAAATCGCGGGCATTCAATCTTTGGGGCACATCTTTCTCTTTCCCTGTAGCTATCTAGACTCTGCCATAGAGGTAGTTTTGAGGTTGCCCACTATGGCTGGCCTCCTACAAAATTGCTCCATGTACACCTACCACCTTATGTTAGTAGATATACTCATTTCTTTGCAAGAGGAGTCAGGCTCGCTCCCTCGACTTTTAAATAGCCCTGGTCTCTAAGGTGTATGAAATAGCTGTAACAAAATAATCCGGGCATCCGTAGGTGCCGATAATGCAGTTTCAAAAATTAATGTGGATTATCGAAGAAGCCATAGCAGCGCACAGGCCAATTTCATAATCGGTATTAATTTTTGAAACTGCATTATCGGCCCTCGGTGGATTTCCAGTATCCGCATTATTTTGTTAAGGCATGGTTCAAATGCACTTGACAGTTCCTCATCAACAGCAAGGTCCAGCCCTGCCATGCTGAGCGCAGCGAAGGATCTCTCTCGCTGGGCAGCCAGATGCTTCGCGGAGTTTCCCCTGAGCGAAGCGAAAGGTGTATGGCTTACCAACATCGTCAACCAAGCGACTTCCCGACATCGTAGACAAGCGAACAAAAAGGACGGTACACTTCTCTTTAGGAACCGTTTTGATTGCGGTGAAAGGAGTGTCCCGTCATGCAAGCATTGTACTA
>WNGJ01022233.1_pt1 | contig 13868 bp, 8 predicted proteins | sample 5400611 | NCBI WGS metagenome assembly WNGJ01 (sample SAMN13153375, study PRJNA577476) | soil metagenome | isolation source: 40 cm soil or saprolite under Garry oak tree replicate 1 | place: USA:California | collected 2016-06-15 | reverse complement strand
GCGGGAGCGCCTGCCACCAGCCTTGCCCCGTCTCGTGAAGCCGGTCCACCCACGCCACGGCCGTCGGACCGACATCGCCGATTCCGTACGGTGAGGGCAGAGACGTGACGTGCAGCAGGAGGCCGGACGCTCGGTAGCCGGCCGGGAACGGAGGGAGGCTCATGCGCGTCCACCCAGCGCGGTGTCGACGAGCTCCTGCGCCTCGCTCACGAGGGCGTCGAGGTGCGCCGCGCCCCTGAAGCTCTCCGCATATATCTTGTAGATGTTCTCCGTGCCTGACGGCCGGGCCGCGAACCACCCGCTCGGCGTCACGATCTTCAAGCCCTCGATCGGGGCGCCGTTACCAGGGGCGCGGGTCAGCTTCGCGGTGATGGGCTCGCCGGCGAGCGTCTGTTCCTTGATGGCCTCGGGTGACAGCGCATGCAGCCGCGCCTTCTGCTCGGGCGTGGCCGGCGCGTCGATCCGCGTGTAACAGGACGCGCCGAACTCCGCCGCCAGCTCCCGATAGTGCTCGCCGGGATCCTTGTCCGTGCGGGCGGTGATCTCGGCCGCCAGCAGATCCATGATCGGGCCGTCCTTGTCGGTCGTCCACACGGTGCCGTCGTGCCGCAGGAAGCTGGCGCCAGCGCTCTCCTCGCCGCCAAAGCAGCAGGAGCCGTCGAACAAGCCGGGCACGAACCACTTGAACCCGACGGGCACCTCGTAGAGCCGACGGCCGAGCTTCGCGACGACGCGGTCGATGAGGCTACTGCTGACCAGCGTCTTGCCGACCGCGGCGTGCGCGGGCCAGTGGGGACGGTGCGTGAGCAGGTAGCGGATGGCCACCGCCAGGTAGTGGTTGGGGTTCATCAGTGCCTCGGAGGCCGTCACGATGCCGTGCCGATCCGAGTCGGGATCGTTGGCGAAGGCGACGCGGAACTGGTCCTTGAGCCCGACGAGCCGCGCCATCGCGTACGGGCTCGAGGGGTCCATGCGGATCTTGCCGTCGTGGTCCACCGTCATGAACGAGAACGTCGGATCGATCACCGGGTTGACGACGGCGATGTGGAGCTTGTAGAGGAAGTTGATCGGTTCCCAGTAGGGCATCGCCGCCCCGCCCAGCGGATCGACGGCCATCGTGAAGCCGGCCGCGCGGATCGCGTCCATGTCGACGATGTGTTCGAGATCCTCGACGTAGGGCAGGACCAGATCTTCCTGGTGGGTGGTCTCGGCCTTGATGGCCGCCGCAAACGGGACCCGCTTCACGCTCGAGCTGCGCTGACGCAGGAGCTCGTTGGCCCGGCGCTGGACCCACGCGGTGACGTCGGTATCGGCGGGGCCGCCGTTGGGCGGGTTGTACTTGAAGCCTCCGTCCTCGGGAGGGTTGTGCGACGGGGTGATCACGATTCCATCGGCGAGGTGCGCCTTGCGGCCGCGGTTGTAGACGAGAATGGCTCGCGAGATGACGGGCGTCGGCGTGACGCCGCCGTCGCGCTGGATGATCGTCTCGACCCCGTTGGCCGCCAGCACTTCCAGCGCGGTGCGCTGGGCCGGCTCGGACAGGGCGTGCGTGTCCTTGCCCATGTAGAGCGGTCCGTCGATCCCCTGACCGCGGCGGTAGTCGCAGATCGCCTGCGTGATCGCCATGACGTGGGCCTCGTTGAACGAGCCGCGGAACGCCGAGCCCCGGTGCCCGCTGGTGCCGAAGCTGACGAGCTGATCGGGGGCGTCCACGTCGGGCGTGCGCTCGTAATACGCGTGCTCGAGCCGCGCCAGATCCACGAGCATTCCGATCTGGGCCGGCTTCCCGGCCAGGGGCGAGATCGTCACTGTCTTCTCCATCACGACACCGGGCATGGCTTGACGTGCCAGATGTCGGCCGCGTACTCGGCGATGGTGCGATCGCTCGAGAACTTTCCGGAGCTGGCCACGTTCAGGATGGCCTTGCGCGCCCAGGCATCCGGGTTCGCGTACAGCGCGCAGAGGCCGGCATCGGCCTCGAGGTAGGAAGCGAGGTCCGCGAGGTGCATGTAGTAGTCGCCGCGCGTCAGCAGCGTCTCGCGCAAGGGCGCGAAGATCCCCGGCTCGTTACGGCTGAAGTGGTCGGAGAAGATCAGATCTAGCGCGGCGTGCACCTCGGGTTGATTGTCGTAGTGCCAGCGCGGGTCGTACCAGCCGCGGCTGCCGGCCACCTGCTCCGTGGTCAGGCCGAACAGGAAGAAGTTCTCCTCCCCGGCTTCCTGCGCCATCTCGATCGTCGCGCCGTCGCGCGTGCCGATCGTCAGCGCGCCGTTCATCATGAACTTCATGTTGCTGGTGCCGCTCGCCTCGTAGCCCGCCGTCGAGATCTGGTTGGAGACGTCGGTGGCGGGAATCAGCCGCTCGGCGAGTGACACGTTGTATTCGGGCAGGAACAAAATCTTGAGTCGTCCGCGGGTCGCCGGATCGGCGCCGATGGTCTCGGCGAGATTGTTCAGGAGCTTGATGATGAGCTTCGCGAGGCGGTAGGCCGGCGCCGCCTTGCCCGCGAACAGGAACGTCCGCGGCGTCATCTCGAGGCTCGGGTTCTCCCGCAATCGGTTGTAGAGGACGACGATGCGCAAGGCATTGAGGAGCTGCCGCTTGTATTCGTGGATGCGCTTGACCTGGCTGTCGAAGATGGTGTCCGGATCCACCGTCTGCTCCGAGGTCGATCGGAGCCACTGAGCGAAGGTCGACTTGACTGCTCGCTTCGCCTCGAGAAACACGCTGCGGAAGCCGCGGTCGTCGGCCAGGGGCTTGAGCTTCGCGAGCTCACTGAGGTCGGTGATCCAGCCGTCGCCGATCGCCTCGGTGATGAGGCGCGCGAGCGCCGGGTTCGCGAGCAACATCCAGCGCCGCGGCGTGACGCCGTTGGTCTTGTTGCTGAAGCGCTCGGGAAAGGTCTCGGCCAGGTCCTTCACCGTGGTCGCGCGCAGCAGCGCGGAGTGGATCGCGGCCACCCCGTTCGTGCTGTGCGAGCCCACGATGGCGAGATTCGCCATGCGGACGTGCTTTGCGGAGCCTTCCTCGATCAGGCTCGTCCGCGCGATGCGGCCTTCGTCAGCCGGAAAACGGCGCCGCACGTCATCGAGCAGTCGGCGGTTGATCTCGAAGATGATCTCGAGGTGGCGCGGCAGCAGCATCTCGAACCACTCGAGCGGCCATTTTTCGAGGGCTTCGGGCAGAAGCGTGTGGTTCGTGTACGCCAGCGTCCGCTGGGTCAGGTGCCAGGCCTGGTCCCATCCGAGGTACGCGTCGTCGAGCAAGATTCGCATCAGCTCGGGGACGGCGATCGCAGGATGGGTATCGTTGAGCTGGATGGCGGCCCGTTCGGGAAGCGCGCTCCAGTCGGCGTTGCTGCGGCGGAATCGTCGGATCAGATCCGCCAGCGAGCAGGCGACGAGAAAGTACTCCTGCACGAACCGCAGCTCTTGCCCCTTGGCCGTCGAGTCGTCGGGATAGAGGACCCGTGTGAGAGATTTAGCCGCAAGCGTCTCCGCCAGCGCGCTGACGAACTCGCCATGACTGAACGTCTGGAAATCGAAGTCGAGGGACGTGGACGCCGCCCAGAGGCGGAGGGTGTTAATCGTCTTGCCGCCATAGCCCACCACGGGCCGATCGAAGGGAATGCCGAGCAACGTGAACGACCGGCCGGGGATCGCGCGCAGCGTCCCGTCTCGCACCTCGATCGAGTGGTTCAGCCTGATCTCGACCTTCTCTTCCGGACGAACGACCTCCCACGGGTCGGGGCGGCGAAGCCAGTTGTCCGGCTGCTCGTGTTGCCAGCCGTGCTCGATGGTTTGCTGGAACATTCCGTATTCGTAGCGGAGGCCATACCCCATCGCCGGCAGCTGCATCGTGGCCATCGAGTCGAGAAAACACGCCGCCAGACGCCCGAGGCCGCCATTTCCCAGCCCGGCGTCGGGTTCCTCCTCGAGCAGGCCGAGCCAATCGAGCGACGCCTGCTTGACCGCTTCACTCACGAGGGGGCTGAGCAGCAGATTGGTGATGTTGTTGGTCAGCGAACGGCCGATCAGGAATTCCATCGAGAGGTAGTAGACGCGCTTGGGGTTCTCGCGCTCGTAGGTCTGCTCCGTGCGGACCCATCGCTGCGAGAGGACGTCTCGCACGGAGCGCGCGAACGCCTCGTAGCGCTCCCGCAGCCCGGCGGTTGCCGGATCGGCGACGTTGTCGAAGAGCAGGTGCCGCTCGTAGAGCGCCTGGGCGTTCCCCGCGAGCTCGACCGGGCCGCATCCATATTGCCGGCGGAGCGCTGCCATGGGGTCCGATGATGCCTTCTCTCTTGTGCTCATCGACGTGCTTCCTCTCGGTGGTCCCGCACGTGAACAGGCCCGCTGTGCCCTTCGTGAGGCATCTCGTTCCACAAGCGGATCGCCGGATCCGATCGGTCGTGTTCGTATCCCACCGCACTCAGGCTGGCCGTGCCGAGCACGAAGTACCGCCCTGCCCCCGGTGGGAGCCCGAGCCAGCGCGCGGCGAACACTCGGAGAAAGTGCCCGCTCGAGAAGAGCAGCACGTCTCCCTCGATGGCCCGCACGCGGCGCGCCACCCGATCGGCCCGCGCGCCGATCTGATCCGGCGACTCCCCTCCCGGGCAACCGTCGCGGAACAGCTGCCAGTCAGGGCGCTCGGCGTGGATGTCGGCGCTGGTGCGACCTTCATACGTGCCGTAGTTCCACTCCACGAGGTCGGGCTCGACTTCCGCCCTGGAGCCGAAGCCAGCGAGCTCGCACGTTCGGACCGCCCGACGCAGAGGGCTCGTGAGCACCGCGGCGAACCTCAACCCCTCGAGCCGCTCTCCGAGCCGGACGGCCTCGGCTTCGCCCTGCGCGGTCAGCGGAAGGTCGGTCACTCCCGTGTGCTGACGCGAGATGGTCCAGGCCGTCTCGCCGTGTCTCGCCAGGTACACGACAGGAAGCGCATCGCTCATGATCGACTCCCGTTCTGTGCTCTCACAACGACCTCCTCCAATGGAGCAATCGCGATGCCGAACGCTCCGGGGTGTCTCGCGACCGGCAACTCGGCTTGTCACCACGGATTTCCAACGAAGCACGGCCGTGATTCACGCGACCCTGCCGGCTTCGAGATGCTAACCGGCCAGCGGCTGCCAGTCGACTGGCAGGGCTTCGTCGCAACTCGGACGGCATCAGGCGCGTGATGGCGTCCCGATCGGCTGGTGTTCTGAAGACGACGAGCTGCGTTTTTCGCGACACCTCGTAAGAAATTCGCGACGTTACGCGCCGCGCTAATGGAACCACGCGTTTAGGCTTGGCCGGCGCGTTGCTCTAGTGCGCCGGATGGCGTGAGTCGAGGGCGCGCTGACCACGGTCACTTTCGGGCTCGCGCTGGTCACGCTGCTTGAGATGGCGGGACCGCCCCGCTCGTTTCACGTGAACTGGACACCGGCGAGTGAGCCACGAACCCCTGGGCCGGGAGCGCAAATGAACGCAGATTCTTCGCCGCCGACGCCATAATGATGAGGCTCATCAGCCTGTTCGCATCCTGGGCATCGCGGGCAGCTTGCGGCGGGCCTCGTGCAACCGCGCCGCCCTGCGCGCGGCGATCGCGCTCGTTCCCGAAGGCGCGACACTCGATGTCTTCGAGCTTCACGACATTCCCGGTTTCAATCAAGACGATGAGGGCAACCCACCGTCCCGGCCCATCAACAAGCCGGACGTGATGATCTGCTCCGTAATCTCGTCGCCTGGACGCGGCAACTCGGACAGCGGAACGATCGAAACAGTTGACTGCGGTCCGGCGCACGGTCCAGATCCAAGCAGACGCCGGTCGCCGGCGCTGCCGATGGGAGCCCTGAAGCGCGACTGCTCGGCCCGCCGCCCGGCCTCGCGGGTCACGCGGTGCCGGGCGGCGCCGGGTCAGGAGCTCAGCGCTCGAGAGTGAGCCGTCGTCAACGCCTGTCGCAGGAGCGCGGAGAGCCAGGACTGCTCCGGGCCGCTGACGATGGGTGGCTCAGTGAGCGTGTCGATCGTGATGATCGTCGGCGCGCTGCCGTCCCCGAGCAGGTCGGCGTGGGGATCCTCCCACCGCCGTGCAATATCGCGAAAGACCGAGCGATCGCTCGCCTCGTGCTCCGGGGTGCTCTCGCATCCACGGCGCCGATCGAAGCGACGCGTCACCTCCTCCACGTAGTCGCAGCGACAGTAAAGCAGCGTCACGTCAACCCGCCGCGTCCGACAGATGGCGTAGATCGTGTCTCGCTTCGCTCGCTCGCCGTAGACCGCATCGAGGATCACCACGCTCGCCCGGTGGAGGTCGCCCTCCAATCGTCGGGCAATCTCCTCGTACGCGCGATCGCGCACCTGGTCGTACTCGTGGACGTCAACGGTGAAGCCCCGGGTGCGCTCGACCCAGTACGGAAGTCGGATGTCGAGATCGGCATAGACGTCGCAGCTGCGGATGAGCACGCCGCCCGCATGCGCGTGCAGTCGTCCCGCGGTGGTCGTCTTGCCCGCCGCGGGAAGACCGCACATCATCACGACGTAGTTCAGGGGGTCCACGTATGGATTGCGCAGGTGCACCGAGCGGCGGATGACGGGATCGCCGTCCATCAGATCCGTGTGTCCCGTCACGCGCAGGATGGCGTCACGCGTACGCGTGTACTCCGCCTCGATGATGCCGAAGACGCGGACGGCGAGCGCACGGTCGGGCACCAGGTCCGAATAGAGTGCCGCGATTCCCATGTCGGCCTTGAGCAGCGACATCTCGGCGTTGTCGAGGACCGCGCGGAAGAATGGCCAGTGCGCGTGCATGTCCTGGAGACAGTCCAGCGGGGAACGCGCGAGCCCGGTGCCGAGCCCGTACCACCCGGGCAGGTTGAAGCGGCTCTGCATCCAGGAGAAGACCCACGGGATGGCGCGAACATCCTGGCGTGTGAGCGCGCCGGGCCGGCGCGCGGCCGGGCGCGAGCCGAGCCGCAGCCGGCCGATTTCCTCGACGGGAGTGGCCGCCCGCCAGTACTCGAGGAAGCCCGGCGTCCGCTCGACGAGCGTGTGATAGGCCTCGTGAGCGGCGGCCGCCATCGCATCCATGGCGCCTCGCCACGCCGCCGGGATCGGACGGTCCGCAGTCTCCGCCGAGGCCAGGATGACGGCGCTGACGATCTGCTCCAGGTGGCGATGAGCGAGCGCCGGGTCGGCGTAACGGGACGCGATGGTCTCTCCCTGTTCGGTGAGCCGGAAGCGGCCGCGCAGCGTTCCCGGAGGTTGGGCGCGGATGGCCCGCGCAGCCGGCCCGCCGCCGCGCGCCACGGTGCCGCCGCGCCCGTGGAAGAGCGTGAGAGCGATCCCGTGCTCGTCGCATACGCGCGCGATCGTTTCCTGCGCCCGATAGAGTGCCCAGTTGGCGGCCACGTAGCCGCCATCCTTGTTGCTGTCGGAGTAGCCGATCATGACCATCTGCTCCCCACCGCATCCCGCGATGTGCTCACGGTAGACGCGAAGCGCGAAGAGCTCCGTCAAGATCCGGGGAGCGGCGTCGAGATCCTCGAGGGTCTCGAAGAGCGGCACGATCCTGAGGCCTGATGCACACCCGGCCCACCGCGCCAACAGCAAGACGGCGAGCACGTCGACCGCGCTGCGTGTCATCGAGATCACGAACGGACCGAGCGCCTCGGCACCGTAGACCGCCCTGGCGCGGCCGAGGACGCGGAACAGCCGCCACGTCTCGGCGCTCGCTTCGCCCGCAGCGGCGGCCGCCAACTCCGAAGGCTTCGGCGCGCCGGCGGTCAGCAAACCGAGGACGAGAGCCGTCCGCTCGCGCGCGTTCTGCCCGGCAAAGCCCTCCGCAATGGCGAGCGTCTCGAGCATTTCGCCGAGGGCGGCGGTCAAGCGTCCGGCCTCTTCGCGGACGTCCAGGCGCGCGGCGTGCAAACCGAACGTCTCGACCTGCGCGCGCACGGTGCGCAGCCGGTCCCTGGCCAGGATGGGAGGAATGGCCTGGGCGATCAGATCGAGCACCGTGCGGAGCTCGTCGACAGTCACATGCGCCTGGTACGGGCTGTCATCGAGGAGCCGGGTCGTCACGTCTTCCTGTGAGGCCGTCTCGAGATCCGCCGCGATGAGGGCCAGGGCGAGGCGATAGGGCTCGTTGGCGTACCGCGCCTCGAGGTAGGCCACGCGCGCGGGCAAGGGCCGCCGGCCCTCGAGCCACGCGGTGAGCGCCGCCGGCGGCGGGCAGCGACGACCGCTGAGGCTCAGACGACGGGCCAGATCCTGCAGCGACCGCCGATGCCGCTCCACCGCGAGACCGCGATGGAGACGGAGGGTCTCGGCGGTGACGGCCGCGACCACGGAGGGGTTGCCGTCGCGATCACCGCCGATCCATGAGGCGAGCGTGACGGGGGTGGAGGGCGCCGCGACCTCCGGATAATGCTCGCGCAGCGCCGCTTCGAGCTCGTCAGCGATGCGTGGCAACGCATCCCAGAAGACGGTGTCGACGAAAAAGAGGCCCGTGCGTACCTCGTCGGTCACCGCGGGCCGGATGGTGCGCGCCCGCTCCGTGAGCCAGAGCGCGGTGACCTCGCTGCGGAGCTCAGCCGTCTCCCGCTCGTGCTCGCGAGGGAGCAGATCCGGATCGTGGAGCCGCCGGAGGCTCTCGGCGATCCGCTGGAGCTTCGAGAGCACGGTCCGACGCTTGGCCTCGGTGGGATGAGCCGTCAGCACCAGCTCGATCCGGAGCGCGGCGACGAGCGCGGCCATCTGCTTGGCCGTGACTCCCCGTGCCTTGAGCTGGGCGATCGTCTCTCTGAGCGACTCGTCGAGCGGCTCAGGGTGCCGGGCCCGCTCGCGCTCGCGCAGGACGCGGATGCGCTGCCCTTCCTCGGCGAGATTCACGAGGTCGAAGTAGACGGCGAAGGCCGAGGCGGTGGCCCGGGCCGCATCCGTGGAGAGCGCGGCCACCTCGGCGGCGAGATCGCGTGGGGCCGTCGGCGCTCCCGAGCGACGCGACTTGGCCAGGCCGCGGATCCGCTCTTCGGCTTCGAAGAGGGCGACCGACTCCCGCGCCCTGAGCACATCGCCGAGCGTCTCACCGAGCAAGTGGATGGTCGTCGAAAGGTCCACGATCGGTCAGGCGATGTCTAGCGCGCCCGACGTTCTCGAGTCAAGCTGAAGACGTCCAACGACGTCGGACCAGACACGATCGACTCGCTATATGTAGCTGCATATGAATGCCGCCGCCTCGTGAATCCGACTGGCTTCGGGCGACGTCTCAAGGGGCAGGAGCGGGCGGACAGTGGCCGACGTCCCAGGAGCCCGGCGTTCCTCTCAAGGAGCCAGACATGGGTAAGCTCGATGGAAAGATCGCACTCGTGACCGGTGGCAACAGCGGTATTGGCCTGGCGACGGCGAAGCAGTTCGTGAACGAAGGCGCCTACGTCTTCATCACGGGGCGCCGTGAGCCGGAGTTGGCTCGGGCGGTACAGGAAATCGGAAGAAATGTCACCGGCGTACGAGGAGACGTGTCGAACCTCGGCGATCTCGATCGGCTGTTCGCCCAGATCAAGCGCGAGAAGGGCAAGCTCGATATCGTGTTCGCCAATGCCGGCAGCGCGAGGTTCGCTCCCCTGGACGGCATTACCGAGGAGCACTACGACGCGCTGTTCGACAGCAACGTGAAAGGCGTGCTTTTCACGGTGCGAAAGGCGCTTCCGCTGCTGCCGGATGGCGCCTCGATCATCCTGAATGCGTCCATCGTCGCCAGTCGAGCGATCGCGCCGGAGTGGAGTGTGTACAGCGCCACCAAAGCCGCCGTGCGTTCGTTCGCGCGGACATGGACGACGGACTTGAAGGATCGACGTATTCGCGTGAACGCGGTGAGCCCGGGCTACACCGATACGCCCCCATGGCATTCCCGCGAAGCAGCCGATGAACACATCAAGACCATTTCCAACGGTATTCCACTCGGCAGGTTCGGCACACCGGACGAGATCGCGAAGGCCGTGGTGTTCCTCGCCTCCGACGACAGCAGCTACGTCACGGGAACGGAATTGTTCGTGGATGGCGGCTTCGCCCAGGTGTAGGGCGTTTTCTAACGACCGCTGTCGATGAGCCGCTTGAGCTCGGCAGGCGTCCAGGCCAGCCGCTCCTGGGTCGCACGTGCGCACCAGCTCCGATCGGACTCGCAGGCCCAGAGGAACGCCTCCTTGGCCACGTCGAACCGGCCGGCCCGGGCGTCGACCGTGCCCACCGCATACCGCTGAAGACCGCAGAACGTGCGGTCGTCGGCCCGGCACCGATGCTCGGCGAGCACACGCGCCGCGCGCTCCTCTGCCGGCGTGGGCGGCGCGGAAGGCGCGCGCTCGGCAGACTCGAGGAGCGCGGTGGCGATCACGCCACAGGCCTGGTCATTCCCATTTCGGCAGGGTCGGAGTCGAGCATCGTCGGCGACGAGCCACACGAGGCCGAGCACGAGGGCCGCGGCCAGCCCTCCGAGGGGCACAAGGTCGATCGCTCCGAAAGCGGAGGCGCTGCGTGCGCGGCGCAGGAGAAGAAGGAGCACGACGACACCGGCCGCGGCGAGAGCGAAGCCGAACAGATAGAAGTGGGCGACCAGACGGTCGTCGGGGTGGTCACGCGCTCCGCTCGGGAGGTAGAGCCGGGCGATCATCACGACGATGGCGAGGAGGCCGGCGCCCAGCCCTGCCCTGGCGAGGAGGTGCGCGGTGCGCGCACGGACGCCGAGGCCCGCCCCGATCCCGATGAGCAGGACACCCAGAGCGAGAAACGGAGGCTCGCGCTCGAACGCCGGGACGCCGGCCCACACGTAACGAAGGCAAGCCAAGCCGGCCAGCACGAGGAGCGCGCCAACAAATAGATGCATCGGGACGATTGTCCCTTAGAGTCTTCCTGATGCGGGCCATCCTTGTCGCGCTCGCGCTACCGCTCGCGGCCTGTTCTGCGGCGCCGTCGGAGCCGCCGGTAACCGCGACCCGAGTGCTCGAGATCGCAGGTCTCCAGCCAGTGGTGAACGCGGTCGCGCTGAGTCCGAACGGCAGCCTGGTGGTCGTCGGCGACTTCGACGACGACCTGATTGCCCGTGAGGTGCCGTCCGGCGCCGAGCGCTGGAAGGTTCGCGTGCAACCGGGCCGGGAACGGCGTCGCATCGACGGAGTGTTCTTCTCGCCCGACGCATCTCTGGTCGTTACGACGGGGCACGAGGCCCAGACGCTCGAGGTGTGGGACGCTGCGACAGGGCGGTCGGTTGCGGTGCTCGACATCGCGAGGAGCCGAGGGGTTGCCTTCCACCCGTCCGAGCGCGTGTTGGCCGTTGCGGGGGCGGCCACCATCCACGTGGTCGACGTGGACCGCGGCCAGGTCGTCCGCACCCTGCCCAACGCGCACGCGGGCGATGCCATCTTCGCGATCGCCTTCTCCGCCGACGGGCAAACGCTGGCGACGATCTCCGGCGAAGGGTCCCTCAAGCTCTGGAACTGGCCGGCGCTCGTGCTGCGATCCTCGACGACGCTCTCGGGCGGGCTCGAGGCGATGTCGCCGGTCTCGCTCGCGCTGACCCGCCACGGGACACGCGCCGCGTCGAACGGCATTTACGGCCGCGTGCACGTGGTGGACACCGCGAAGGGCCGCGAGGAGCGCGTCTTCGCCAACGTGGCCCAGGCGCCGAACCATGGCATGCACGCCGAGCTGCGCTACTCGCTGGCTTTCACGGATGATGGCAACTGGCTGTTCGCGCCCGACTCGCACGACCGCGGGCTGCGTCTCCTCCACGTGCCGAGCGGCAAGACCTATCCCGTCCTGCAGGGCGAGGGGCCGTTCTACAAAGCGGTAGCGCTCGCCTTGCCTGCGAGCATGGTGGCCTTCTTGCGGCCGGGAGACGACCAGGGCCGCGGGCCCTATGGTCTGGACGTGTGGCGCCTGAACTACCAGGCGACGCCGCGATGAGCCGCGACGCCGCCTTCGGACCCGGGCCGCTCTGCTTCAGTCCCGAGCGAGCTTCGTGGCGGCGGTCATCCGCCAGACCTCGACGGCATAGCTCAACCTTCCCCCGTTGACCGATGACGTGACCGCCGCGAAGGCCGTCGCGTCGTCGCTGATGGCCACGGTCCCGTAGGCCTTCGGGGCTGAGACCACGATTTGCGACGCCTTGCTCGACACGTCGATGCGTCGCATGCCGAAGCGGTCGCCCAGGGGAGCGATCAGCCCGCCGTCGCGTCCGAATCGCAGCGAGCCCGAGGGCGGGCCGCCGGCCTCGCCGTCTGCGTGCCGTCGCCCGAGAGCGCGACCACGACCGCCCAGACCTCCGGAGGCTCGAGGCCACGGGGCAGTGGCCCCGGCCGGCGCGATTGCTTCACGGAGAAGCTGCGCACCGGCGTCGCCGTCACTGCGTCCCGCACCGTGACCTCGCCGTCGTGGCCGGCGGTCACCAGGCGTCGCCCGTCCGCGGACAGGTCGAAAGCCGTCAACACCTCGCGGTGCGGGTTCGGCACGCGCGACACCTCCTGCACCGAGGCGACGTCGACGATCAGGACTTCGCTCTCGCACAGCACGGCGAGGCGCGCCCCCGAGCCGTCGAAGCGAAGCGCAAGACATCGGCCCATGGGCAGCGACGCCGCCTCCACCCACCGATCGTCGAATCGCCAGAGCCGCAGCGCGCCCTCGACATGGCGGCCGAGCGAGGCGAGCACGCGACCGCCGGGAGAAAACGCCAGGTCGATGACCGCCTGCTGGTAATTGCCAAGGGACACCGGTGTCAGCTCCCCGGCCGTGGCCCACACGCGGATCTGCCCTCCGCGTTCGCCCGTGGCCACGAGCCCTGCGTCGGGAGCCAGCGCGAGAGATTCGACGTATCCGCGCGCCGACGAGTTCACGTCGTCGAGCGTCGCGATCCGCGTCGCCACCGGCAATCCCGAGGGCGCATCGTGGCTGCACCCGACCGCCGCCATCCCGCAGACAGCCAGGGCGAGGAGTGTCCGCACGAGAACCATTCTAGGTCGAAGGCAGCTCGCGGCTACAACTGATCGAGCACGCGCGTGGCAAAGCGCTGTCGCTCGACCCGGTCGGCGCGCAGGGCCTCGAACTTGAGAATCATCGCCGTTCCGCGCCCGTGCGCGACCACCACGACGGTCCAACCACTGGTGCCCGAAAAGGCGTCGGCGCCGAGCGCGGGCTCCTCCTCGACCTGCATGCGGCGATTGGCGTCCGCCTCTCGCCGTGCCGCGCCGACGTATGCGGGTCCGGCCGGTGGGCCGACGAGCGTGAGGGAGATCGCGCTGGAACCATCGGTGCGATGGAGCGCGCAGGTCGAGCCGGGAGTGGACGCTCGGTGCTGCGCCGGCTGCGCCTGAGTCGGACCGCCGAGCAGGCGGTCGACACCGGCCACGCGCAGGATGCTGCACGGGTCGACGGCAGCCGTTGTCGGTGCAGCGCGCGCCGGCACGAGCGTCAGCACCACGAGCTTGTGCCGGGGACCAAAGTCCTCGGGGCGGCGGTCGACTCCGTCGTAGAAGGCCAGGCGTAGTTCGTCGCCTCGTCGCTCCCAGATGATCCAGAGCGGCCGCTCCCCCGGCGGATCGATCGGGGCGACGTGGAACGCCGGTGGCTCGGCGGTCGCATCAAAGGACAGCGCGGAGCGCAGGCGCTCGCCGTTTGCGTTTTGCATGACGAGCTCGGGTCCGCGAAACGTCCATGTGGCGTTCAGCACCTTGCCATCCGCCCGAAGCGCGCCGTTCACGGTGGCCTGGGCGACGGTCCAGGAACCCTCCAGGGCCGTCACGCTGTTCGCGCGGACCGGAGCCGCGACCGCTGCGAGCGCGAAACCCGCCAGCGCCGCGACGACGCCGTGACCCCTGACGATGATCATGTCGTGCGTAG
>WNGJ01006159.1_pt1 | contig 13870 bp, 13 predicted proteins | sample 5400611 | NCBI WGS metagenome assembly WNGJ01 (sample SAMN13153375, study PRJNA577476) | soil metagenome | isolation source: 40 cm soil or saprolite under Garry oak tree replicate 1 | place: USA:California | collected 2016-06-15 | reverse complement strand
GCGTTCCGGCGTGGCGGCGCATCGGGGGCTGCTCGCTCCGCCCGTCGCGCTCTGTGATGACTGCCCGAGCCGGTGCGCACCTGGCTCTGCCGGGAAGATCCAGGATTCGCCGGCGCGGCCGCGCTGCCGCGGACAAGGGCGCTGCCCGGGCCGGCGCGCTGGTGGCGGTCGGCCGGGACGCGAGACCATGGGGCGATGGAGGTGAGCCGGGGCGACGGCAGCGTGATCGCGGTTGAGGTCGCTGGCGAGCAGGGCGCGGCGCCGGTTCTGTTGTGCCACGGGCTGGCCGATTCGCGGCTGTCGGCGCGCCTGTTCACCCAGGCGGCCCGCGAGCTGGGATGGCGCATCGTGGCCCCGGACCGGCCCGGCACCGGCGGCACTGATCCTCGCCGGCTGCGCCGGCTGGCGGATTGGGCGGAGGATGCGGCGCTGGTGCTGGACGGGGTGCGGGCCGAGCCGGCGGCGCTGCCGGGCATCTCGGCCGGCGGGCCGTTCGCCGCGGCGTGCGCGGCGCGGATTCCCGGCCGCGTCCGCAGCCTCACGCTCATCTGCCCGCCCGGCCCGCCAGGATGGCCTGCCCGCGAGATGGCGCCGGGGGAACGGCTGTCTTCGGGGGTGGCCAGGCACGCTCCGGCGTTCGGCAGCTGGTCTCTCGGCCGCCTGGCTGCGCTGGCGCGCCGCTCACCATGGCTGTTCCCCTGCCTTGCCACCAGCGAACTGCCCGGCACCGACCGCCGCGCGATCGCCCAGCCCGGCATGCGCGACGCATTCCTGGTCAGTTATGCCGAGGCTTTCCGCCGCGGCAGCCGGGGAGTTGCCCAGGACCTGCGGGTGCTCACGCGGCCCTGGGGTTTCCAGCTCGGGTCCATCACGGTGCCGACGTCGATCCACCACGGGGATGCGGACATGACGGTCCCACCCCGGCATGCCCGGCTCTACGCCGAGGCGATACCGGGCGCGCAGCTTCAGCGCTACCCCGGGCACGGGCACTTCTCGATTCTGGCCGCCGCCCGGGACATGCTTGCGCCGCTCGCCGATACCAGCTGACCAGGGGACCCGCGGCGCAGGCCAGCGCCCCCCGCGCGGCAGTGCTCACCGAGTTCGGCAGCACCAGCCACCGCACCCTGCCCGGCGTCCGGCGTGATCGGCTCCCGGTATCTGGCATCTGGCATGCGGGTGCGCGATACACAACCTCGCCGGGCGGAAAGGGTGCGCGATACACAACCTCGCCGGGCGGAAATCACCCGCCGCCATGGACATCCAGCGGCTCCACCCGGTAGTCCCCGCCGTCCTCGACCACCAGCACCCCTTCCCCCGTGCCCAGCGGCGGGACGACCCGGCCAGCCCGAGGACGGCGGCCTCGCTGGTCGGGCTGTGGCCCACCACCAGCGCCCGGCCGCCCTCGGGCAGCCCCTCCACCACCTGCCGCAGCGCCGAGCCGAGCAGCACCGACTCCCGCTCGACCAGGCCCGGGTCGATGGCCCGCACCGCATCCAGGTCCGCCCCCCTCCCCGCCGCCATGGCCGCCTCGCGCCACCGGCCCTCCACCGATGACCGCAACCCGGTCGCCGCGGTGATCGGCGTGTCGTCCTGGCCGGCCGCGCGCCGCAAGATCTCCAGCATCTGAGTGGCGCGGGCGGCGCCGGTAGACACGAACACGGCGTAGGGCGGGTGCAGCCGGTCCCGGCCGATCATCTCCGCATCCGCCGCCCCCGCGGGGTAAGCCGGTCATCGTCGTTGTCGGTGTGCCGGCGCAGCTCCACGTACCGCATGCGCCGGTCCTGCCCCGCTGCGGCGCCGTCATGCCCACCCCTGCCGGGAACATCCAAGCCAGGACATGCCCAGCAGCCACTTGAGCTGCTACCGCCGCTCGCCGCGCGACCGCCGCCAGTTCAGCACCTGGGCGATGACGAAGGACAGCAAGCACGCGGCGATCACCGGAAGGATCGCGTCTTCCACGGCGGCCAGCCACGCCGAGCGGCCGGACGGATCATCTACTGCGGCCACGGCCCCCGCTGGCATCAAGGCGGACCTGGCGCCCGAAGGCCGCGCTCAGCACCACGGCGTAGGTGGACCCGAGGAGGCAGGCGCCGGCGGCACCGACCGCCCACAGCACCCACCGCCAATTTGGCGACGGGAGGTGGCCGTCCGGGAACAGCAAGATCGCCGTGGCCAGCGCGGCGAGCGGCAGGATCCAGGAGTATCCCAGCAGCAGGACCGCCGGACCGAACGAAAGGTGGTACCCATGGCGGTAGGCGAGCACCGCGTACGACTCAGCAGCATTAACGAGCGCGAGCCCAACGGTGCCGGCCAGCATCAGCCACCCGATCGGGTTGCCCGGCTGCTGTCGGGCAACCAGGAAGCCCAGCCCAGCCCAGCCCAGCCAGGGACACGGCGGCCACGAGGTCCTGGCCGTTCCCCGACAGCACGTTCTGGCGGGCGAGGATGCCGAGTGTCACCCACGCAGCGCAAACCAGTACCGCCAGGACAGCCAGGGCGGCTGCCAGGCCGGTCAGGCGGGCCGTGACGTTACTGGTCCCCGGCGCCTGCGTGCTTGCTGGCTGAGCCGTCCCACGAAACGCGACGCTACGCCCGGACCGTTCCGGGAACGTTACCGTTCAGCACCAACCCGTCCACCCCGGCCACCGGTACAGCCAGCAGAACCACAATGACCTGACATCATCCGTTCCTGGCGCTATACGCGGTGCTGACAAAGATGGCTCGTGCCGCCCGGCGCTGTCCCCGGCCTGACAGTGGCCGCCTGGATCCCGCGGCCGTGGCCGGTTTCAGCGCGATTGCAGGCACATTCCAGCGGCGCGGGCCACAGTGAGGCTTATCGACGGCAGGACCTGGAGGGTCAGGCCATGCCGAAGGCACGCATCTGCCGAGCGGCGGCCGGGGCAGTGATCTCGGCCGGGCTGCCGGGGGCATCATGGATCGACCAGAAAGCGGCGCGTGATGGAATATCCGGTTCAGTTCTCCGTTGACTACCCCGACCGGCCGCTGAATCGGCTGAGCACGGCTTTCCGCATCTTCCTGGTGATCCCGATCGCGATCGTGCTCAGCGCGGTGTCCGGAGGGATATGGCAATCGGCCTATTCAAACGGCACCACAGCAGTAGCCGCCGGGGCAGGGGGCATGCTGTTCCTCGGCCCGCTGCTGATGATCTTGTTCCGGCAGAAGTACCCCCGGTGGTGGTTCGACTGGAACCTCGAGCTGCAGCGGTTCACCAACCGGGTCGGCATCTACCTGGCGCTGATGGACGACCGGTACCCCTCCACCGACGAGCACCAGTCGGTTCACCTGGACTACCTCTATCCGGATGCCGCACGCGATCTTAACCGGTGGCTGCCGCTGGTGAAGTGGCTGCTGGCGATCCCGCACTACGTGGTGCTGTTCTTCCTCGATATCGCCGCGTTCTTTGTCGTGATCGTGGCGTGGTTCGCCATCTTGTTCACCGGTGCCTACCCGCGGGGCATGTTCGGCTTTGTCGAGGGGGTCATCCGCTGGAACATCCGGGTGACAGCCTATGCGTTCACCCTCGTCACCGACCGGTACCCGCCGTTCCGGCTGGCCCAGTAAGCGAGCCTCGGCGCGGAGTCTCCCGCCGCGCCGCGATCGCCAGGCTGGCCAGGCTCGCCCTCACTCCCTGGTGGGCCCTAGCGCCGATTTTCACTAAGCGAATTGGCCCCCAGTTGGGTTAGGCGTACTCGTAGCGGAGGGTGCGGCCTTCCCACCAGGGCACGGAGATTGTTTCGGGCAGGTGGGCCTGGCGCAGGACGGGTGAGTAGGTGCGCCGGTTGAGGCGGACTACGATTTCGGTCCCGCGGTTGAGGATGATGCCGCCGGTGTTGAGGAAGCGGCGCTGGAGGGTGTCGGGGGTGGCCGAGCCGTAGCCGGGCAGGCGGCGGCGCAGCGCGGCGCAGAGGGTGTGGGCCAGCACGGACAGCGCGACGTCGAGGTCGATGTTGAGCGGGACGGCTCCGGCGAGCGCGTCGAGGCTGAAGGACTGGATGGCCTCGGCGAGGCGCTGCTCGATGTTCATCCGCCGGGCGTAGGACTGGATGACCTGCCGGGCGGGCAGGGCGGGCCGGTTGGTGATCAGCAAGGTGGCCTGGTCGTGGCCCAGGCCGGTGACGGCGAGCTGGCGGATGGGGCGCGGGTAGGCCGACAGCAGGGCGGTGGGGTCGTCGTGGACTTTGACGCGGCGGGTCGTGCCGCCGGCCCGGCCGAGGGTCATGGACTTCCAGGCGCTCGGGGGCAGGGCGGCCAGGGCGTTGGTGACGCCGGGGTGGCGGGCGCGCAAGGTGATGAACCCGATGCCGCGGTCGTCGAGCTCGGCCAGGACGGCCTGGGTGGTGAGCTTGGAGTCGAAGATCAGCAGCGCGGGATCATGTCCGGTCACCTGGTGCCAGTGGTCGGCGAACGCGGTGACTTCCCGGTTCTGGCTGGCTTTGGACAGGTCGGCGTTGGCGTAGACCAGGGCGTGGGTGGCGGCGTCTTCGGCGAAGAAGGTCAGCACCGACCGGGTGCGCTGGGACCGGCGGGGCACGTAATGCTTCTCCAGCACCGGGTCGCCGCCCCAGTGCATCACGGCGTGGAAGTCCAGGTTCAGCGCCTCGCCGTCGGCCAGCCCCGAGGCCAGGGCGGCCTTGTCCAGGGCGGCCAGGAATGCCGCCTGCCGGGAGTGCTCGAGCCGGTAGGAGTAGGTGGTCAGGGCGGTGGCCTTGGGCAGCGCGGTCAGCCCGGCGAACAGCGCGGCGCCGGGGTCGGCGGCGATGTCGCAGGCATGGGAGACCCGCCGGGTGCTGGTCAGCTTGAGTGCCAGCAGCGACAGCACGTAGGACAGGGCCGGGATCCTCGGCGTGGACGGGTAGCCCGCCGCTGTCACCATGTCCGGCACGCCGAGCGCGATCAGGTCAGGGATGGCCAGCAGCAGCCCGGCCAGGCGTGTCTCAGCCCGCGGCGGGAGCTCACCGAAGTCCAGGGCCTCGGCGCGGGCCTGGATCTCCCGCGCTGGGCCGCCGCGCTCGGCGTCGGGGCGGCGCCACATCCGGGGCAGCCCCTCGGCGGCGATCACCTCGGCGATCCCGGTCCGGTTCAGCGGGGTGCCCTCGGCCGCCAGCGCCTGGGCGATCTCGTCGATCGAGTGCCCGGCGGCCCGCAGCTCGATGATCCGCGGCCGGGCGGCGTCCTTGCCCGGCGCGGTCTTCGGGCCGGGCCGGCCGGAGACGAAGAACTCCCGGGCCCCGGCGCGGAAGTCCCGCACCGCCGACAGCAGGGATGCGGGCGTGTACCCGAACCGGGCGGCGGCCTCGGCGGCGGGCAGCCCCTCGGCCAGGTAGGCGCGCAGCGCCTCATACCGCCGGTGCGCGGGGCTGTCCGGGCGGAGGAAGAACTCCCCGCCCGGCCGGGCAGGCTGAGGGTCTTTCGCTGACTGGTCGATGCTCCTAGTTCATCATCTCCACGGCCGGCTTGCGCGACGACACGCCCGGATTGACCTATCTCGCCGTGAATTACATGGTTGTGAGCCCTCTTCCTGCGGCCCGCCTCCTGAGATCACGGAAGAGGCCATCCGGGATGGCAGGCAAGCAGTCAGCGCTACGCACCCCCAGAACCTGACCGGCCAGTAGGAGAACCCCCAATGGAGAACCCCTGCACACCAGGACAAACGCCGGTTCCTCCCGGGAAGCCGTTCAGTCCGCCCCGGGGGGAACTACCGGGCGCGAAAATCGGCGCTAGTGACCGAGATCGTCCATCCCAGTCCAAGAGGGATCAGTCGTCCGAAACAGGCTCAGCATCCTAGGCATCGCGCAACACGTTCCCGGCCGCGAACGCGGCGTTCCCCGCGCCACCGTGACCGATATCGACACACGGCAGATCCGCCGAAAACCCGTTCTTAACGGCCTGATCAACGAGTGCGTGCACGCAGCCTGAAGGACGAAGACCTGCAGGCCACAAGCCGGATCCTATTTCGAGCGGGACAAGACCAGCGGCCCTGCCGATTCCCGAGACGGCCAGCCCGGGCCGGCTTATCCGCCACGTGGGCCACTTGGTGATGCGGCTGCCGCCCGGGCACAGCCTGCTCCCGGAGATCCTCACCTGGCTGCGGGACCTGCCCGCCCCCGCCTGACCCCGCGCCCCTGAGCCCCGGCTCCCCGTCCTCGCCCAGGACTCACTGCCTCGGACCACAGAAAGGCCCGCAGACCGCGAACCCGGCGCCGGCCCTCAGGGGCCATCAGCGTGCCCAGCACCAGGAAACCTGACACACCAAGATCAGTTACGGAGGCAGGGCCAGGCTTACCGCGCTATTCGCGGAATCAGGTCAGAAGGCTGGCAGATTCTAGCATCCTCGCCATTGAGGAGCCCGGCCCTCGATCATCGCTTGACGCGCTTCCTTAAAGTCGTCGGACGCGAGGCAGCGGATCTGCTCTTCTACCGCCACCCTAAAGCTGTCATCAGGGTTGCGGTACCACGCTGCGTCGATCGCCCGTCGCGCTCCCCGTACGGCCAACGGCGGCTGAGCGGCCAGGCGCGCGGCGAGCTCCGCCGCCGCAGACTCAACTTCTCGGTCATCGACTACACGGTTGGCCAGCCCGATGCGCAGCGCCTCAGGTGCGTCGATGACTTCGCCAAGCAGTATCAGCTCGCGGGCCCGGCTCTCGCCGACGATCCGCGGGAGCCTTACGGTGGCGCCCATGTCGGGGAGTATCCCGTACCGGGTCTCAGTCAGACCTACCTTTGCCCCGTGGGCGAAGACCCGAAAGTCGCAGGCGAGCGCGAGTTGCAGGCCAGCACCGTAGGCGTGGCCGCGCACGGCCGCAACGCTGGGGCAGCCGAGCCTAGGGATCCAGCTAAACGTCCCCGCCGCCGCTAGGCCGAGCTTGAGGGTGTTCTCGTCCGAGAGTCGTTCGGTCCACTCGGCCACCATCCCGGCCAGGCCTTCGACCAGGTCGATGCCCGCCGAGAAGCTGGGGCCCTCGCCAGCTACCACCAGGCACCGGAGGGTCAGGTCGGGAAGCAATTCCGCACCCAGGTGGGCCAGCTCCTGCCACATCAGCGGATTTTGGGCATTACGCTTATCAGGCCGGGCCAAGGTCAGGGTTCCGATATGCTCGCTGCGCTCGTAGCGAATGGTCTGGTAGGCGGTCACGACTCTCCCTTGGCTGGAGTCTGGCTGAGAATGGTTACTTCGTCTCCCTCATGATCGTCATTGGCGAGTCGTCAGGGCCATGGGCCGCGGCCTGGCCTCCGCCGAGTCATCCTCTGGCCGCCTCTCGCGATCATCCACAACCTCGAGGTCCTCGGCGAGCGGGGTAATGGCACGACACTGGCCCTCTTCAGCAGCGCACTCACTTCCGCACCTCTTCCACTCGCCCCGCTCATTCCAACCGTCACGCCGACCACCGCAGGCACGCCACGGCGCCCCTCCCAGCTGACGGACACCGATCCCGGCCAGTCACCAGTACGACGAACGAGGGTATGTGAACTCATCTACGGCCGGACTGACAGCCACGGTGACAGCAACGCCGCCGCACCCCAGTCCGAGAGTACGCACCCAGGCAACCGCGGATCACCGAGTCACGGCGGCGCGACCCGCGCTGGGCCAGAGCTGACAAGGCTGCGGTCACTGGGAGCCAGTGTGGGAGCCATCCGCCCGAACGGATTCCCACGCCAGGCGAACGGGTGCGGACAGGCGGGTGACGATCATGCCAGCTCGCAGACCGATCCGGACAACGCTGAACGCCTCATACAGGTATCTACGGATCAAAGGTGAAGAGCGATTCGCTGGAAGAGCCTTGGTCTTTGGCCCGGGCCATTATCTAATTGCCTCCGACGGTGACGCGATGATCAGACAGACTAGCGTGCGCAGGTGCGCACAGGCAGCGTCCGAACCGAGGGGTTACTCTCAGACCAAGGAAGCGGCCCGCCTGAGACAACAGGGCCGTCACAGGAGTTCCACTGAGTCCATCACATCCTCAACCAGCCGAAGGGTTCACAATGTCGCTTGCGGATAATGCCGCCAACGTGAACCGGCTGCTTGCCGCAGCCGCAGAGACAATCGGAAAGGTACGCTATTGCTGGCTGCTCAGCGCCACCGCCGAGGGCGGTATCAGGCCCCGGCCAATGGGCCGGGTGCCGCGCGATGCCGATGAGGATGAATGGACGCTCCGCTTCATCACCGATGGCCGCTCGCCCAAGGTGGCCGACATGCGCCGTGTCGGCCAGGTTTCCGTTATCTTCCAGGACGATCCCGACGAGGCCTTTATCGCGCTCGCCGGGAAAGCCAGCCTTGTCGAGGGAAAGTCCGAGTTCGGCAGGCGCTGGATGGCCTATTATGATTCCTTTTTTCCTGCCGGGTCGGATCGATCGAACGCCGTATTCATCACAATCGACGTCGCTCGCGTAGAGCTTTGGATCCGCGGCGTGACGCCCGAACCATTCGGCCTGCGCACGACGGTGATCGAGCGGGACGCCGCGCGCTGCTGGCACCTTAAGGCCGACTGACCCTCTGGCCTCTTCGCTGCGGCGACGGCCATACGGTCCCGGCTCGTAGGGCGTGTCCCGTGGATCAGATGATGTAGGGTCTACGTCGGCTCCCGATGGCATTTTCCAGGGGATATTGGCATCTGGACGGCATCGACGTCCCGATGGTGGCATGGGGCCGGTGCCGAGGCCCGGTTCAGGGCAGCAGAGCAAGTATTTCTGGAAGTGCTGTGGCATTGCCGTCGCGGACGGCGACGTAGGCCGTTTGCCCGATCGCGAGGATCTGGCCGTCGTGCTGGACGGTGAAGGACACGGTCAGTGAGCTCCGGCCAGTGGCGGTGGGCCGGACCTCGATGGTCAGCGGGTCGTCGAGGGCGGCACCGTGGCGGCCGACCTGGGCCTGGCTCGGAGCACTATGGACGCCGACGCAGCAGATCCGTCCTAGCCGAGCGGCAGAGCATGGCCGAGCCGGTTCCTAGTCTGACCCGTCCTTTAGCGATGGGTCAGTTGCGCGCACCTGCCGCCGTGAGGTGCAACGCTGTTACAGATCCGGACGTCCTGCGTGCAGCGTACGTCCGAATCCGTGCGATCGCGGGACGCGCCTGATCGGCAGGGAGGATCGTGGCGGCGGTATGGCGTTTTTCCGGCCGATCGACGGCCGGTACAGCGGTCGGCGCCGGTGCGTCCCGCAGGTCGTCGTCGAAAAGGCGAGGCCGGATCGTCCTGGCGGGGGACGCGGCTGCGGCGCTGCGCCCGTACGGTCTGTCGCATGGATGTGATCAGCTGCGAGGGCCTGACCAAGCGGTTCGGGCCGGCGATCGCCGTGAACGGGCTTGATCTGGCAGTCTCGCCCGGTCAGGTCTATGGTTTTCTCGGCCCGAATGGCGCCGGCAAGACCACGACCATCCGGATGCTGCTGGGCCTGATCGCGCCGTCTGCGGGCCAGGTCTATCTGCTTGGCCGGCGCCTTCCCGACCCGCGGGTCGTGGCGCAGGCCGGCTCGATGATCGAGGAGCCCGCCTTCTACCCGTGGATGACGGGGCGGGTCAACCTCGAAGTGCTCGGTGCCACGGGCGGTGGCTGCGGTCCCGGCGAGGCCGCCCGGGTCCTTCGCCTGGCCGGCCTGGCCGATGTTGCTGCCCGGAAGGTCAAGACCTATTCCCAGGGCATGCGCCAGCGGCTCGGGATAGCCGCAGCGATGCTCGGCCGCCCGCCATTGCTGATCATCGATGAGCCGACCAACGGGCTCGACCCGGCTGGCATCAGGGAAACCCGGGGCCTGCTGCGCGACCTGGCCGCCGAGGGGACGACGGTATTCCTGTCCAGTCACCTGCTCGCCGAGGTCGAGCAGGTGTGCGACCGGGTAGCCGTGATCGCCGGTGGCCGGCTCGTCGAGGAAGGCGCGCCCGCGATGCTCGGCGCGATCAGGCGGCGGGTCCGCGTCGAGGTCGCTGCCACCGACGCCCAAGCCGCCGCCCGGCTGCTGGCCCGGTGGCCGGCCAGGCACGCCAACGGGCAGTTCCTCGTCGAGCACGACAGCGGCCGCGACGTGAACGGCGTCCTGATGGCGGGCGGGGTGGTCGCCGAATCGGTGACCGTCGAGCGGCCCGGGCTGGAGGACAGGTTCCTTGAGATCACCGGGAAGGAGGACGCACGTGCCGTGGCTGCTGGCAGCTGAACTCCGCAAGCTGATCAGGCCGCTGGTGTGGGGAACCGGGCTGGCCATCATCGGTTTCTGCCTGCTCATCACCTGGGGCGGCGCGAACAACGCCCGCGGCGCGCTCGCCAGTCCCCGGATTCCCGATGTCTGCGCGTCGGCAGCGACCGCGCAGTGCAGGCAGGTCATCGCGCACGCGCACGCCGCGGCCCGGACCGCCGCGGCTGCGACGAGCCTGCTCGCGCAGCCCGGCGAGATAGGGCACGTTGCGGCCGGCATGCTCGCCTCGGTGCCTGGCCTGCTGCTGATCGCCCTGGTCGCTGGCGGGCACTGGGGCGGCGAGTGGGGATCCAGGACCATCAGGCAGCTGCTCGCCAGGCAGGGCCGCCGGACCCGGGTACTCGCCGCCAAATGGCTGACGATCTGGGCTGCGGGAGTGGCGGCCCTGGTGTGCTGCTGGCTGGTCCTGGCAGTAGCCGCACCGCTGATCGCGGCGGCCGCCGGCCTCCCGGCGGCTCATGCCCCGATCTGGGCTGGCCTGGGCTCGTCGGCATCAGCGGCCGGGCGCGCGGTGATAGTGCTCGGTCTGTTCGCTGCCGTCGGGACCGCGGCTGGCGCGATCGCCCGGGGGCAGCTCGCCACCACGGCGATCACCGCGGGCTCGATGCTGCTCGCGCTCCTGGTCGCCGGCATTGCGAGCATCGGGCGGCTGTCCCCGGCGTCGTTCGTGCAGGCCTGGATGAACTTTGACGCCGCGGGCTACCTGCCCACCAACTTCTGGAGCAGGTTCGTCAGCGGCGGCCAGCAGCCCGGCGAGCTGGCCGGGCTGCTCGGCATCGTGCTCACCGGCGCTATCGCGGCAGTCATTGCCCGCTGGCGATTCTCCGCGGACGTGACGGTGTGACCGCCGGACGGGCGGCATAGGGTCGAGCCGTGTGGAGAGCCTGGCCGCAGCGTCGGCTGCGGGCCGAGACCGTAGACCGGCTGGTGGCGCCGGTGCTGCTGGGCTGGGCGCTGTTCGATGTGCCCTGGTGGTGGCGGCCGCCAGGGCACGGCGGTTCCGCGCCCGTCATCCTCGGTGTCATCGCGCTGGCCGCGGCGCAGTCGGTGCCATTTTTGCGGCGGCGGCAACAGCCGGCCGCAGTGCTGGCCCTGGCTGGTGCAGCCCTGGCGGTCAAGTCCGCGGCAGGCCTGAACATTTGGTCGGCCGGCGCCGCGGTTCTCGCCGCCGCCTACGGCCTGGGAGCCTACGGCAGCAACACTGTGCGCCGGGTCGGCCGGGCACTGGCGGCATGCGCGCTGCTCGCGGTCTTCATCACGTTGCCGGCTGACCACGGCAGCCACGATCCGGCCATTGCCTGCGCGCTACTGGCCATAGCCCTGGGCATGGGCGAGGTCACCAGTGCGCACCGCGATACGGCCGCGGCCGCTGCCCGGCACGCGCAAGATACGGAACGGGCCAGGCTGGCGCGGGAGCTGCACGACGTGGTAGCCCACCAGCTCAGCGCCATCGCCGTCCAGGCCGGGGCAGCCCGGCTGGCAGCGGCCGGTGACCCGCAGGCGGCGGCGGCCGCGATAGCCGCCATCGAGCGGCAGGCCCGCGGCGGCCTGACCGAACTCAACCAGCTGGTCCGCGAACTGCGGCCGGCCGGGATACCGGCCCGGACACGTCACCGCAGCCGCGACTCGGTGACATCCCCGGCCTGATCAAGCGAGCCGGGGAAGCGGGTATGCGAGCTGAGTTGCGCGTGGACGGCGAGCCCCGCCCGCTGTCGGCTGCCGTCGAGCTGGCTGGCTACCGGGTGGTGCAGGAAAGCCTGACCAATGCGATGCGGTATGCGGCGGGCGCCGCGGCAACGGTCCACCTGGCCTGCCGTGACGACGGGATCATGGTCGAGGTGACCGACGACGGGCCTGGTGCGGCGGCTGCTGCGGGCGCAATCCGTGGTGGCGGCGCCGGACTGGCCGGGCTCAGGGAACGAGCCCGCCTGCTCGGCGGCCAGCTCGAGGCCGGGAGCGCCGCGGAACGGGGCTTCGCGGTACGCGCGTTCCTGCCGGGTCCGCCGTGACCATCCGCATCCTGGTGGTCGACGATCAGCCGGTGGTCCGGGCAGGCGTGGCCATGATGATCGGCACGCAGCCGGACCTCGAGGTGGCCGGCGAGGCGCCCGACGGGCTGGCGGCAGTGAGCAAGGCAGCCGAGCTCAGGCCCGATGTCGTGGTGATGGACGTGCGCATGCCGCGGCTCAACGGGATCGAGGCCACCAGGCGGGTGGCCGCGCTGACGCCGAAGCCGCCGCGGGTCGTGCTGCTCACGACCTTCGACCTGGACGAGTACGTCTTCGACGGCCTGCTCGCCGGGGCCAGCGGATTCCTGCTGAAGCACGCCCCGCCTGAGGAGATCTTGCTCGCGGTGCGGGCTGCGGCCGCCGGCGATGCCCTGGTCTCCCCCGGGCCGATGCGGCGGCTCGTTGAGCATTTCGTCCGTGGCCGGCCACGTCAGTCAGCTGACCTGGATCGGCTCACCGACCGGGAACGCGAAGTGCTCGTCCTGATGGTCCGCGGGCTGTCCAACGCCGCGATCGCCCGCAGCCTGGTGATCGGCGAGACGACAGTCAAGACGCACGTCACCCGGGTCCTGACCAAGCTCCAGCTGCGCGACCGCGCGCACGCCGTGATCTACGGGTATGAAACCGGGCTTGTCCGTCCCGGCGAGGCCGGTGCGCCCGGAACCTGGCCGTCCGGGACGAGCTGAGGACCGTGCTGGCCTGGCGCTCCGCACGCCGAGGACTGGCGCGCGAGCGGTCCCCGTGATGGACGCTGGTCCGCGCGGGCGTGCAGCATGAGTGGACGCAACCGTGATTTCGGAGGTTAGGCTCATGTCCGCACTCACGACCGCGGCCAGCCGGCCGCGCAGGGGCGCGGCGCGTGCCGACGCCGATGTCGTCGTCATCGGCGCCGGGTTCGCGGGGCTCGTTGCCGCGCGCGAGCTGGGCCGGGCGGGGCTCGACGTGCTCGTGCTGGAGGCCCGCGACCGTGTCGGCGGGCGCACCTGGACGGACCGCAGGCTCGGCCACGATCTAGAGCTCGGCGGCACCTGGGTGCACTGGGTGCAGCCGCATACGTGGGCCGAGATGACCCGGTACGGGCGGGAGATTACGCGCAGCCCCGCGGTCGAGGAGGCGTACTGGCTCGGTGCGGGCGACGCCCCGCGCGCGGGCACGCTGGATGAGTTCATGGCGCTCATCGCAGACGGGCAGCAGGCGATCGTGGACGACGTCCGCGCCGCCATCCCGCGCGGCATCGACCCGACGGCCGGCGAGATCGGCGGACTGGACGCGCTCAGCATCCAGGACCGGTTCGATGCGCTCGGGCTCGGCGACGAGGCACGCAGCGCGAATGAGGCGGTGTGGGCCGGGCACGTGAACGCGCGGCTCGACCAGGTCGGCCTGTCGAGCGCGCTGCGCTGGGCGTCCGCGGCGGGCGGGCACTGGCAGCTCATGCACGAGGCATCGGCCACCTACCGGGTCGTCGGCGGCATGAGCGGATTCACTCAGGCGATCGCGGTGGACGTCGCGGGCGAGATCCGGCTGGGCGCCACCGTGACGAGGGTCGCGCAGACCGCGGACGGTGCGGTCGTGACCTGCGCCGGCGGCACCGAGGCGCGCGCCCGGCGGGTGATCTCGACGCTGCCGGTCAACGCGATCGCGGGCATCGAGTGGGAGC
>WNGJ01005016.1_pt1 | contig 13878 bp, 10 predicted proteins | sample 5400611 | NCBI WGS metagenome assembly WNGJ01 (sample SAMN13153375, study PRJNA577476) | soil metagenome | isolation source: 40 cm soil or saprolite under Garry oak tree replicate 1 | place: USA:California | collected 2016-06-15 | reverse complement strand
GACGGTCTATACGACCCTCACCACGACCAAGCCAGCGATGAAGTTTAGCTTTGACAAGATCGCCCTCGATCGGTCCACCGACGGCGGGGTCACCTGGACGACTGTCTCAACGGTCGCCGACAATATCGCCGCGCCACCGTTTCGCTACGCTAACACGACCTTCCGCGATGGCATCCTCAATAGTTTTGGCGTGGGCAACCAGCTTGTCGGGGGCCACTATCCGCTCTACGTAACCTGGGAGGACTACAGCGCGGGCGTGACGAACATCCTGCTGGCGGCTTCCTACGATGGCGGCAAGAGTTGGACAGCTCCCATCCAGGTCAACGATAACCAAACGAAAGTCGATGAGTTCCAACCCAATCTGACCGTCGCGGCCACCGGACAAGTGAGTGTGGCTTTCTACGACCGCCGCCTCACTTGTCCTGCTCCTGGAACTGCCGAGGCTGCCGCTGCTGGCCTCGCCCTTGACCAGGTCAACCCTAATTATATGGGCACCCTGCCTCCATATAGTGCCAGCAACTACTGCGTCAACGCCAGTGTGCAGTTCTACGATGTCACCCTTACGCCTCTCGGGCACAACATCCGGCTCACCCAGCACACCTGGGACCCACAGTTGAACGCACCGCACACGTCGTGCGCCACCTGCATCACGACCTTCATCGGCGACTACTTCGGCAATATAACCAGTGGGTCGACGAACATCTCGAGCTTTGTGAGCACATACAACGATGGCTCCAATCCCGCCAACCGCCAGCAACAGGTGATTGCTACGGTGGCTGTTCCGTAAGCGCTGGGGCAGGAGGAGAGCCAAGGAAATCTCCTCCTGCCTTAGTTTAGCTGTACCACCAGTATCAATAGGTTGTGGCAGCTTTGCCGGATAGAATTGTGTTGATGGAACAGGTTGATGATGCGATTGGGGAAGCCAATGGGCTTGATGTTCGTTGTATCAGGTAATGTACCCCATGCTACATCTTAAGAGGAGTGAGAGGTGGTCTGAAATAATTTCGATATTCATCATTAAAACCCTTTGCAGAGGAAGCATAAGCAACGCAGCCCTCACGAATTGAAGCTCGAACAACGCGACGTTCAACACCGATGAGAGAGGTGGATTGACATGCTGTTGGCTCTTCCCAGAATCGTTGTGGCTGGTGTGTCCAGTGGAGTAGGCAAAACAACCATGACGACGGCGTTCATTGCGCATATACGCACTCGCGGCATAACGGTCCACCCCTTCAAAGTTGGACCCGACTATATCGATCCCTCCCATCTCGCGTTGGCTGCATCCCGCCCCTGCTATAACCTGGATACCTGGATGATGCCACCCAGTCGAATGCTGGACGTTTTTTGTGCGGCTGCCGCATCCGCTGATATCGCCGTGATCGAAGGGATGATGGGGCTTTATGATGGACAGAGCAGCACCAGCGATAGAGGAAGTACCGCCGAAGTTGCCAAGATCCTCCAGGCACCGGTCGTGTTGGTCATCGATGCGGGAGCCATGGCGCGGAGTGCAGCCGCCGTGGTGCTGGGATTTCAGCATCTCGATCCAGAGGTACGCATCGCAGGAGTGATTGCCAACCGCGTTGGGGGAGCGGGTCATGCTCACCTGTTACAGGAAGCCATTGAGGCAGAAACCGGCATACCTTTCCTGGGCTGTGTGCGTCATTCCCCGGACGCACTGGTCCCCGAACGGCATCTGGGTCTGGTCCCGGCCGCTGAACATAGAGTCAGTACACAGCAGCTCAGCAAACTGGGAGAGCAGTTTGGTCAGACATGTGACAGCGAAAAGCTCTTCGCCCTTGCCCGCGAGGCTCCCCTGATCGAGCAGAGCTCAGAAGAACTCTTCTCCTCGAAAGAAACGGCGGGCGAACACGTACGCATTGCTCTCGCCCAGGATGAAGCGTTCAACTTTTACTACCCGGATACGCTGGACTTCCTGCGGCTGGCTGGGGCGGAGTTGGTTCCCTTCAGTCCACTACACCATACCGTGTTACCCGAGCATAGTGGTGGCATCTATATTGGTGGTGGGTTTCCGGAGGAATACGCGCATCGCCTCTCTGAAAACGAACGCATGCGCACTGCTCTTGCGCGGCTCATTGGGAAAGGTATACCCTGTTATGCCGAATGTGGAGGCTTGATGTACCTCTGTCAATGCATTCGTCATGCATCGGGAGAAGAGCTTCCCATGGTAGGTGCCATTGCCAGACAAAGCGTCATGAGCCGTGATCCTGGCGGGTTAGTGATCGGGTACCGTGAGGCGACTGCTTTGCGCGATACGCTGCTGACGCGCCAGGGAGAAGTGGTGCGTGGGCATGAATTTCACTACTCGTGCCTGAATGCTCCCCTGGCACGAGAGGAGGCTGCCTATGAATTTACAGCTCACGGGCAGGTGGAAGGATTTGCGCGAGACAACCTCCTGGCAAGCTATGTGCACCTGTCCTTTAGTGGCTTCCCCCTGGCGGCTCAACGTTTTGTGGCCGCCGCCAGATCATGGCCGGTGCACACCGAGCGTGAGTAGCCATCAATCCAACACATACGTGAAGCAGGTGAAGGACTTGGAGCGGTGTCAAAGCGCAAAAAGGGATGGAGTTCTAGCATGAAGCCGAGGAAGCAGAGAACAAGGGGGCATTTCGCATTAGCAGAAGGGGCAGCAGTGGTGGTGGCGTTTGGGTTGGACATCCTGGGTGAACCGCCTGCCCCCTGGCACCCGGTTGTCTGGTTCGGCAAGCTCATACGGCGCCTGGAACGAGCCGCTCCCCAAGGCCACGTTCCTCAGTTGCTGTATGGCGTGATCATGCTGGTGCTGGCTGCTCCCGCTGCCCTCCTTCCGGCAACGATCATTCACAGGGTAGCAAAGCGAGTAAAGGCCGAAACCAGACAACGTGGTTGCACTGATGGCGGCCTCATCCTGTCTACGCTGGTGGAAGGCATTGGTCTCAAACCGTTTTTTGCCTTACGCATGCTGGCCGAAGCAGGACGTTCAGTACGGCTCTCCCTTGAGCAAGGGGACCTGCCTGCTGCACAGCATGCGCTGCAAAGCCTGGTCAGCCGCGAGCGCTCCGAGCTGACAGCAGAACTGGCGGGAGCCGCCGCTATCGAGTCGTTGGCCGAGAATCTGAGCGACTCAATTGTCGCACCTCTCCTGTATTACGCGCTGTTTGGCTTACCCGGTGCAGCTGTGTCTCGCCTGTTCAACACGTTTGACTCGATGGTCGGCTCTCATGGTCAGTATGAATACCTGGGCAAAGCCGCAGCCCGGCTCGACGATATGCTGAACGTCCTTCCGGCCAGGCTTACCGCTCTGTTGATTATTGCACTCGCCCCACTTTTCGGCGGCAATCGGCGCAAAGCCAGGCAGATCTGGCAGCGTGACGCCAGCAGGACTGCCAGCCCTAACGCCGGGCATCCTATGGCCGCTGCTGCCGGGGCATTGGGCCTGCAATTGGAAAAGGTCGGCCATTACAGACTCGGTGACGATGACAAAGCCATCACTGCCTCGAGCGTGCGGCAGGCCGAGCAGATGGTGTGGAGCATTGGGTGCGTCGTCGTCTTCCTCACGGCATTGTTCAAAACGCGCTGGAGGTCTCCGCATGAGTAATTGGATAAACAGGGGTGAGCGGGCCGTCCATGGTGCGCTTGATTACGGCGAATTAGAACGCCTGGGCCTGCACCCCTGGGAAGTGCTTGATTTTAGTGTGAATGCCAATCCGTATGGCCCTTCACCTTATGTGTGCGAAGCCGTGGCAAACGCCGCCCTCGACCGCTATCCAGACCGCGAGTGCCTGGGTTTGCGACGGGCCATTCTGTGCTTTGAGCTTGCCCCAAGGGATCTTCCACTCGGCTCCATCGTGTGTGGGAACGGCACGACCGAGCTCATCTGGGCCATAGCCCGTGCCTACCTGAAATCCGGCATGAAGGCGGCCGTTCTTGGCCCTACGTTTAGTGAATACCGCGTAGCGAGCCTGGCTGCTGGAGCCACTGTGGTGGAATTTGGGGCACAAGCCAGCACGTGTTTTCAGCCCGACATGGCGGCAGTCGCTGCCTGGATCAGCAAGGAGCAACCCTCTCTGGTCTGGCTCTGCAATCCGAACAACCCGACTGGCACGTGGTTAGACCGCCATCACATCGATGATATAGCCGAAGCCTGCCAGAGGACTGGCGCGATGTTTGTGGTCGATGAGGCCTACTGGCGCTTTGTCTTTCCACACGAGGCGTACTCGGCGGTCGAGCTGGTGGATGCCGCCGGCAGACAACAGGTCATTGTGCTGCGCTCGCTGACGAAAGATTTTGCCCTGGCCGGAGTACGGCTGGGATACGCCGTGGCTCCCCCAGATGTCACTGAGCGTCTCGGCGCACAACTGCCGTCCTGGAACGTGAATGGGGTGGCCCAGGAGGCCGCCAGCGCCGCTCTGACCGATCGCACGCATCTCAAAACAACCCTGGATTGCCTGGCCCTTGAGCGCCAGGCATTCTTTCACGCTTTAAAAGGCATTGGCCTGCATGTCATGCCATCGCGCACGCATTTCTGCTTGATAGACGTTGGGGATGCCCGCCACATCCGCCAACGACTCCTGACGCGAAAAATCCTGGTGCGTGATGGTACCTCATTCGGCCTCCCCCAGTTCGTTCGTGTTGCCACGCGCCCGATGAGCGAATGGCAACAGTTACTGCTCGCTTTGCAGGAGATCGTATGAATCAAGCGAAGACGCTCATGGTGCAGGGGACAGCCTCGACGGTGGGGAAGAGCACGCTAGTAGCAGGCTTGTGCCGCCTGTTCGCGCAGGATGGCTGGCGGGTCGCTCCCTTCAAGGCGCAGAATATGGCCCTGAATTCGTGTGTGACGCAGGGTGGCGGCGAGATCGGTCGGGCCCAGGCGGTCCAGGCGGAAGCGGCGGGTGTCGAACCCACCGTAGAGATGAACCCGATCCTCCTCAAGCCGGAGGGCCCCTCTCGTAGCCAGGTGATCGTTCTGGGACGTCCGCTGGATGCGATGGAGGCGCGTGATTACTATCGTCATCGCTCCGGTTTGTTTGATGTCGTACAGCAATCTCTTGCCAGACTCCGGGAGGAGTACGATCTGGTCCTGATTGAAGGGGCAGGCAGCCCGGTCGAGCTGAATCTTGCCCAGGACGATCTGGTCAATATGCCGATAGCTCGTCTGGCCGAGGCCCCAGTGCTGCTGGTGGGCGATATCGACCGGGGCGGGATTTTTGCCTCGCTTCTGGGCACACTGATGCTGCTCCAGCCTGAAGATCGAGCCCGCGTGAAAGGGTTGGTCGTCAATAAATTTCGCGGCGACTTGTCGCTCTGGCAGACAGGTGAACAGCTTCTCAGCGACCGAAGCGGTGTACCCGTGCTGGGAACAGTTCCTTTCTTCAACGATATTCGTATCGCGGAAGAAGATTCGGTCGCACTCGACGAGGGAACGGCGTCGGTGTTGCAGCGTCACCGGCACCAGGGGAATGATCTGCTCGAAGTCGTCGTGGTGCGTCTGCCTTACCTGAGCAACTACGATGAATTTGATGCGTTGGCCGCTGAACCCACAGTGCGCTTGCGCTTTGCCGCCAGCCCGGCGGAGTTCGCTACTCGGCCTGATCTGATCATCCTGCCTGGCACGAAGAATACGCTTTCCGACCTGGCCTGGCTCTGGCGGCAAGGGCTCGCGCAGCACATCCGGCAGTGCGCCAGACAGGGCTGTGCCGTGCTGGGTCTCTGCGGTGGGTACCAGATGTTGGGTGAACGCCTGCGTGACTTCATTGGTGCCGAAGCAGATGCCGGGACGGTCGAGCCTGGCCTGAACCTGCTGCCAGTCGAAACCTTTTTCGAGCCGATCAACGAAAAGGTCACGCAACAAAGTGAAGCGCAAATAGATGCGTCTGCTCTACGAGGCCTCTTTGCCAACATGCATGGGCAACGCTTCCAGGTCTATCAGATTCATGTAGGGCGTACGGTGACAAGAGGAAGGAATGGCCAGGATGGCACCTGCGCTTTTGAAACGTCTCCTATAGGCAAAGATGGCTGGCTCAGTGCCGATGGTTGGTGCGCGGGATGCTATCTACACGGCTTGTTCGAGAATGACAACTTCAGACAGAGTCTTGTAGCCGCTCTGGCAGGGCGGCGCCCCGCTCAGCTTGTCGTGCCAGAGGGAGTGAGCTTCGACCGTCAAGTTGAATACGACAAGTTGGCTGGTTTACTGCGTCAACACATCGATATCCGTCGGCTCAAAGCTCTTTGCAACCTCACGAGCTAAAGAGGAGCTGCCACCGAGAGACACCTGCTATGCACGTGTGTACGACCTGCCAGCACAGCGGGAAGGAGTGCGAGTGGAAAAACAGTTCCCCTGTTGTACTTGCCAGGTTTTTCAGGTACTGTACTGGCTACTCAACTTAGGATATCCGTTCGAAAATCGGTAACTTGAAGGAACAGCATCTGGTCTTTCGATTGAAGATGACAGAGTCTTTGGAGGGGGAGAAGATGCGAGGCGAACGCTTGCGCTCTCTGGCACACGTTCTTGAAGCCTGAGATACAGGCTAGACGAGGCAAGGAAGAGGGAAAAAATTGGTGACAGAGGAGCCGAAACCCGTCGGTTCCGGTGAGTCTATTTGTAGAATATAAAATAAATAGCATAACTGGTACGGAGAGATCTGAGGACAGACGAGTCGCCACCCTTCACACAGATGTCTCCCGGCTGTGTTTGTCAGAAACGTGGAGAGTCACCTGCTCCCACGCTCTTTCCGTGTCGAGCACCTCGCAGACACGACTGGGAGCACGTGCGCACTGCAATACGGCATCCTTCCCCCCAAGAACCATGCTCGTTCCCGCTTGACATTCACTCCCCTTTTCTCCCTGGTCTCTCGCTTCTCAAAATACCTTGTTCTGAACAGATGTACCAAGTAGCCAGCACAGCGGAGCTCGGTGGCGCCAATCAGCGAAGGTGGGACAGGAGGTCGGCATCGGCAGGTCTTCAACCTGTGAGCAGACCACGGCCACTTTGCCTTCCATCCCTCCGCGCTGGTCGCAGTTGCCCACCCATCCGCCATCGAGTCCTACCAACATCGGCTGCTCTGTGTGATGGGCTGATGGGGTTGGCACGGTCTCGGCTGTTTGCACGGATGGGGTCTCTTCGGCCAGAGAGGAGCACACCTGTTCGGCTGCTTCTTGCTGCTGCTGCGCTCGCCGCTTGCCCTGCTGATTGGTGAGCAGCCGGATTTCTTCGGCACTGATCTGGGCTCCACTCAGCCGCTTGAGCAGGCTAGCTGCGACGCGAGAGGGCCATGAACAAGCCGCGAGTATGGCCGCTTCTTGTAACGGTTGGCTCACCGTCCCTCCCTTCAGTTCTGTGAACAGGCTCTTGGCTGGACACCAGCGCTGCCCGCACCCCTGACAGCGAAATCGTCGTCGTGGTACGATGACGCGTCCGAAGGTCGTTGCCAGTGTTCGACGTACGGTTCCCTCCAAACGGCGCTGCGTGGCCCCACAGTGCGGGCACGAGGGCGTGTGATCTTCTCGGTGTCGGATGGCTTGTTTCATGGCCTCGCGCATCGCCTGCTGGTAATTGACCTGAATGTTCGACGGAATTCACTCCAATGATCGAATTTTGCCTTCAAGGTTCGAGCAAGCAAGAATCTCCGTGGCTCGTGCCACTCCAGGGGCGGAAGATGCCGGAGAACGAATGGAAATTCGTCATACATCTTTTCTGCTGAAAAATGCACTGTTATTATAAAATACTCTAAAGTGTGGAAGTGATGTCGAACATTCAGCGCAATTTTTTTTGACCTGAATGTTCGACACCAGACCTGCCTACGCTCATTTTGCGTCGAACATTCAGGTCAATTACCACCTGCTGACCGGCTTCTTGAATACGTTGTTCCATCTGCGTTAAGCTTGCGGTTGCTTCTAGTTCGATGGTGAGCGATACTTGTACGTGCATGAGAGAGAACTCCTTCTGTGATTGAGCAGACATTCATTGGCTTTCACAGTAGGAGTTTCTCTCTTGTTTTGCAACCCCACCCTTTGGTCAGAACCCCTGTGCGTTCAGCTAAAATAGGGCCAGCAATGGCCTTATTTTGTTTTACAATCAGCCACCTCAAACGGTAGTTGATACAGGAGGAGTCTGTTGTATACTGCGGTCTTGGACTACATAAGCCCTTATGATAGCGAGCAACAGATAGGGCAAGTGCCTTGCTAACCTACCGCAGCCGTACTCAAATCAGTAGGGCTTCTCTATAGTCTTGCCCCCATCAGCGCGGCGGTCTACCCACTTACGGGATACCCAATACTAGCGTCACCTTTCTATTGCTACACAATAAATGCTCGACATGGCATACTATACTTTTTAATATGGGCAGCTTTAGCAACGTATTGCCCTTGACATGCCTCTAATTCAACATCTCCGAGCTAGTACCCCTGTTCCACCAGGTCGTAAAATAAACGTTATCTCGACTTCTTGAAGTTTTTACGCTCGTTATACGTCATTGACATATCAATGACGTAGTTGCATAGACTGAAGTTTTCCCCGCAAGATGTGCGCTTCGCTCTCTTTCAGAAGAAGCATAAAGAACATGAATATGTCCAACGTGAAGGTTGGGGTCACTCGCGGTGAGTCCAGGTTGGCATTCATAGATTTTCCTCGATACTTCGCCCTGCTTCAGTCTCGCTATTCGTTTCATTTGTGCGAGCTACCCTAGACATCGACCCGCTCCTTGAGAGCTGATAGCCAATTGGGAAAATTACTACACCAATGGCAATGCCCAACGCCACAATGCTATAATCACCAAAACTCCAGTCCACGGCGAAACCGAGAAACGTTATTGTCAACAGGACAACGAGCACGCTGAGGAGAGTTCTCTCGAGGTCATTGAGGTTTGTTATTATAAGCCAGCGTGGTAAGGGCAGCTTATTGTCGATGAAGAGGCTATAGAGTGCGAGCGAAAAGATATAGAGGATAGTGCTTATCAAGAACAAGTCAATCAACTCAATGCTCGTGAACGCTACTTGTTTGATTTCATCAGTCTTAAATTGGTATTGAGTGATAATCGTGTTTATGAGGAGCCCCAAGGTTAATCCACCGTATAGGAGCACGGTGATCGAGGCCACAAAAGTACCGAACACAGCGATGATGAGCATGTACCTGCTTCCAGCAATAATATGCCGAAGTATTCGCATAGGGTCATTCCTCCTGATGCAACAAAATTAATAGCACAGCCACAAGCGACGCAGCCATAGGCAAATCTGTGCTACTATTGGGATTATATCACGTCAACCACTACCAGGATTTGACAATGTATGCATAATTGCATTTGAGAGAGTTTATTTTCTGATCTCTTCCAGAAGGGTGTGCTGGCTACGTGCGCCATGTCACGCACGATGAGATCGCCGATGCAATCGGCTAGAATTTGAGGGAGATTCTAGGAACACCGGCTGACCTGGCTCCGAAAGGAAAAGGGAACAACAGCATGCCGCGAAAGCAGGCAAAAAGCGAAAGCGTTGTAGCTTGAGGTCTGCAAGTTCCGCGTCCCATGGTGAGGGCGACACTGCTCGAACCTCAACCACCGATGATGCAAGCACACGTCCTCTGGCAGAACGCTTGAAGCCAGAGCCTTTCCGTACTCGGGATAAAGTAGCCATTCTGGGTACCCTCGCGGAAAGGATGGGGACCAATGAGGTCTCATGAAGGTGGTGGGTGAGGCACCTAAAGGACGCTCGAGACGTCTCATTGTGACGGAACATGGGATTCCCTACCAGGCGCGAGCCTCACGGGAACGGAGTGCCCATAGTAGTCGTGGAATTCACGAGCCACCAGGGAGGACGAGAAGGTCGTCCACAGGGCGAAGGGGCACAGGTGGACAGACGATCAGCAGCCATACGGTACGCGAAATGCGGAGAGCCAAATGGGAGCTGAACGTCACTTGAAGCTGAAAGGCGACATGATTGACCACTGGAGAGCGAGGTGACGCGGAAACGGTCACGCCTCGTTCGGAGGGGGGAGGTCGGAAAAGGGCCAGCGATGGTACCTCGTCGGCCCCCTACCCTACTTAGGTATCCGTTCCATTATCGGGAAAGAAATCGTTGTAGAGAAATGTATCGCCATCTATCCAATGAATAGTCGGCGAAGAGAAAGAACTGATACAGCCATCTTCGATGTTCCTTTTTGGAACGGATATGCTAAGTAGCCAGCACAGGGTGAATGGCCTTGACCCACGAAACTGGGGCCACCCCAAACAGAAGAGGTTCTTTGGGGGAGAACAGCAGCGGCTGAGTGAATGCAACAGGAGAAGTCTCTATGGATGAATCGAAGCGGTTCCAGGACCACTTGCTCACAACCAAATTCTTTGTGCCTGCGTCCTCGCATGCCTTGATCTCGCGCGCCCGTCTCTTTGCGCTGCTGGATGAGGGGCTTTCGCGTCCTCTCATCCTTGTCTCCGCCCCCGCCGGCTTTGGCAAGTCGACGCTTGTTTCCACCTGGGTGCAGTCCAAACCAGCGAAGAATCCCCAGGTCGCCTGGGTCTCCCTCGATGAGGGGGACAATGACCCGGTGCAGTTCTGGCGCTATGTGCTCACCGCCCTCGAGCGCTGCTGGCCTGGAACGTATCAACCTTTTCTGACAGCTTTGCGCAGGCAAGACTTCTCTCTGCCCTACTTGCTCACTGCCTTGCTGAACACGTGGGTAGAGCACAGCGAGCCGCAGCTGCTTGTCTTAGATGATTATCATGTGATCACCGAGCCAGCTCTCCACACCTCCCTCGCCTCTCTCATCGAGCGTCTGCCGCCCCAGGTCCACCTGGTGCTCATCACCCGCGTTGATCCTCCCTTGAAGTTGTCCCGTCTGCGCGGGCACGATCAGGTGTTCGAGATCCGTACCAACAGCTTGCGCTATACTATTGAGGAGACACACACCTTACTGCACGAGGTGATGGGCATCCACCTGGAACCGAGCATGCTGGAGCAGGTGGCGGCGCGAACGGAGGGGTGGCCGATGGTGTTGCAGCTCGTGGGTCTCTCCCTACGCGAGCATGGCACGCCGCACGCCTTGCTTGCGCGGTTGAGCGGTAAAGAGCGCTCTATCCTGGATTACTTGACCGAGGAAGTGCTCCAGCAGCAACCCGCACCGATCCAGGCGTTTCTGCTCCGGACCTCCATTCTCGCGCAGCTGACCGCCTCGTTGTGTGACGCCGTGATGGGTCAGGCGGGTAGCCAGCAGGTCCTGGAGACGTTGGAGCGAGCCAATGTCTTTCTGGTGCCCCTGGACGGAGAGCGGCACTGGTATCGCTACCATACGCTCTTCGCGGAGGCATTACGCGCCCGGCTGGAACAGCGAGAAGAGTCCCAAGCGCTCCACGACTTGCATCGGCGAGCTTACGACTGGTACGCTGGACATGGTGCGGTGCGCGAGGCGATCGAGCATGCCTTACAGGCGCAGGACTGGCCGCGGGCGGCGGACCTCATCGAGTTGGCCCCCCAGGTGCTTGCCCTGGGCACGAGTGGCTCGCCCACGGCGCTCTCCTGGCTCCGCCAGCTTCCGTCAGCCGTGGTGGGCCAGCGTCCTCGTCTCTGCCTCTACTATGTGCGCCTGTTGTTCCTGGCTGCCCGCTTCCAGGAGGCGCTCCCCTGGCTCGATATGACTGAGGCCGCGCTCTTGGAGGCGGAAACGACGCCCTCTCCCCAGCGTGAAGAGACCGCCCAAACGACGAGTCATTCCGGCCTGCCGGAACACGAACGACAGGTCCTCCTCGGGGAACTGCTCTCGTATCGGGCCGTGATTGCAGGCCATTACGGAGAGAGCCAGAGAGCACGTTCCTTGAGCCAGCAGGCTCTCTCGTCTCTGACTGACCACGATGTCTATGAACAAGCCAGTCGTGCCAGCGCTCTGGTTCTGGCCGCCCTGGCTGAGGGGGAAATCAGTACTGCTCTCCACCATGCTTTCCAGGTTAGTACGATGATGCAGGCCGTGGAGAACACGGGTGCAGCGATCAGTTTTCTGTGCATCGCGGCCTCCTTCTTGCACCTGCAGGGGCAGCTCCACGCAGCATGGCAGACCTACCAGGAGGCGATTGCTCTCGGGAGGGGACCGATGAATGTGCCATTTGCGGCCGTGGGGCTGGCGTATGCCTACCAGGCGGATCTCTTACGCGAGTGGAATCGTCTCGACGAGGCGCTCGAATTCGCCCTGCGAGGACTGCACCTGGCGGAACAGGGAGGCTACAATCTCGTCTATCTCGGCAGAAGCTACCAGGCGCTGGTGCGCATCTACCTGTCCCAGGGTGAACTGGAAGCGGCCCAGGCAACGCTCGCGGAGATGGGCCACCTTCCCTTGCTTGTGCAGAATCCCTACCAGCAGGCCATCCTCACCTCTGTCGAACAGGTCCGACTGTGGATCGCAGGTAGGCAGGGAGAACGGGCCGTTCACTGGGCGATGGGCCTCTCTCACCGGGAGCGCACCGACGCTCCCCTCGCCTCTGAGCGGGAGGAGGTTGCCCTGGTTCGTGTCTGTCTGCTCCAAGAGCAGCCAGTAGAGGCCCTCACACGGCTCGAGCGCGTGTTGGAGCGGGCCACAGCGCAGCAGCGTTGGAACCAGGTGATCGAGGCCCGGCTGTTACAAGCGCTGGCCTATCAGGTGAACCAGCAAGAACACGAGGCCCTCTCCGCCCTGGCTTCGGCCGTGCGCCTGGCCGAACCGGAAGGCTACATCCGCTCCTTTCTTGACGAAGGCACTCCCATGCAGACGCTCCTCTCCTCACTCCGAGCACAGGAGCGGAAGCAGGGACCAACGCCGTATCTCGACGCGGTGCTTGCTTCGTTCTCCTCTTTAACTCTCCATAAGGAACAGCAACATCCTGAACTCCATACCAGTCCATCAAGTCCCCGCCTTCCACATGAGCAAGCGTCTCCGCTGCTCGACCCGTTAAGTGAGCGAGAGCAGGAGGTGCTCCGTTTGCTGGCGCAGGGAGCTTCAAACCAGGAAATTGCTGAACAACTGGTGGTGACAGCCGCAACCGTCAAGTTTCATGTGAGTAATATCCTCTCCAAGCTCCAGGCACACAACCGCACGCAAGCCGTGGCACGGGCACGCAGCCTTGGCCTGCTCTCCGCAGAACCATGAAGTACTCCCGTTGCTTCGTCTGGCTCACGCCTCTGCCTCTTCATCACCACGCTGCGTACAAGCGTGTGCTCGCACGAGAACGCTTCTTGCGGCGTAGCGATATGCCTTCTAGCCTCATCTCGACTTTTGGCGAGGACGAATAGGCAGCTCCCCTCCAAAAGTCGAGGTCGTCGTCCTGCTGTTTTTCTCTCCTTTTGGGGCGTGTCTTTTCCTCTCTGCGCGTCTATACTTCCCCTGTAGAGGAAACTGGGAGGAAGACCTGGGAACAAAGAAAGCGAGGACGTCCGTGATCGACAGCGAGCGCTACTATGTGCAACAGCAAGAGGTGCTGGCCTTTCTTGTGCGTGAGCTTGCTGCGCCGACGCTCGAACCAGGCGAGGAAGACCGTATTGTGCGGATCTTTCCCGATCGAGAGAGCGCCTATCAGTTCGCGGATGCGGCTAATGACCTCCAGCGCAAGCTGGATACGCATACGGTCACGCTCTGGAGCGTCCGGGCCGTCTAGAGACAAGAGAGGGAAGGAGTTTCGCATGAAAAGCATGTCCACAGCGCGCAGTAATCAGATTCTGGCGCTGCTTGCCGTCGCCCAATTGATGGGCGTCCTGGATTTCTCAATTGTCAATGTCGCCTTGCCGTCGATCCAGCATACATTTCACCTGGTTCCGGCGGATCTGCAATGGATAGTGAGCGCCTACGCCCTCATGCTTGGCGGATTCCTGCTCCTGGGCGGGCGGGCCGCGGATCTGTTTGACCGCAAGCGGCTGTTCATCCTGGGGCTTGGG
>WNGJ01027586.1_pt1 | contig 13880 bp, 17 predicted proteins | sample 5400611 | NCBI WGS metagenome assembly WNGJ01 (sample SAMN13153375, study PRJNA577476) | soil metagenome | isolation source: 40 cm soil or saprolite under Garry oak tree replicate 1 | place: USA:California | collected 2016-06-15 | reverse complement strand
AACGCGTCCTCGAGAGTCGTTTCAGCGATGTAAATCGAGGAGACGGTGACGGCGTGCCGCTCGGCGAGCCGATAGATTTCCGGGATCACGGACTCGGGTCGGGTGGTCGTCACGCGATACGCACCGGTCCCGGAGTCCTGCACCAGACGAGTCACATCGGCAGACGAGCTCAACGCCGAAGCGAGGGCCTCGGAGCTCCCTTGGAGAAGTTTGAACTCGACCGCCCGGGCGCTTCCGAACCGGCGCTTGAGGTTCTCCGGCGTATCGATCTGGACGATTCGGCCCTGGTTAATCACGGCAATCCTGTCGCACAGGTACTCCGCCTCTTCCAGGATGTGCGTCGTGAAGAAGATCGTCAAGCCCTGGTGGACTCGTTCCTTCAGATAGTCCAGGAGCGCGCGGCGGACGATGGGGTCCAACCCGACGGTGGGTTCATCGAGGAAAAGGAGGTCCATGTCGTGGATGAATTCGCGTGCGACCTGCACCCTGCGTCGCTGACCTGCCGACAAGTCGACCGTCGGCATCTTCCGGAACTGCTGCATCCCGAATCGCGCGATGACTTCCTCGATTCTTGTTTTCCTTTCCGTGCGGGGTACGTTCCAGATGAGTCCGTAGATGTCCAGGCTCGTTTCGACGTTCAGGCCTTGGTCGAAACTGTCCTGTTGCTGGACGACTCCGATCCGTTCTCGAATCTTCCGGCCCTCGGTCTTGAGGTCGAAGCCCAGGACGTCCGCTCCCCCGGAGGTCGGTTGGAGAAGCGTCGTCAGCATCTTGATCGTGGTCGTCTTTCCAGCTCCATTCGGTCCCAGGAAGCCGAACACTTCCGACCTCTCGACATCGAAGCTCACGCGGTCGACCGCAGGCTTGTCCCCATAGAGCCGGGACAGTTGATTCACGCCCATGGCCAACTCCCTGGATGCCACCGTAACCCTGGCCCCCCACTCGGCCCCGCTTGATAAGGCGAACGGTCGTCTCCATATCTGCTTGAGGGAGAAATCGCGCATCCCTCCGGGTCCGCGATTTCTCCATGAGGACACGTGAATGTCTAACCGAACCGAGGACTTGTTGAGGTACGCCAGAGGAGAAGGTCGTCCCGTCCCAGCATGAGGAGGAGCAACCCGCCCTCCTCCCTTTCTCCTTTTTTTCGAGAACGGTTCATGAAACTAGGTCCGCCGCAGTTGGGAGTCTCAATCTTGACGTCCGGTTTACCGGCTGTCCCCGCCGGGCTTCGAATCCCACGGCGCGCAGCCGATCCCAGCGACGACTTAAGGAACGCCTGCTGCGTAGACAGACAGATGGTCATCGCGCCGCCGGGAGAATCGAAATCAGCCCTCAGGTAGGGTGCTTATCTACTCACCAGTCGCATTCGGCGGTCATGGGCCGAATCCTGAACTGGTGGATTCAGTTGCAACTCGAGAGTGCGGTCGTTCTCGGGGCCGTCGTCCTTGCGGGCCTCGTCCTGTTGTGCACCGTGTTCGTGCATTTCGAGGAAGGGTGGAACTGGGTCGATGCGGCGTATTTTGCAATCACGTCAACGACGACGGTCGCCTACGGCGACTTGATTCCGACGCACGAAGCGACAAAAATCTTCTTGATCTTTTACCTCCCCGTCGGGATTGGCGTCGGCTTCACCGTCCTCGCCTCCGTCGGAGGAAAGGTGATCGCAACGCAGCGAGCAAGCCTCGAAAGGAGGCGCGAGTCGTTTCAGAATCGACCAGGCCGCGGATCCAACGATGGGAAGACTTGAGCGCAAGTCCGTTTTCCTCGGTGCCCGCCCTTATAACCCGGCCACCCTATCCCGGCAACGTGTGGAGGGGGCACCAGCGGGTATGCTTGGCACTCGGCGTCGTCTTTGTTCTTCTCACCGTTGGCGTTGTCGACGAACGATTGCATGGGACCTCGACCACATCCAAGGTTTCGATTGTACCCATCGACGATCGAAAGGTCGCGCGAGCACCAGATCTGGAGACTCTGAATCTCGTCGGAGACGAGCCGATGGGACTTTACGCCCCCTCGCAGCGCACGTCGCCCGCGATGGCCTATGACCTCCGATCGGACCGCGTGATCCTTTTCGGCGGGGCCTCTACCGCCGGTTATTTGAACGACACCTTGGGTTACGACTTCGAGACCAACACATGGACGAACATCGATCCGGCAGTGAAGCCGCCCGGTCGTGCCTACCATGCGATGGCATATGATTCCGGATCCGACCGCGTGATTTTGTTCAGCGGATCCAGCGCGGCTGGCCCACTCAACGACACTTGGGCGTACGACTTTAGGGCTTCGGCGGAGGGGATTCTGCTACCGGGTTTCTCAATGACACATGGGCCTACGACTTCGCCACCGACACTTGGACGAACATGACCTCGGCTGCCAAACCATCTGGCCGATACTACCATGCGATGGCCTATGACCTCCGATCGGACCGCGTGATCCTGTTCGGCGGAGCTTCTGCCGGTTATCTAAACGACACCTGGGCCTACGACTTCAACACAAACACGTGGACGGACATGGCGCCGCCCGCGAGACCGTCCGGCCGATACGGGCACGCGATGGCGTACGATTCTCAGTCCGACCACGTGATCCTGTTTGGTGGTCTCAACGTTGGCATTCCTGTCCTAGACACCTGGGCCTACGACTTCAACACGAACACATGGACGGCGATGAATCCGGCTACGAGGCCCCCTGCGCGATTCTACCACGTAATGGCGTATGACTCTGGGTCCGACCGGCTGGTTCTTTTCGGCGGTTGTTGTCGTGGCGAAGTGCTGTCTACTAACTTCAACGACACCTGGGCCTACGACTTCAACACGAACACATGGAGGGACATGGTCACAAAGCCCCCGGTTCGATACGGGCACGCGATGGCCTACGACTCCGAATCCGATCGCGTGATTCTATTCGGGGGGGCTGGTGACGGAGGCTACGAGTATCGCAACGACACTTGGGCCTACGACTTCAACACGAATACGTGGACGGACATGGCGCCGGCTATGAGTCCTCCGACACTATACGGGCACGCCATGGCGTATGATTCCGAATCCGACCGCGTGATCCTTTTCGGGGGAGAAACGACAATGATTTCTCACATCATTACCAACGACACTTGGGCCTACGACTTCAACACGAATACGTGGACGGACATGGCGCCGGCCGTGAGTCCGGCAGTCCGAGAACTACATGCGATGGCCTACGATTCCGGATCCGATCGCATGATTCTTTCCAGCGGGTATGGTGATCCTGTTATCTACAACGATACGTGGGCCTACGACTTCAACACCAATACGTGGACGGACATGATACCTGGCGCGAACCCGCCTGCCGCCTTCCAGCACGCGATGGCGTACGATTCCAAGGCCGACCGGGTGATTTTCTTGGGCGGGTGGGATCCAATGATTGGCTATCTCAACGACACCTGGGCCTACGACTTCGACACGAACATGTGGACGAACCTGTCCCCGTCTGCGAGACCGCCCGTTCGAGGCGGACAGGCAATGGCGTACGATTCCCAATCCGATCGCGCGATCGCTTACGGGGGGTTGGGGACCAATTCGAACGGCACCTGGGTCTACGACTTCCAGGCGAACACCTGGACGCAGCAGGCCTCGTCCGCGAGCCCGCCGGGCGGCACTTATCAAGCGATGGCGTACGATTCAGGATCCGATCGCGTGATCATGTTCGGGGGATACGGTGGTGCCACCTTCTTCCTCGGCGGCACCTGGGCCTGCGACCTCGAGGGGAATGCGTGGACCAACATGGACGCTCCCTCCCCGTTGTCTGCTCCCGGGGCGTTGACGGCTATGTCGGGGAATGCTCAGGTGACCCTGAGCTGGCAGGCTCCTGCATCGAACGGCGGTTCGCCGATCACGGCCTACAACGTGTACCGCGGCATCACGTCCGGGAGCCTGACCCTTTTGTCCTCTCTCGGGAACGTCCTATCGTACCAGGACGCCGGTCTGACGAACGGGGTCACGTACTATTACCAGGTGAGCGCCGTAACCGCTGCGGTTGAGGGTCCCCGCTCGAGCGAGGTGACGGTCACCCCGCGGACGCAGCCCTCCGGCCCGCGAAACCTCGTCTCAACTCCCGAAGCGGCCCAGGTCGTCCTCACCTGGGACACCCCGATCTCGGACGGCGGGGCCCCGGTCACGGGATACGCGGCCTACCGGGGCACGACTCCCGGCGGCGCGACCTTTCTTACGACGCTGGGCGACGTGGTCACCTACGTCGACGCGGGCGTGACCAACGGCGTCACCTACTATTACCAAGTGGCAGCGCTCAACATCGCGGGCGAAGGGCCGCGGTCGAACGAGGTGTCGGCGACGCCGAACGCGCCCGCGGACTCGACTCCGCCCGCCGCCACGATTGTCTCGCTCTCGAACGGGACGGTCGTCAATTCTACGACCCTTACCTTGACGGGGACGGCGTCCGACAACGTCGCCATCGAGAAGGTCGAGGTCAGCACGGACGGGACCACGTGGATCCTCGCGACCGGGACGACGTCCTGGTCTGCGACGCTGACCCTGAAAGACGGATCGAACACGGTTTTCGTGCGGACGACGGACACGTCCGGCAACGTTGATGTCAAGACGATCACGGTGACGGTCGAACAAGCGAATGTGGCTCCGTCCGGCACGCGGAGTCTCACGGTCGACCGGGTCGCGGGCGGGGCGATCGTCACCGCCGCCGTTGCCGTGGGAGTCTATGCCTCAAGCGCCGCCTCCGCGGCGGGCGCATCGAGCACCTCCTCCGCTTCGGGCTCCCTGACGGGCAAACGCATGTGGCTCCCGTGGAAACAAGTCTTGAGGTTCCTGCGTCGCCGGAAGCGTGGCGCGGCTCAGCTTCAGGTCGATGACCGGCTCTATCGTCCTTCCTCCCGCCGCCTCGAGACACCGAACGTGCTCTTCGCCCAATCCAAGGGCGTACTGAAGCCGTCAAAGGTCCTTGCGGATGTCGCCCCCTCACTCGGCCTGAAAGCACGAGGTCCCTGGCTTTTCGGGCGCTATCGAGGCTTCCCCGTCGTGGCGAAGGAGAGCAGTGTCTCGGACAAGTACGAACTTCTCATCCAGGTCGCGCTGACTCCGGAGGCTGTCAAAGGCGTCCGGGCCGGCATCGCCGACCAAGAGCGCATCAAGTCCCTTGGTCTCCAGGCCGCGGGCCTTCGGATCGAATCGTCCGTGGGGGAGCTCGTGTACGACCACCGGCCGATCGTGCGGACGAAGCCCGCGGATGTCGCGCGGATTTTCGAGGGGCTCGCGATCCTCGCCAAGGCGGGTGGTCCTCCCCTTGGGGATCGGTGCGAGAAGTGTCGGCGGAATCCAGCCGGGGACGTGATCGTCGTGAACGGGCTTCCGACCCAGCTGTGCCCCGAGGACTTTGATAGAATTCGCGGCGGAGGCGAAGCCTCCGATTCCATGGTCAAGGGCCTGCGGCCCTCGTATGCGAGAGGGCTCGGCCTCGGGATCGTCGGAATGTTCCTCGGTGCCGGGATCTGGGCCGCGATTGGAATCGTGACGGGGTACGTCCTCAGCCTCGCCGCGTTCGGAATCTCCGTCCTCATCGCAAACCTGCTCGCGAAGGGCGCCAAGCGGGTGACGCTCCCTCTGGCAGGCCTCATGCTCGCCCTCACGATGGTCGCGATTTTCCTCGGCGATGTGCTCTGGATTGGCTTCGCGATCGTCCATGTGCGCAGCCCCCTCGACCTTTGGCAAGGTGTGGAAGCCTATGTCAAGATCGTCCGGACCGATCCCTACGTCCTGATCTCGTACGCGTCCGGGTTCCTCGGTATCTTGGGCACACTCGCCTCCATGAGGAGACGCGCACGACGAGCCCGCGCATCTCTCGAAGTCATCAGCTGAGCTCACGGATTCGCCACAACTGTCATTGGGCTAACGGACCCGGAGGGATGCGCCGTTTCTCCATGTGGGCGTGTCAACGTCTGACTGAACTGCGGACTAATCGATGTAAACCAAGAGCAGATGGTCGTCCCGTCCCAACATGAGGAGGACCAAACGGTCCTTCTCCCTTTCCCTCTTTTCCTGGAAGGTTTTGGAGTGCGAGCGAACGCATGGTTTGAACTTCCTTTGCAAAGCGACCAGGGGGCTAGTGAAAAAGAGTTTGAACCCCCATTCTCGTTTCTGGAGTGGATCCTCGGTGACAAATGGCCAGCCGACTGTCATAGCGAAATCGCTGCTTCTTGACGGGATGGTAAAGTGCCGCACGCGGAATTGAAATCCTCTTGAACGAATCTGGGTGTCAGGACCACGCCTGCGGAAAGCGACAGGCGGCATTTTGGCACGCTATGATCCCGAGGGTCGAAACATGACCACAACAACGCTCCCTGGGCCGCTCTGGTTTAGGGAGATTGTCGGTGGCGCCTTAGTCCTCGTTGTGGCATTCGTTGTGGTCCTCCCCGCTGCCTCGACAGCAGGACCCAACGTGCAGTTCGGAATCGTAGCTACGGCTGCGGGGTTAGGACTTGCCGCTTTCGGGGGCCTGCTGATAATTCTGGGCCTCCGCCAGCGTCGCGTTTGACGGCCCTCCTAACGCCGCGCGCCTCGTCTGCGATGGAGCAGCGGATCCAAGTTAGACCGAACAACAAGAACACGGTCCGAAGGCAACTTGTTGGGATCATGGTTTTCACTTTCGGCACACGAGTTGTCCCTTTCCTCGTGTGCGGAAGGGATATGCCGATATGGAGAGCTAGAGGTCTTGGCGTGGCCAACTTCACGGGAACGGGGACGCGTTGGATCGACATGCTCTACTTGGGCAGCCTCAGTCTCGTTCTCGGCCTCGGACTCTGGCTGTTTCCGAGCCCGTCCAGCAGTCCGCTTTGCACACCCGGATTTGTGGTCATGGGCAGCGTGTTCCTTGCGGGCAGCCTCTTGACCGGCCACCGAACGGAGTGGAAAATCAACAGACGATTCTCGAAAGCCAAAATCAGGTGATTCCAGAGAGGTTTCGGCATGGGCACAGGAGGAAGACGGCCGCCCGCCTCTCCGGGGCTCGTTAGGGCCTTCAGAATCCTCTTTGCCGGAAACCTCGTCCTTTTCGCCATTGTGGCCGTTGTTATCTTCGCCTTGCAGTTGCCCCCTGCGACGTTCCTTCTGACGTTCGTCGTGGTTGAACTCGTCGCCGGGGCCGGGTACAGCGTTGCGATAAGCTTCGTTCTCCGTCGGGTAAAGAAGAGAGAATCGACCAATGCCAAAACCAGGTGATGTCGAATCGAAAGCGATTTGCCGAGATGGAGGGATAGAGGTTTCGGCATGACTGCGGCGAACAAAACAATCTTGCGGACCCTCTTGGTTTCGTTCGGAGTCCTGGTCGGCCTCTGGGTGGTATTCGGACTGGTGTTCTATGCTTTCCTCGGACCAAGCAACCTGAACGTCATTCTCGCCACGGTCGCTTATGTGACGGTGTTGGGTTTCCTGTTCACTTACAAGCGCGGCGATCTCTGGCAGCGGCTCTTCCCCGGTTCGCCTCGCCCGCGGGCCAAAATCAGGTGATTCGCGTCCGGAAGGGCTTTCCTGACATGGTGCGATAGAGGTTTCGGCATGTGGCCGTTGTATGACAAGCGAGGTTTGCCCTGGCCGCTGTTCGACAAGCAAGGCAGGCATCGAACTTGGGTGGTTATCCCGCTTTTTGTCTTCATGACCGCAGCCTGGATCCTCGTCGCCATTGCGGTCACTCTGTACTCTGGATTGGCCTATGCAGCGATCTACTGGATTCTCAGCGGATTCTTCCTCTTCCTTCTTGCCGCAGGACTGTTCGTTTTCCTCATGTTTGCCGATATGGAAGGATAGAGGTTTCGGCATGGAGACCGCGAGTGCCAAAAGCGAAAGAATGTTCGAGGCGGTGGTCACCTTGACAATCGGGGGCTTTGTGCTGTTCACAGGGTTGTTCTTCCTCCTCTCGTACACCCCGCCTTGTACGTCCTACTTCGAGGGGGTGGTATGCGGCCCGGCACCCCTCTACGTTGGCATCATCGCGACAGTGGCGAGCGCGATGCTCTTCACCGTGGGCCTCGTCCGTGCGGCCGTTGTTCCGGGTGCTCATCGCAACAGTGCCAAAACCAGGTGATTGCGGCCCGCCACAAACGGGGGCTTCTTGGCGGTTTCCGGCGGAAGGATTTTGCCCATTCAGGTCGATAGAAGATCCGGCATGAGAAGTAACGCGGTCCTTGGAGACCTCAAGTCGCTTCTGATTCTCTTCGGCATCCTTCTTTTCGCGGTCTTGTTCGTATCTTCTCTGATCGCCGCGGTCGGGATGATTTCCTTGACGTTTTCCGGGCAACACCTTGAGGTTGCCCCTCTTCTTGCATTCGTCTTTGGGATGCTCGCATTCGTCTTTGGCGCGATGTTCGTCGGCCTGTTGTACCAAGAGGTGCGGTTCCTTCGGGGCAAGGGTCCCGAACCCAAAGGGTGATTCGGGTCTGCCACCAACGGAGGGTTTCGACACGGTAATCCGAACGGGAAGGGGGCGTACGGCCCAACCACAGGACTGACGCGTTTTTCCGTGGGTTAGGGTTGCCTAACCTCGGAAAATGACGGATTGCGAGATTCATACCGGGAGGAATCGCAGGATCCTGGCCTGCCGCGTTTCCTTTGCGTTCTGAGGCCTGCGGCGGTCCTGTCCCGCCAATCGGCGTGTGGATCCACGACGATGCGCAACGCGATTAGGCGTGGCAGGGCAAGGCTTTAGACTCTAGCCGACCGTGATTGATTCGCGCGGTTAAGCGTGGCGAGGCCAGGCATGGTTTGGCAAGCCGAAGCACGGCGGGGCACGGTTGGGTACGGCTCGGCGAGCCACGGCAAGGCGAGGATTCATTTGCAGGAAATCCAGTCCGGTGAGTTGCACGACGGGGCACGGCGCGGCACGGTTAGGCACGGTATGGTCCTGCTGGGCAAGGCGGGGTGTGGCGAGGCGAGGCTCTAGACGATTTACAGATTCGCGTGGATGGCCACGGCGAGGCCATGTATGGTTTGGCAAGGTCTGGCGGGGCAGGGCGCAGTGTGGCGTTGGCACGGTATGGTGAGGCGAGGATTCAATTCGCGGTGAGCGATCATGGAATGCGCCTATTCGGGCGAGGCGCGGCTAGGCGAGGCAAGGTGCGGCTGTGCGAGGCGCGGCTAGGCGAGGCAAGGTGCGGCTGTGCGAGGCGCGGCTAGGCAAGGCGAGGATTCATCCGTACGGATTACTGTTGCAGCGATTCTAGGCTCGGCTAGGCAGGGTAGTGCGGGGCGTTGCTCGGTGGGGCTAGGCGGGGTGTTGCTCGGCTCGGCTAGGCGAGGCAAGGCAAGGTCACCTTCGTCGATCTCCAGCGAAGCTTTATCCCAACGTGCATTGCATCCATCATCCTCGTTGTGGGGCGTTGAAGTCCGTGACCACCGACCGCTTCCTTAGCGAATCGGACTGGAAACCGTTCTACCGCTACAGCCCCCCGAGAGAAGCGGGCAATTCTTCCGCGTTCAGGGACGATCATCCAAAGACGCAAGACACGACCTGTTGGTTCTGTGGGCTCCGGGAGACTGACACGAACCCCCTGCAGGCCGCGCATAGAATCCCGGCCCAGGCCGTAAAGGACTTCGGGCTTCGACCCGAGGTGCTCAGTCGATCCGACAACTTCGTTTGGGCTCACCAACGGCTCTGCAACAAGTCGGTGGAACTCAAACCCGAGCAGGTCATGTGGCGACTCATGAGTCTTGGAGTGAAGGAGCTCCCGGCTTTCCTTCCGGCGAAGACGCTGAAGATTTGGGAGGAAGAGTCAAGGGGAGTTTTCGCATTGCTTCCTCAACCGAAAACGGAGGAGAGACATTCCGTCACCCCTACGATATTCACAAACGTGCCACCCCCCGCCCCGACTGTGCGGAGAAATCCGAAGCGACAATCCGGCGTCCCAACCCCTCCCCCTGGGTCAGCTCTGCGAGAAGTGCAGCCTGCGAAACCCAGCCAGTTTCAAACCGTCCCTCCACCAACCGCGGTTCGGCGACGCAAGTCCTCCGATTCTGAAACGGAGGAGGTGAGGGATGTATGACAACGATACAAGTCGAGATTCGGGGCAAAACACCTCTGTTGCAACATCGCTATCTCGGAGATGAGAGCCCAGTAAAGAAGTCGGGTGCGAAGCCAACGAAAGAGGAAGAGGTCGAGAGCGCTTTGTACCGTCGAGGCGACGGAACCATTTACCAGCCCGGTGAGAGCATCAAACGAGCCATGAGCCAGGTTGCGTCGGACTTTCGCGTTGAGGGTCGAGGGAAGAAAACGTACAAGCAGGTCATCGCTGGGAGCATCAGCGTCGACCCTGAGATTCCGATGAAACCGCAGGAGTATGTGACCGACGGTCGCCGCGTCGTCATTCCCGCGACCCGAGGAGCACAGATGCGCTACAGACCCAGATTCGAGAACTGGACCCTTTCCTTCAACATCGAGGTCCTTGACGACGACTTGAATCCCGAAATTGTCAAGGAGATTCTCGCCTCGGCTGGGCACAAGGTCGGGATCGGAGACAACCGCCTCAACGGATTCGGCAGATTTGAAGTGGTGAAGTTCCAGTCGAAGTGACGCGCGAGAATTCATGGTGGCAGGCCGCCTTCGAGATGTCGCGGGGCATGGCATGGCAAAGCTGGGCGATGCGTGGTAAGGCTTGGCCAGCCGAGGCGTTGCATGGTTTGGCACGGCAAGGCAGGGCGGGGCTGTTTTTCCGATGAAGAGTTGAGAGGACTACCCAGCGATCCTCCTCCACCCTCGGAGGCCCGTTGAGCCCCTGAGGCCTCCCAGGAGCCCCCTTGAACCCCCCTTTGAGGCCCCTTGGCACCCCCCGAGGGCCTTCGATGTTCGTCCGAACGAAAGACGGATAATGCCGGGCGAAGGTTTATTGTGTCCCCTCAGATAGACATCTTTCCGAGGGGGTGCTGCAATACGGCTCTGAGAGGTAACGCGCTCGTAGAATGGAACGACGAAACTGCACCGACGGACTATCGGGAGCACGAGGTCTTCGTTCAATATTCTGTTTGGTTCGACCTCGGGACGATTGGATCGGTTACTCTCTCCCCCGGCAAGGAAGTCACCGTCGAGCGTGAGCTTGCCATACATGGCTCCGAGATCGACGCTGCTTTCGAGGGGAAGGTCGTCCCCGCTGTACTCGAGGAAATCGGAATCCCGAATCCGAATCGAGAGGCCAAGAAGTTCGTGTCCCAGCTAAGAAAGCTTGCGAAAGCAGACGGCTTCCAACTTTCCGACGAGGAAGCAAGCGCACTTGCGAATATCATGTTCCTGGTCGGCCGGAAGCTCGCGGACGAACTTGAATGAGCTCGTTTTCGTGGGAGGAGATCCTGGCCCGGCTCCTGCAGTTTCTTCCTCTACTGTTTCCCCTCTTGAAGTGGTATCGCGACAGGAAGGGGGCGCGGAAGGCAGAACGGTTCATGAACGGGATGACCGTCGCTTATCTGGAACTGGCCAAGGAGTTGAAGAAAGGACAGCGAATGACCCGGAAGTTCGTTGAGGACGCCATGCGCAAGGGGTTGGAGAAGCAAGAGGATCGAGGGGTTGTCAGGGTTCGAATGGGGGGATGATTTGGCGGGCGATGGTCAAGACAACCGCTTCCTGGGTTTCGAGGTCCTTCAGGAACCTTGGAACATCTACAAGCTTTCCGACGAGACGATTCTCAAAGTGAAATTCGTGCTTCAGAAAATCCGGATCGGGAAGAACACGGGAGGCGGCCGAGTCATGCTGGCGAACAGCCTGCTGATGGTCGTCGAGGTCCCCGAACGGTTACGTGGAGCGCCAGGCCCTTCTCCGAAAATGGACGAAATCAATAAGGCAATCGTTGAGCCCGAAGTCGGGTTCGAAATCGTGAAAGAGTCCGAAACTGTCTACTCGTTCTCGGATGGTGGGCTGATGAAGGTGAAGACGAAGATATCGCATGTCTGGAAGACGTCGCTCTACGGGCCCGACGGCGATCCGATTTATAAGGTAGAAACCACGCATGAGATCGCGATCATGGAAGTTTCCTCGCGGGAAAAGTCGCCATCGCTCGGTCCATGAACCGGATACGGGGCGACTCAGGTCGAAATGGTACAGAGGAGTTCGCGAAGATCATGGCGTACCTGAAGAAGGGGTTGAGGATGTACACGTTCCTGAAGCGGGCCGCCCTCGAGTTCATCGAGAGACATCCGTAGATGGCCCGAGCTACTTTGGTCGTCGCGGGCTTCCTGATCGTCGTCGCTTCGGTCCTGATGGGACTCAGTTCCCTCGCGACAGCCCTCGTCGGAGGCCGCTTCGAAACCGGGGCTCTGTTCCTGGGATCCTGTGGCCTATTCCTCGTCGGGCTGTGTCTCTTCATCTACGGCATCTTCGCCCCGAGCCAGCTGGAGCAGGTTCAATTGGAATCGATGCAGCAGGCGGTCCCCCCGATGTATTACGCGCCTCCAGCACCCGCCCAACAGACCTACGTCCACGAGCGAGAAACCGTCAAGGTGAGATGCCGAAACTGTGGGTCCCTGAATCTCGAAACTCAGAATTTCTGTCAGTCTTGTGGCGCTTCGATGTGAGGGGTCCCCGCTCGCGCGGCGAGCGCGAGGGATCGTCTCGAGTCTCTTCATCCGCCCACCCGCCAGGATGTCCTCATCTGTCATTTACCAATGCGTGCGGTCGGAAAATCGCCAGGCCCCGTGGACCAGGACCTCGAGGACCGGCCGGCTCACTTCTTTCTCAGGATATCACGCGGCCTTCGCGTCCCTGATTCGCTCCGCAATCGCGACGAGTTCCTTGAGGCCGTCGAGCCCGATCGACTCGAGCATCCGGGCCTCTTCGAGATGGAGTTGCTCCGGCGGAATCGCCGGGATTTCCGTCATGAGGAACGGCGAGGCTTCCCGGTACTCCTTCCTGATCGCCTCGACCACGTCCTCCGGGATCTGCATCTTGCCGGTGCTGTACCGCCGATCGATGTCGTCCGTCCGGCCACACACGAACTTGCGGTCACTCAGGGTGATCTTCCCGTTCCTCTCGGCTGTCTCGAGGTTCGTGATCGCATAGGAACGCAGAACGTAAGGCCGCAAGCGAACCTGGGTCCAGAGGTACTTGCGGATCTCCTTCGTGATCGCGGGCGTCGACAGGAACGGCGAGCCGTGTGCCGGATTGTCGACGCGTCGGCCGCGGCGCTCCCAGGCCGGGGTCGTGCGAACGAGAGGCGACCCGGGTTCGAGGACCTCTCCGCGGGCCATGCGTCGCTCCAGGTAGTCCGCGATGTACCGGCACGCCTGGGCCGGTGCGAACGTGAAGAAGGGCTTCTTCGTCTTCGAAAGGGGCTTGCGGACCCGGACCATCGCGGGGACGTGGGCGAAGCGGACACGCCCCTTCCGGATCTCGAGGTCGGGCAGGTCCCGGATCGTCAAGCCGTCCGTCCCACGCCGGTTGCCGAGGACCTCGGGCCGCAGGGCGGACAGGGCGCAGAGGGTGACGATGACCTTGCCGCGCTCATCCGCTACGCTGAGCGCCCCGTGCAGTTCCGCCTTCGTCGGGATCCGCTCGGCCTCGAGAGTGGGCGTCGCCGTCGCGTCCCCGACGCGGATCCTGCGGACGAGGGCGACCTCGTTGAACAAGAGCCACGACTTCACGACCTTCACCATGTTCGCGGTGTAGCCTGGGCTCTTGCCCTTCCGGCTCATCCTCCCGACGAAGTCCATGAGGGTGTCCTCGATCTTCCGGCGGCCTCCGTTCGCGTCCCTCCCGAGGTCCGCGAGTTCCTTCGGGCTCATGCGGATCGTCTCGCAGAACCGCCCGAGGACGCGAATGCGTTCCTCGGCCGTCGCGTGGGATCCGAGGCCCAATTGTTCGTACCACCGGCGAACCTCGTCGTCCTCGAGGAGCGCACGCCATTTCGC
>WNGJ01008814.1_pt1 | contig 13880 bp, 11 predicted proteins | sample 5400611 | NCBI WGS metagenome assembly WNGJ01 (sample SAMN13153375, study PRJNA577476) | soil metagenome | isolation source: 40 cm soil or saprolite under Garry oak tree replicate 1 | place: USA:California | collected 2016-06-15 | reverse complement strand
ATACGACGGGCTAGTCCTTCAACGATAGCAGTCTTACCTACACCTGGCTCACCGATTAGAACAGGATTGTTCTTCTGACGACGTCCTAATACGGTCATCACACGGCGCAATTCACGCTCTCGTCCGGCTGCGGGGTCCAGTTTTCCCTCGGCAGCTTCGGCAGTAAGATCGCGTCCATATTGATCCAGTGTTGGTGTTTTACTATTTTTAGCTTGCCGTTCGGCGGTAGCAGTGTTTACCCCACCGGCAGCAGAGGCAGAATTGTTATTGGGAACGAAACCGAAGGGAGCACCACCCGGTACACCTTGTCCACCTGAGCCGCCCATCTGTTCCATCGCCGCGTTCATCAATTCGTCAACACACGACTGGCACAGATAGTGATGCTCAATTTGTCCATCGACCATCTGATCTACACGCACACGGGCAGGATTTTTTTGACAACGTTCACACTTCATTAACTTATATGCTCCTCATTCTAGAGGCGATTGCTCGCTCTCGCTTTAGCAAACTCACGAGGTGATTGCTAGATCATAGCACAAAAATCTCGCTTTGTCTAGCACTCCTCCATCGGGATTGCTAATTCACTATATTAAACATCGCGACGGCATTCCTTATTCCCAGAATCGTCTCTCTTCTCTTTTCAATTCCTCACTGTCCTGAAAAGTTACTTTGCTGATTTCATGCAAAAAGCACGAGGCAAGAAATATTTGCAGTCTTTTTCATACTGAAAAGGAGGGCACTCTTCCCGTACTTCCATTGGCAAGCCATAGATGTGGTATATTCAAGGGAAGAACGTATAGTTTGCATTTACGGGAGGAACACCTATGGATTTTGCCTATTCAGAAAAGGTCAATCAACTACGTAAACGTCTGAGCGATTTTATGGAGCGCTATATTTATCCCAACGAGCAAACGTATCGCGACCAGATCGCCACTTCGGGCAACCCTCATCACCACGCTGAAATCGTGGACGATTTGAAGGCTAAAGCTAAGGAAGAAGGGCTCTGGAATCTCTTCCTACCCGACGATGAGTATGGTGCTGGCCTGACCAACCTGGAGTATGCTCCTTTAGCAGAAATTATGGGCCGGGTGAGCTGGTCATCCGAAGTATTTAACTGTGCGGCTCCCGATACCGGTAATATAGAGATACTGGCCCAGTTCGGCACGCCGGAGCAGAAGAGGCAGTGGCTGTTCCCACTGCTCAATGGTGAGATTCGCTCGGCCTTCGCCATGACTGAGCCAGATGTAGCCAGTTCCGATGCCACCAACATCCAGTTCTCCATCCAACGAGAAGGCGATGAATATGTCTTGAATGGCCGCAAGTGGTGGATCTCCGGCGCGGCCCGTGAACGCTGTAAAATTTTCATTGTCATGGGCAAAACCGATCCCAATAATCCCGATAAATACAGGCAGCAGAGTATGGTGCTCGTGCCGAGAGATACTCCCGGCTTCACCGTTAAGCGAAACCTCACCGTCATGGGCTACGTAGATAATGAAGGACACTGCGAGTTGACCTTTGAGAACGTGCGCGTTCCGGTGAGCAACTTATTGGGAGAAGAAGGCAGCGGCTTCGCCATTGCCCAGGCCCGTCTCGGTCCTGGACGCATTCATCATTGTATGCGTGCGATTGGGGGAGCGCAATATGCCCTGGAACTCATGTGCCAGCGTGCCACTGCCCGCGTAGCCTTTGGCAAGCCGCTCGCTGAGCAAGGGGTCATACAGGACTGGATTGCCCAATCGCAGTTGGAGATCGAGCAGGCGCGCCTCCTGACGCTCAAAGCAGCCTGGATCATCGACAACCTGGGCAAAAAGGCTGCGCAGAACGAGATCGCCATGATTAAAATTGTGGCACCCGAGGTGTTTACCAACGTAGTCAACCGGGCCATACAGGTTTTCGGCGGTGCAGGCGTGAGCGACGATTTCCCGCTGGCTTCGATGTGGGCGCATGGCCGCACCTTACACCTGGTCGATGGCCCTGACGAAGTGCATAAGCGCTCATTGGCCAGATCGGTAATCCGCCAGTTGACCCGCTAAGTCAATGCATATTTCTTTCTAGAAAAACACGAATACATATGGAAGATCCTTTTCTACTTCAGCGCAAACACGCTGCTGAATTGTTTATTGTACGACACGGTGATGCTATTCCCGGCGCAGACGAAATTATTCCCAGCGGCATCTATGATGATCTGCCGCTCAGCCGCATAGGACGTGAGCAAGCAATAGCTCTCGCCGAGCGACTAAGCGACACACACTTTGATGCCATGTACTGCAGCCCTCTGCGACGCTGCCTGGAGACCGCGGCTCCCCTGGCCGAGCGTTTAGACCTGGCGCCGGTTATCGTCCCGGATTTAAAAGAGATCAGGCTTGGCGAGGTCCGTCCTCTACCTGCCGGTGGCGAAGGTTTAGATGCCCTGACTAAGGCATTACAAGATCGGCAGATCGATATCGTGCGTATATCCGGCACAAGTGGTAATTGGGATGCTATCGAGAATAGCGAACCATCCAAAGCCTTCCGGAAGCGCGTGGTCACAGCTCTGGATGAAATCGCAAGCCATCACATCGGCGAACGAGTGATAGCCTTTGCCCATGGTGGAGTCGTGAATGCCTATGTCGCTGAAGTGCTTGGGCTGGAAAAAGATTTCTTCTTTCCCGCCGCCAATACCTCGATTACCGTGGTACGGGTATCAGGCAAACACCGTGTACTTTTCGTTCTGAATGACCTGGCCCACGTAAAAAGACATGGGTAGGCACAGAAATGTAGCATCCTGTCTGGGTGACAGGTAACCAGGTAAGAGGTTCCATGCCCGACTACATCTGGGGTCGCAACCCTATTTTAGAAACGCTGCACTCGAAGAGGCGCATCAAACGAATATTGCTGGCTGAAGGTCAGCGTGAAGCGCCAGCCCTCGCGGCCATCCTGCATGAGGCTGAAAAGCGACACATTCCCATTGAAATGGTACCACGCTTCCGTCTCGATCAGCTCAGTCATGGAGCAGTTCACCAGGGCTGTCTAGCGCTTGTCGAAGAACGAAGATATGCCAGCCTGGAGCAGATTCTTGCCTTCGCTGAAAGCAAAAATGAGGCTCCTTTTCTGCTCATCCTCGACGCTATCCAGGATATCAACAACCTTGGCTCGGCTGAGGTCAACGCTACAGTCGTCAAAACCTCGGCAGGGGCCAGCGAACACCTGCTGATCGCGCAAGAGACGAACCTCACACGCGCCATTGATTTCCTCAAAAAACAGAATATCTGGGTGGTTGGACTGGCGGGTGAAACCCAAACAGAGTATGACCGGGCGAATCTGACGGGTGCCCTTGCCCTCGTGGTTGGCAATGAGGGAAAAGGCATCGGTCGCCTTGTACGTGAACATTGCGATCTTTTGATTAAGCTGCCCATGCGCGGGCACATCAACTCGCTCAATGCAGCGGTAGCAGGCAGCATTGCCCTCTATGAAGCTTTGAGACAGCGCGAACAAACGAAATAAAAAGATAACTATTTAGAATTTTTCGCGGCAAGCAGTGAGGAGTAAAGAAGAAAACAGACCTGCATAGTTACACGAAAAGGGAAAAAGTATGATAGAGATGAGCTTACCAGGCGGATTGGAACGCCGCAGAGAAGATTACAAGCTGATTACCGGTCTGGGCCACTACGTGGATGACTTGAAACTGCCAGCAGGGCGCCCCCCGGCATTGCACATGGTCGTGGTGCGCAGCCCGTATGCGCATGCCGAGATTCAGAGCATTGAGGTGGACACGGCACGAGCGCTGCCTGGTGTCGTAGCGGTTTTTACAGGCGCGGAACTCGTGAGTGGCATGCGCACCATGGATAGTGTGCCTATTCCAGGCCTTAAAAAGCCGGAGCGGCGGCCGCTGGCCGAGGGTCGGGTGCGTTACGTAGGTGATCCGGTGGCGGTTGTGCTGGCCGAAAACCCCTATGTCGCCATGGACGCCCGCGACCTGGTTGAAGTAGACTATGCGCCGCTGCCTGCAATGACCGACCCGGAGATGGCATCGGCCCCAGAGGTTCCACTTCTTTACGAGGAGTTTGGCTCTAATGTTGCCTTCCTTACCCGGGCGGGCGGGGGCGATGTCAGGGCCGCTTTCGAGAGCGCGGATCGTACCCTGCGCCTGAGGGTGGTTAACCAGCGCGTCGCGCCCAGTACCATGGAGCCACGCGCCTGCATGTTCGACTACGATCCGGCCAGCGGCGAGCTTTCGGCGTGGGTATCATCTCAAGCTATCTATCGGGTACGGGATACCCTGGCCAGTTTCCTGGACCTCGATCGCAGCCGTATCCACGTGCACAATGCCGAGGTGGGTGGTGGCTTTGGCGTCAAAACCGGCTTCCTGGGCGAAGAAATTGTTGCCGCGGCACTCGCTGTCAGGTATGAGCGGCCGGTCAAATGGATTGAAGGTCGCAACGAGGATTTGCAGGCCCAGACGCATGGCCGTGGCCAAATTAACTATATCGAAGCTGCTTTCCAGAACGATGGACGGCTGCTTGCTCTCAAAGTACGCTCGATTGCTGACCTGGGCGCATTCCTCTCCTGGGTCACGGCAATGGTACCTAACGGCACGTCATACCTGCTCAGCGGCCCGTACCAGGTCAAAGCAGTGGACAGCGAGGTCGTGGGCGTTTTCACCAACAAAGTACCGACCGCCGCCTACCGGGGTGCAGGCCGACCCGAAGCAACCTACATCCTGGAGCGTACCATGGACCGCATTGCTCATGAGCTAAACCTCGACCCTGCGGAGGTGCGCCGGCGCAATTTTATCGCGCCAGATGCCTTCCCTTACCAGACAGTGACGGGCCTCAACTACGACAGCGGCAATTATCAGGTCGCTCTCAACTGCCTGCTCGAACTGGCCGACTACGCAGGCTGGCGTACAAAACAGCGCGAACGCCGCGCAGCGAACAGTTCCATGCTGCTAGGCATCGGCCTGACCACCTTCGTTGAGAATTCGGGGGGCGCCATCAGTTTTGGTCCCGGTGCGCCGCAGGAGTCGGCCACAGTACGTATTCGCCAGGATGGCAGCATCCTGGTACAAAGTGGTGTTGCCCACAACGGCCAGGGCCACTTCACCGCTTTTGCCCAGATTGCGGCAACAACCTTTCACCTGCCCGCCTCGAAGATAGAAGTGCGCATGAACGACTCGAGTTTACCAGGCTATAGCATCGGCACCTTCGGCAGTCGTATCACCCAGACGGCCGGTTCCGTCGTGCTGCTGGCCGCCGAAGCAGTTCGCGATAAGGCCTTACAGGTAGCATCCCGAGTACTGGAAGCTGCCCCCAGGACCTCGTAATAGAGGACGGCAAGGTGATGGTACGCGGCGTCCCGGCACGCTCTGTTGAACTGGGCGAGCTGGCCGGCTTGGTCGAGCAGCAGCCCGACCTGATTGAGCGAGAACCACCCAATCCGGCCAATGGCGTACCTATCGAAGGCCTGGCGGCCTGGCGTGATTTTCGTCCATCAAACTCAACCTTCTCTTCGGGCGCTCATCTGGCCGTGGTCGAGATAGACAGCAACACCGGCGAGGTGCACATTCTCAAATACGTGGCCGTAGATGACTGCGGGCGGGTACTGAATCATCACCTGGCCGAAGCCCAGATACACGGCGGACTGGCCCAGGGCATCGGGCAGGCCCTTTACGAGGAGGTTATCTACGACCAGGACGGTCAACTTCTCTCGGGCACCTTAATGGATTATGCCCTGCCCAATGCCCAGCAAATACCAGATTTCGTCACAGCCCTGGTCGAGACCCCATCACCCATCAATCCACTGGGTGCGAAAGGTGTGGGCGAAGCTGGCCCTATTGCCGCGCCGCCCGCCATCGTCAACGCCGTCCTCGACGCTCTCGCCCCCCTTGGCATCACAAGCATAGACATGCCGCTCAAACCCGAGAAAATCTGGACGCTTATACAGGCCGCTCGCAAGGGCACATTCAAAGAACCCGACCCTACCCCACCACCGATCTTCAGCACTGAAATCAGGCCCCAAGGCGGCGGTAGGCCAGAATTCGCGTAAGTAAGGAGGCATGGCTGGCAGGCAAAAGGGGCATGGCAAGGGCAAGTCCCACAGGCGTGAACTGAAGCCAAGAAGGACCTGTGTTCAGGTGCTGAATTCACGCTAGGGGGCTTGTCCCGCCCGCCATCTGTCATCCTGAGCGCAGCGAAGGATCTCTCGCTAGGCAGAGCACAGATCCTTCGCTGCGCTCAGAGCCCGCCCTTTGTGGAACGAAGGGATGACAGCAGTGCTTCAGTTAACGCTTACGGGGGCAAGCCTTGCCACTACCATGCCACGGCTGATTCCTATCGCCGTAGCATGGTAGTGGGCTCCACGATGCTCTGGCTGGTGGATGCCATGCCAACCACGCCCTCTCAACTCGCCCGTATGAATACTGCCTGTAAAATTCTTCTGTTTTTTGTCTCTCTTTTCACGATTTTGGTGCATTTACCCCGTGAAATTGATGGGTTATTCAGTGTATTATATGTTCAGGTTACATGATCTCTATTTCAAAAATACATTTAGAATTCCCCTACGGCAAGAAAGAATCAACCAGGTAATAACCAAACAGGCATGGATTGGCTTCGTTGTGCTTTTACTCGTGATGTTGTTGGTTGTTGTCGCTATGGTTTATTGGCAACATGTGACTCATGTGAGCTACTTGCATGTCCTTGCAGACAGTGCTGATCATGTTGCTCAGGGATGTTAATTTGTTCCTTAAGTGGAATGAAGAGGGATTGGCAACATGACATGGGTCTCCCTCTTCATTCTCTTTTGCAGAAAAGGGTGGAAGAAAATATGCAGAACGGCATTGTTTCCCCTCGTCGACAGGACGTGTTGCGGCGAGTTGTGCTCTTAGGCACGCCATTACTCCTGTGCATTCTGGAACTTGGACATCCCCTGCTTGATCACGCGAACCCGATCAGGATGTTGGCTCCCATCGTCACCTGGTGGATTATCCTCCATCTGTTGCTCGTCCCTCTCTTTGCGCTGATGGGATGGACCTTCTTCCTCTTGCTCCAGGGAGTACAAAACAGGACCGCGACCCTCTGTCGCTATGCTACGGTCGTCTACATTTCCTTTAGCATCGGTTACGATACAGCGGTTGGTCTCAATAGTGGCATCCTGGCCAGCAATGCCCTCGCCCTTCCCAATGCACAACAGGCCGTCGTACAGGATGCCATGCATCAGCTTTTCGTGAGCCCAGCCATCGTCCTCAGTTACTACATCCTCCTGGGTGCAGGGATCGTCTCCATTTGTTCGGCGGCATGGGCGCTGGCAGATGCTGGTGTGCCTCGCTTGCCCGTTCTCGTGTTGTTAGGAACGTTGTTATCTGCCTACTCTCACGCAACTCCGTTTGGGCCACTCGGCAGGGTATTGCCAGCTGCGAACCAGAGCTATACACCGCCTAATCATTGGATCGTTCTTCTGTTCATTGGCCAGGCTAGGGTTGAGCATAATTGAAACCAGCAGTGCATGGTCAGCTGACCATGCACGTCAGAGTGTATAGCGATTCCTGGCGGTGGCATCAAAGACAGCGCCGAATTCCATCCTGGTAACACACTTCTACTTATGTAGAAGGCCTCTCTACATATTGTTCAACGTTGACGACGACGATGATGTACCTGCACCGCCATGATCATAGGCTCAGGTATATCTCTGCCCTTTTCCCCTACCTCTGTCCAAATCACCTCATCCATGGCAGCATCGAGAATAACCTGTCGCACGTTAGTGCTCTTGGGATCTCGACCCTGCAAGACGCGTGCTGCTAAGGCGCTAATGATCGGCGTAGCAAATGATGTCCCCGACCAGTACGCCCAGGCCCGGGAATCAGGAGCTGCATACTCCCGCTTCGGGTCATTCATCGAAAGTGCTGGGTATTTTGCCGCAGTGTAGACACCGCATAGTGCATCAATAGGATCGGTTGTATCAACATGGGCTACGATATGGTCCATTGCTGAAGGCACCCATGGATCAGGCTTTGGAATGTCTCCACCATACGTTGCAATCCCATGGGGCCCTGGGTAATTGCTGTAGCTTGCCGCATCTCCGTTTCGGTTGACGGCGCCAACAGGGATCATCGCCGTGAGCCCATCTGCGAGGGCTGCGGGGTAGCGAGGCCCAAAGCGCTTTTCCGACATATCCATACGTGGGTCTGAGTCGTTACCAGCTGGGGCTACGAAGATAGCCCCCTGGTCGGCAAGACACTGGAGAAGTGAAGAGAGTAAGTGCTGTGATGGCCCTAGGGTAGCTCTGACCTTCTGCTCAGGTTAATCACAACCCGCTTGTTATACAAATCGCCTTCCTTTTCTGTATCTGGATTCACTGGCAACATGCGCTTGTGAATATCTTTGAGTGCTTTGATCAAGGTTTTCAGATCGCCTACCCCATCGTCATTAAGCACACGGATACACTCAATGGTTGCTTCGGGAGCGAGGTCTCGTACGATGCCTGCAATGAATAGGCCGTGATCCGCCATGTGGAAGCCTGCAAGCCTCCCATAGATATCCTTTCCCGTCACTGCTGTTTGCGCCCGGTCAGGTACATCCTGGTAGCAGATTTTGATATTTTCGAGTTTGATTTGTTCGGCCATATGCTGCAACAGCATGTTGTTGCTACCAACGGTTTCGGCTGCTTGCAGAATCTGATCACGTGTGGGTAGCGTATCAAGGATAAAGACCATCACACCGTCACCCGTTTTGTCTAGCAGAGAAGGATCAGAAACCTTTGGCAAGGTGATCTTCCACTGCCCGGTAGCATTAGAATCGTGTATTGGAATAGGAGGGCTAACGGGGCAACCATGCACCGGGACGTCACCATCAGTGCCGGCTCCAAACCAATGTGGCATGGCGTCGAAGGAGGAAACTCCCTTCGATTGGAGTGCTCCTTTGTGGTTATTAAGTTGATCGACGACAACCAACGTATTATCTGTTGCGTTATCATTGCCCATGCCATTGGTCCCACCATTTCCATTCATTGATCCGCCTTCACGCATTGTTTCTTCCATTTCGTTCGGCTCCGGCACGATATGGTAGAAGACAACAATATCAGCATGGTCAACAGTATCAATAGCCTGTTTAGGTAAGCGAAACAGGTAATATAGATCATCCGCCTCAACTACCGCACCTGCTTCTTCCTGCTGCTTAGTATGTGGAACATTACTCGAGCTAAAGGGCAGGAGCTTGAAGCCCGTGACGCCGATGACATCTTGATTGAGTTGCCGTCGAAACGAGGTCACTTTACTGGCGATGTCCGGTGAGAGGTCAGAACGATACATAATAGTGACCTGATTTTTATACCAGTAAACAGCATCCGTATTCATTCTCATCCTTGTTTGCCTCCTTACTCCTCTATTGGCACAGCCATAGAGTGAGTATGTACAATCATTGAATTAACTTCCTGATCTTGAGACGTCCAGAGGTCACTTTTTTATGAACTCAGTTTTAAGAGCTAGCGATCGCTCTTTTGTTCTTTGTTGGTACTTGAGAGGACCAACTTCACCGACAAGACGAAATGCCGCCCAAAAATACGGATGAGTGTAATTTGAACCTGATCGATGTATGAGAGAACATTGAGCGGCTCGCAAGGCCTGAACCTTACTATCTCCTCGGAGGAGGTTCTGATAAAAGAGCTGCATCAACTCATTGGTCGCGTTATCTTCTACGGGCCAGAGACTCATTGCCAGCGCATTTGCTCCAGCAGCCAGGAACGCCCTTCCCAGACCCAACTGTTCGTCTCCCCCCCCACTCAAGGCCAGCCCGGTTTCGCAGCCGCTCAAGGTAACCAGTTCGCATCCCTTTAGATTCAGGCTAAAAGCGTCAATCGCATTGAACCACCCGTCTGCAAGGAGGATAGAAGAGAAGTTGGGGGCATCCAGCCTGCTATGACCATGAGTAGCGAGATGAATAATAGAGCTGCCAGGTGCCTGCTCAATGAGCCGGGCAATAGTAGCCTCATCCTCGAGATAGCACTGTCCATCAAGCATAGTAGCCAATGTCCGGGCCTCTTCGAGAGCACGCTGCAGATGCCCATGACCTGAGTAACCAAATATCAATGGTGGTTTGGAAGTCCCTTTAGATGTATCGCCAGTATCGTCTGTTGCAGGTGCTTTCAGTAAACTGCTTGCTGGCAAGTAGTTGATCTGGAAGTCTTCGACCAGGAAGCGAGAGCCGTCATACAGTGCATGGAAAGGCAATTGATGTAACGGTCCATAAGGAACAATCGTCAAGTATCCAGCTGATGGAGGTAGGAGTGCTGCTACAGGAGCTATCAATAGATGATACAGTTTATTCAACATCTGGCGGACGCCCAGCTGAGGTGGTTGCTGCGGATCAGGCCAACCACTGAGTTGAAGGTGAGCATGGAGTAAAGGCAAGAGACGCTTCAGTTGCTTTACTCCATCAGGGTTCTCATGGGTAATGACTTGCTCTGTCGTGACCGCAAAAATGACAAGCGTCTCCTTATAGAGAAAGTAGGCCAGCAGAAGCCGATCAGGTGAAAGGTGCTGACTCAATTGCGTAATGTCTGACTGTTTTGCATTGTGCTTTTTGCCTTTCTTCACCTGAGGTGTGAGTCGTCCCATAGATCGATGGAGGTACAAACGCTCAAACAGTTCGCTCAGTTTCGCTTCGCATCGCTTCAGTTCTGCCTCAATAATCCCTTGCTCAACGTTTGGAGATACAAACTTATCCATCTGAGTGAGCAGAATGCTGTAGTCACGATATTTCTCCTGCCACTCTCTCAGTTCGTCTTGTGTCCGCAGTATCGTCGCAGTATTTGCTTGCAACGCAGGGGAAGAAACGCTACTTTCCTGCCCCTCTTTTGTGTCAAATGGCATCTTTGTTGTGTTTAGATGTTGACGTAGAGCCATAGAACGAGCTCGTTCAAGATAGCTGAAAGCATACTCAGCTTGCCTCTTTTGCAGGCAAAGCGCAATCATATCTTCGTACGCTCTCCATGCTGTGTGCAAGAAGGAAGGAGAGAGATCAAAAACAAGAGATCATCCAGGATACGTTCGATTTGAACAATAGCAGCCCCATAGTGTCTTGCTGCTTTCGCAGCATCCCCTTGTAGAGCAAAGAACCTTCCCAGGAGATACTGGCTTTTATAGACCTCTTCCTGTAAGTGGTGCTGACGAGCCTGCAGGACCATTTGCTTGCAGAGCATTACCGCCTCCTGAATGAGAGGAGCTTGCTGTTCCTTCTCCTGGCACTTCTCAGCCTGCTGTACCTGCTCCAGAAGGGAACCAACCATAACAAGGTTAGCACGAACACAATGGGCTACTAAACCCTGAACCTCAAAATACTTCTTGATGAGGCTCGCCTCATTATATGCCTCAGCAACAGAGCCCATTTCGAGGAGGAGTTCGGCCCGCTGCAGTTTGGAAGCTGAGGCATAGTGATCAAACCCTCCCTGATTAAAAAGTGTCAATGCTTCATCAAGAGCAGCTAATGCTTCCTGTAACCGACCAGATGCAACCAGTGTCATTGCGTATTCACGTAGCGCATCGCTTGCTTGTAGAGACATACCCTGTTGCCGGTATGCTTCAACTGCCTCATTCATCAACTGGCAGCCATCTTGCGCTCTATTCAGTTTCACCAAACAATTCGCCATCCAAAGCTTGAGATCAGCCAGTAATACGATATCATCGACATTGTTGTGTATGGCACTATCACGAGCCTGGTAGTAGCGTCGTAGTGCCGAGCCGTAATAGCCTTGGGTATGATCCAGGTTCGCTAGTCTAATTTCCGTGTCGATTATCAGATTTGTCTCTTGAAGAGCAACAAGCCGAGCTAGCGCCTGGTGATGAAGACAATATGCTTGCTCGAACTTGCCAAGCCAGGACAGAATTTGCGCTTGACCCTCTTCGGCCATAGCTATGGCTCGCTTGATAAAAGTCTCGCTTTGGTCGGTCAAAGTAGCATAGATAGTAGGAAGCCGTTCAAATAGCTCGAGAGCATCTCGATAGCGTCCTACTTGCATATAGATCCAAGCTGTATTATGATCGATGACACAGATCCAATAGTGTTCACCATGACGTAGAAACACGTTGCGGGCACGAATCGCCTGCTGTAGTGCCTCTTCGACATCACCCAAAGAGGCACTTGCAGCAACCCAACTGATGCGAGTGCGAGCCCAGTTCCCCTCATCTCCCAGGCGCAAAAATTCCTCTCCTGCAGCATCCAAACATTCTATACATGCTTGATGATGTCCAATTTGAAACAAAACGTCCCCTTTGGCCTTGAGACCCAAGGCATGTGAAGAAGTGTGATGAGTAACTTCACCGAAGAAGATGAGCAATTCCGCCAGGTTGAGGGAAACAAAGGGATCGTAGAGTTTAGCAAGTGCCTCGTCCGCTAGCAGGTTGCCTATTGCGTCATAATCTGTTAGCTCCGCGATGTGCTCTTGGATGTAGGCACGGCCCTCTTCCAGGCTCAGATCGTGCAGGTGTTGTAGAAATAGAGCGTTATCCATCATCGCCGGTTAGTCCTTCTAATGACCAACTCAAGATAACTTCGATGCACATAGCGATAGTGTACAAATAGGGTTGTATTTGTTAACTGTGACTGATGCTCAGGCCTTCGATGACCACCTCTTGATCGGGTAAATGTACGATCATGACGTAGTCCCCTGGGGGTACAGGCTCCAAAAAGATATTGCCGACATCATCTACTCCCGTGGAGAGGAGGGGAGTTGCATCCTCTATGTCCCTTTGTTCGCCATCGCTCTCTCGAAGCAATGGCCCGGGCGCGGAGTAAAGATCTACCGCTACGCCTTCAAAGGCGTCTACGGTCTCTGCTGCATTGGTGCTGGTGATAATGCCCAGTAGCATGGTTTCTCCGTCGCTGGTGCGCGAGAGATGCAGCGAGAGGTCGATCTCTCCGGCCTTGTACTGGCGCGGCCAGCCTGTGCCTGGCAGGTCATCACGCAGGACGGGTTGCGCTTGCTGGACGACAAGGGTACCAAAGATACGGCGGACGGCAGCCGGGAGTGAAAAGGCGGCAGCGGGATAGAGGTCAAAGCTTGCCTGTTCGCGTCGTATCTCTTCGACTTCTTCGGCACACAGTGGGCAGTCCAACACGTGAGAGGCGATACCGATGCGCTCCTTTTCTGGCAAGCCGCCAAGGCAATAGTAGTTTAAATCGACTGCGCTTGGACACAGACTTCTGTACAGCTTTGTACGCAGAAGTTCAGTCGTACGAGTATAGGTGGCAAGCCGCTGCTGGCAGATGGGACAGTGTTCAAGGTGTTCTCTCTCCTCTTGTGGCAGTGTCCCTTCATTGTAAACAAGGCTCATCAGTTCTTCGTTAGTGGGCGCCAATGCGTGCAAACGATCCATTTGCTCAAACCTCCTCGTCATCTAGTAACCAGCGCAATCGATCCCGGTTTCGCCGTAGCCGTTCTACAACATTGTGGCTCAGGCGATAAACTTCTTTCACGTCGTCAAATTCCTTTGAGCAGCGCGTGACGATTTCTCGGGGCTTGAGACCACAGTAATAGAGTAGATACGCTATTCGCCGTTCACGCTCATCAGGGAGGAAACTCTGTATGCTATCCCATAGCACATGGCCATCAATGGGATCTTCCACCACGGGTTCTTCAGCGAAACCAGGCTCAGGCAGAGGCACTTCTTTTGACCGCAAACGCGAACGCAAGGTATCGGTAACAATACCGTTGAGGGTTGCATGCAAGTAGCTCAAGGCAGCATTCAACGTCGCGAACTCTAAGCGCTGATCGCGCACTGCATACCAGAAGCGTGAGAAGGTCTGGGCAACGTAGTTTTCTTCTGTGTCACGCAGGAGCGCGACATCGCTGCTAGGATGGCTGTGTAGCCAGATACGAACGATCTCGCTGAAATGCTGCTGCAAGACCGACCA
>WNGJ01006407.1_pt1 | contig 13882 bp, 14 predicted proteins | sample 5400611 | NCBI WGS metagenome assembly WNGJ01 (sample SAMN13153375, study PRJNA577476) | soil metagenome | isolation source: 40 cm soil or saprolite under Garry oak tree replicate 1 | place: USA:California | collected 2016-06-15 | reverse complement strand
CGCTTGATCTCGACGCCCGGCGCCTGCAGGTAGCTCGCGAGCGTGTCGACGCTGCGCACCTCGTGCCCAGACGAGGGCGTGCCGTCGTTCACGCATTCGTTCCGGATCAGGTGCTGCAGGAGGTCGGTCGTCTCCTCCACTGCGCTCGCCACGCCGGAGACTCTAGTCCAGAGCGACGTCGCGCGAGAGCGCGCAAACATACCGCGTCCTCTCGGCGATGAGCCGCACGATCTCGCGGTACGGACGGCGCAGGAGCTGCGCCATCTTCTCTTCACGAGCCGGATCGCCGGCCGCGCGCAGCGGAGCGATCGGGAGGGCCCAGCGCGCGATCACGTTGATCGCATGAGCGCGCTCGAGCTCCGCGGGCGACACGCGATAGCCCGCATCGCGGAGGCCCTCCGCCGTCGCCGCCAGGCTCGCCGCCGTGAGCTCTGCCGGATCGAGCGCGTCACCGTGATAGAACAGGCTCGCGACAACGAGCGTCGCGACATCGGCCGCGAGCGGCGCGAGGCCGACGAACGCCCAGTCGATCGCGACGGTCTCGACCTCGCCGCGCGCGGTCCGGCTCATCAGATTCGCGCGGAACGCGTCGAGGTGGGCCAGCGTCAGCGGAAGGCGATCGAGCGCGCGCCACCAGCGCACGCGGTCGCGCCACAGCGCTCGCAGCGCGTCGCGCGCCTCCGGATCGAAGGACTCGACAACCGTCGGCTGCGCCCACACGCCGTCGTCGTCAAGGATCGCGGGCATCGTCCGGCTGAAGTACGCGCTCCAGGCGCGGACCCAGACGCGGGACAGCCACTCATTGGTCGGAAGCTCGCGGCTCGCGAGAAACTCGCCGCCGAGGCGCGCGAGATGCCGCGCGGCGAGCGCGTAACGCGGGACGTCCCACTGGGCCGCATCGTCTGCGACGTATTCGAGCCAGATCCAGAGTGTGCCCTCATGACGCTCGACGCCGAAACAGTCTCCAGCAGTCCGGACGCGTACGCCTCGCCCTCGCGGTCCCACCGGAGGGTGTCGAGCAGCACCTGACGCCGCTCGTCCGTCGCCTGCGCCAGCTCTTCCGCGCTCGGTGCGCGGCAGATCTTGAGCACCGCAGACCACGGAAGGGCGGATGCGCCGGACCGCCCGGTCCCGGCCACGCGGTAGATGCCCTGCGACACGGGGTTGAAGACGGTGTAGCCGAGGGGCGAGGTCGTGACGTCGCTCACGGCATCGACCGAGCGACCGACCGCGCGCGCCGCGACGCTCATCAGCCGCGCGAGGTCGAGCTCTGGTGCGGCTGCCACGACGCCCTGCCTACGCTGGCGTCGCCTGTCGCGCGAGCTCCGCTCGGACGACCTTCGTCGCCTCGACGACCACGCGGCACTTCTCCTCGGACTCCTCGACCGTGCGCGTCTTGAGGCCGCAATCGGGATGCGGCAGGAGGCGCTCCTTCGACACGTAGCGCAGCCCCTTGCGGATCCCTTCCGCCGCCGTCGCGACCGACTCCGTGTCGTGCGAGTGCACGTCCACGATGCCGATGGCGAGCTCCTTCGTGAACCGATCGCGGTCGAACAAGTCCAGCCAGCGGTATCCGTAGTTCGCCATCGCGAGGTCGAGCTGATCGACCGGGAGCTCGAGGACCTTCGGATAGATGGCGGCGAAGTCGCCGTAGCAGATGTGCGAGATCGTCTTGGCGGTGAGGTTCTGCGTCACGACGCCCATGGCCTCGATCGCGATGTCGATCTCCTCGGGGCGCGCGTGGATCGCGGGCTCGTCGATCTGGATGTAGCGCGCGCCGGCGGCCTGGAGATCCTCCGCCTCTTGGCGCACGACCTCCGCCAGCGCGAGCGCCGCCTCGCGACGCGTTCGGTATGCCTCGTTGTACGACCAGTCGAGCAGCGTGTACGGACCGGTGAGCATGCCCTTCACCGGGCGATCGGTGAGCGACTGCGTGAAACGGAACCAGTCGACGGTCATCGGCTTCGGACGCCGGACCGGCGAGGCGATGATCGGCTTGTGGTAGTAGCGGTTCCCGTAGGAGCGCACGAGGCCGCCGATGCGGAAGCCCTCGAGACGCTCCGCGAAGTACGCGACCATGTCGCCCCGGTACATCTCGCCGTCGACGAGGATGTCGATGTCGAGGCGCTCCTGCCGTCGGACCCACTCCTCGGTGGCCTTCCGCTCGAGCTCGGTGAGCTCGCCCTCGCCCAGCTTCCCGCGCGCGTTCGCATTGCGCGCCTTCTGCAGGTAATCGGGCTTGCCGAACGACCCGACCGTCGTCGTGAGCAATACCTGATCGCTCATGCCTTCACCCCTCCCGCCGCGTGCGCCGCGGTGACCAGAGCCCTCAGCTTCTTTACGGCGACGTCGTGCGGCAGGTATTCGAGCCCGGTCGTCGGGGCCAGCCAGAGATACTCGGCGGGGATCCGCTTGAGTGCGGCGTCGATCAAGCGGACCAGTTCGCCCTCCGTCTCCACCCGCGTGTTGCGCGCATCCACGATCCCGAGGACCACGGTCTGACGGAGGGCGTTGAGCTTGTCGAGGACGTGCGTCTCGCGGCTCCGGACGTCGATCCCGATCTGCGCGACCGGGAACGCGGCGAGTGCGTCGAGCAGCGGATCGGCGGGAAAGAAATAGGTCTGGAGCGCGAGCGGCACGCCGGTCGCGGCGAGACGCTCGATAGCGGCACGAGCGATCGCGAAGTGCTCCGGATGCGCGACGAGCGCCGGCTCTTCGACGTCCACGAGCGTCGCGCCCGCGGCGCCGAGCCCACGGATCTCGGCGGCGATCGCATCGGCGACCGCGAGCGTGCGGTCCTCGAGCGAGTGGTAATGGCGATCCTCCGCCAGCGTCGCGAACGTGAGCGGTCCGCACACCGCGGCCTTGAGCTGCCCGCGAGCGACACCTCGCGCGAATTCGAAGTCGCGGACGAGCGTCCTTCCGTCGGTCGTGATCGGTCCGGTGATGACCGGCTGCCGGAAGTACGTGTTGTTGTCGTAGAAGCGCTCGAGCGGTCCGCGATCGCAGCCCTCCCACGCGCGCGCGAACGGAGCGAGCATGTCGTCCCAGCGGACCTGACCATCGTTGACGACATCCACACCGACCCAATCGAGCTCGCCGATCGCCCACCGCGTGCTCTCATCAAGCACGCCGGAGAGGCCGGCCGAGTCGAGCTCGCCACGGTCGTGACGGTGGAGTGCGCGGCGCAGGTCCTGATGCTCGTCGGAGATCTTGGGGTATGCGCCGATCACGGTCGTCTTCATGGCTTCGACTCCTTCACCTTGGGTCGTGGCAACAGGCCCGCGCGCTCGGCGACGAGCGCGACCGCTTCGGGCCATTCGATCGCGTAGAGGTGCACCCCGCGGACACCAGGGAGAGCCCGCAGCGACTTCACCATCTCGACCGCCATCGCCAGGCCCTCCTGCTCCGCGTCGGCGGCCTTCCTCAGTCGATCGACGATCTCCTGGCCGAGCGCAACGCCGGGCACGCGCCCGAAACGCTCGGCCTGTTCGACCGAGCGAAGCACGAGGACGCCGGCGAGCACCGCCGCCTCGCGTCCCCCACCGACGCGCCGCAGCTCGGCGAGCCACTGGCTGAAGGTCGCAAGGTCGAAGACCGGCTGCGTCTGGAGGAAATCCGCGCCGGAGGTGACCTTCTCGACGGTCTTCTCGAGATCCGCGGACATCGGCTTCGCGAACGGCGATGCGGTCGCCCCGATGAAGTACTCGGGCGCCTGACGGATCTCGTCGCCCGACAGGAACTTGTGCTCGTCGCGCATGGTGACGGCCATCTTCACCAGGCCGATGCCGTCGAGATCCTTCACGTACACCGCGTCGGGATGGTTCCCGTGCTTCGGATCATCGCCGCTCATGAAGAGGAAGTTGGAAAGGCCGAGCGCGGCCGCGCCGAGCAGGTCGGCCTGCAGTGCGATGCGGTTGCGATCGCGTCCGGTGATCTGGACGATGGGCTCGACGCCGGCCTCGCGGACCAGCAGGGCGGCGGGGATCGCGGCCATCGCGGCGACGCTGCGATTGCTATCCGTGACGTTCACGGCGTCGACGCTCCCCTTGAGCACGCCGGCGCGACGCTTCACGACCTCGCCGGACGCGCTCTTGGGCGGGTTGAGCTCGGCGGTCACGACGAACTCGCCCTGCCGGAGGAGCGATGCCAGGTTGCTCAACAAAAACGACCTCTCCCTATTCAAGAGAAGTCGCCCTTGCGGGTCGACCCTCTCTCATCTTTCCCTGTTCGTCAGGGCCGGAGTTGGCACCGTAGCGGGCCTCCGCTGGTTGCCGAGGCGTCATCGGGCCGTTCCCTCAGCCTCTTCTGGATGAAAAAGGGATCGCGTCTTTGACTTTTGCCGAATCGTAGCACGTACACTCACCGTTCCCATGACCGAACGGCTCGTTGACCGGACCTTGCGCGCGTTCAGCGACGAGCTGTCCTCCGATGCCGCGGTCCCCGGCGGAGGCAGTGCCGCGGCCTATGCCGGTGCGCTGGGAGCGGCCCTCGCGGCGATGGTCGCGCGGATCGCCGCGCGCAAGTCCGAGGACGTTTGGTTCACCGACTACGTCGCGGAGATGGAGAACCTGCGCGCGGACTTCCTGCGCCTCGTGGACGACGACAGCGCCGCCTACAGCGGCGTTGCGGAGGCGATGAAGCTGCCGAAGACGAACGACGAGGAGAAGCGCGCGCGCACCGAACGGATCCAGTCGGCGCTGCTCGCGGCATCGCGCGTGCCGCTGGAGGTCGCGAAGACGAGTCGCCGGCTCCTCGACGCATGCGAGCGTGGGATCGCGAGGGCGACGCCCGCGACGGCGAGCGATATCGGTGTCGGAGCCCTCATGGCCGAGGCCGCGCTGCGCGGCGCGTCGCTCAACGTGATGATCAACCTCGCCTCCGTGAAGGACCCCGCGCAGGTCAAGGCGCTCTCGGAGGACCTCGACCGCGCGCTCGACGGTGCCGAAGCGCAGCGCAAGCGGATCACGGACTTCGTCGAGACGCGCATCGCGCGCTGATGCGACTGCTGCACGGACGACCGCTCGCGGAGCGGCTCGCCGCGCGCTCGCGCGAACGTTCCGCCGCGCTTCTGGGCCGCAACATCCATCCGGCGCTTACGGTGATCTCGGTGGGCATCGATTCCGCCGCGAACACCTACCTGCTGCGCCTGGTGCGCGGAGGAGAGGCGCTCGACATCACCGTCCGCGACGTTTCGCTCCATCGCGACGCCACGGAACAGGCGGTCATCGCCGAGCTCGACCGCGCCAGCCGTGACCCCGCCGTCCACGGCGTCCTGCTGCTGACGCCGCTCCCGGGAAAGCTCGACGAAGCTCACCTCGTCGACCACATCGCGGCGCAGAAGGACGTCGAAGGTGTGAACCCGTACAACGTCGGGCTGGCGCAGGGTGGCCGCCAGCGGTTCGTCCCAACGACCGCCGAGGCGATCGTCGAGCTCTTGAAGTTCCACGACATACCGCTGGCGGGCGCGGATGTCGTCGTCGTCGGGCGCAGCACCGTTGTGGGCCGCCCGGCCGCCGCGCTGCTCTTGAACGAGGACGCGACGGTCACCATCGCGCACAAGCGCACGAGCGACGTCGCCGCACTCACGCGGCGCGCCTCGATCGTGGTCGTCGCGGTCGGCCACGCTGGGTTCCTGACCGGCGCGATGATCTCGCCGGGCGCGACCGTCGTCGACGCGGGCATCAACATGACGCCGGCCGGGATCGCCGGCGACGCCGACGCCGACAGCGTCGCGACGGTGGCTGGAGCGCTCAGCCCTGTGCCCGGCGGCGTCGGCACCGTGACGACCGCGCTGCTCCTGCGGAACGTGCTCAGCGCCGCGGAGGCGCAGGCCGGCGGCGGTTAGCGCGCGACGAGCGGTCCCCTCATCGCTTCGCCTCGACGAAGGCGCTGAGCGAGCGTGTCGCTTCGAATGCGAGCGTCGCGAAGCGCTCGGCCGCGGCGAGATCGCCGCGAGCCTTTGCCGCCCGGCTGAGCCGCATGAGAACGTCCGCGAGCTCGCTTTTCCGACCGAGACCGCGGTAGATCTCGGCTGCCTTCCGGAGCTCGGCGCCCGCCGCGTCACGTTCGCCGCGGTGCGCGAAGACCTGTGAGAGCGCGACGCGCGCGCCCGCGACCGAGTCCTGGCTTCCCTGTGCCGTTCCGAGCTCCAGCGACTCCCGCGCGATGCGCTCGGCGGTCGGCCAGTCGCCAAGCTTCGCGGCGCATTCGGCCTTGGTGTTGAGGTAGTGCGCCATGTACACCATGGGGCCGGCCATCCGCCCGAGCTCGATCGCGCGGTCCGCATGTTCGTACGCAGCGTTCAGGCGTCCCCCGTCAGCGGCGAGCACGGCGAGCATGTTGTGCACGATCGCCGTCGCCGCGAGGTCCTTGCTCACCTCGCTCGTCGCGAGTGCTCGTTGCAGATATGTCGTCGCGGCCTCGAGGTCGGACTGGGCGCGATGCGAGACCGCGAGCGCGTAGTAGATCGCGAACAGCGATGTGAGGTCGCCGACGTCCTGCGCCCATTCGAGCGCGGAGTTCAGGTAGCCGAAGGCCGCTTGCGGCTCACCGAGATCGACCGACACCGCACCAAGCGCCTGCAGGACTCGGACGCGGAGGAGTCGATCTCGGTCGCTCGCGCGCTCGAGCGAGCGGAGCAGCACCAGGAACAATTCACGTGCGCGCCGCGAGTCGCCGGTGCCGCGCGTCGCGGCCGCGAGCTCGTAATCGATCGCGTGGGCGAGACCGTCGTCGCTCAGTGGGATCACGAGGCGCTGCGCTATCGTCAGATCGCGAAGCGCGTCGCTCTGCCGCTCGATGAGGTTGAGCGCCCGCGCGCGCGCGAGATGCAGGCGGCACCGCTGGCGGGTCGATAGCGCGTCGCGCTCCAGAAGCTCGGCGGCGTCTCGGAGGCAATCCGCCGCGGTCGTTCGCGATGCGAGTGCCGCGACGCGCTCGACATCGAAGTCCAGCTCGCGGCGGGCGCGCTCGAGCCCGGCGTCCTCCAGGAAATACGACGACGGTCTTGCGAGCTTCGCCGCCATGTGCTCGAGCGACTTCATCGCCGGCCGGATCTTGCCGAGCTCGATCGCGCTCACGTGAGCGCGCGTGTAATAGGGAGCGCCCAGCTGCGCCTGACTCAAGCCCGCGGCGACGCGTGCCTCACGCAGCCGCTGTCCCAGCCGGCTGAGCGCCGGCGATTCCGGGGCGACGCGTCGCTTGCGGGTGCGCGTTGGCACGGCGCGAGACGCTACGCTCGGCCATGGGCCGCGTCAACTGCAAATCGACAGTCGAGCGGCGACGCCGAGCGGCAGCTTGTAAATGAGGACTACAGCCGCACGACGGGCGGGTTCGCCGGATCCTCGAAATGCGTCGTGTCGATGAAGCGCAGCTTCCCAAGACGACGGTCCATGAGCACCGAGTGGGTGCGCGCGCCGCCGGCGAAGAAGCGGACGCCTTGTAGGAGGTCGCCGTCGGTGACGCCGGTCGCGACGAATCGCACGTCCTTCCCGCTCGCCAGATCGTTGGTGCGGTAGATGCGGCCGTCGTCGACGACGCCCATCTTCTTGGCGCGCGCGCGCTCCTCGTCGCTGCGGAACTTGAGACGCCCGAGGATCTCCGCGCCAAGGCATTTCAGCGCAGCAGCGGCGAGAACGCCTTCCGGCGCTCCGCCCGTGCCCATGACGGCATGAACGTTGGTCCCGGCCACGGCGACGGAGATCGCGGCCATCAGGTCACCGTCCTCGATGAGCTTGATGCGCGCTCCCGCCGCGCGAACCTCGGCGATCAGCTCCGCGTGACGTGGCCGATCGAGGATGACGACGGTGAGGTCGTCGACATCGCGGCTCAGCGACTTCGCGATGATCCTCAGGTTCTCCGCCACGGGGCGGTCGAGATCGACCTTGCCCGCGGCCGGCTTGCCGACGACGAGCTTCTCCATATAGGTGTCGGGCGCGTGAAGCAGGCCGCCTTTTTCCGAGACCGCGATCGTCGCAAGCGCGTTCGAGCGTCCCTTCGCGACCGGGTTCGTGCCCTCGAGCGGATCGACGGCGATATCGACCTCGGGGCCTTCGCCGCGACCGACCTTCTCGCCGATGTAGAGCATCGGCGCCTCGTCGCGCTCGCCCTCGCCGATCACGACGGTGCCGTGGAACGCCACCTCATCCATGGCCCTGCGCATCGCCTCGACCGCCGCCTCGTCGGCGCGGTTGTTGTCCCCGTGGCCCATCCAGTGCGCAGCCGAGATCGCGGCGGCTTCGGTGATGCGCACGAGCTCGAGGCTGGAGGTCCGATCGGTGGGGATCGGCGGGCCGAGCATGGGGCTAGACCCTACCGGCTTCCCCGCGCCGGTGCACGCCCGCGGGCGAGCCGCTCCGCGGCGGCCTCGATGCGCGGCAGCGGATCGGCCATCGCGGTTTCGCGCTCCGCCTCCGACTCGCCCGCGAGCGTCTCGATCGCCTCGATGCCCGCATCGCGCATCGCCTGGTGCCCGTCGCCGATGATGCCCGCGACGGCGACGACCGGGACGCCGCGACGTTTCGCTGCGACGGTCACCCCGTGGGTCAGCTTTCCGTAGACGCTCTGTCCGTCGATCCGGCCCTCGCCCGTGATCACGAGGTCGGCGCCGACGAGCCGCTTGTCGAATCCGACCGCGTCGAGGACGAGCGACGCGCCGGAGACGAGGCGCGCGTCGAGGAACGCGATGAGCCCCGCACCGAGACCGCCGGCTGCGCCCGCGCCGGGCACGCCGCGCACGTCGCGACCGACGAACGCCTCGACGACGTCCGCGTATCGCGTCAGCGCGGTCTCGAGCTCGCGCCCGCTCTCGACCGTGGCGCCTTTCTGCGGTCCGTAGACCGCGGTCGCGCCCTCCGGTCCGAGCAGCGGATTGCGCACGTCGCATGCGACATCGATCGCCGGCCGGATGAGACGCGGATCGGTCTGCCCCTCGATGCGCGCGAGACGCGCGAGCGCGGCCCCGCCCTCGGGTAGCTCGTGCCCGCCGGCGTCGATGAAGCGGTACCCGAACGCGCGCGCCATGCCGGCGCCGCCGTCATTCGTCGCGCTGCCGCCGATGCCGATGACGATCCGCTGCGCGCCCGATGCGGCCGCCGCGATGATGAGCTCGCCGGTCCCGCGGGTCGACGTGATGCGCGGATCGCGCTCGCCGTCACGAAGCAGCGGCAGCCCGCTCGCGGCGGCCATCTCGAGAACGGCGGTCGTGCGGTCGCCCAGTACGCCCCACTCCGCGTCGATCTCGCGTCCGAGCGGATCGTGCACGCGCGCGCTGCGCATCTCGCCGCCGGTCGCGCGCACCAGGGCAAGCGTCGTTCCCTCTCCCCCATCGGCGAGCGGCAGCTCCACGCACACGGCGCGCGGCCAAACGCGACGCACGCCGCGCGCGATCGCGCTCGCGACGGCGACGGCATCGGCACTGCCCTTGAACGATTGAGGAGCGATCACGACCCGCGGCGCGTCGCGCTCGGGCACGCGGGAATGATAGATATGACGCGGACGTTCAAGCGGCGTGCCCCCTAAACTCGGAAGCACGTGACCCTCACGACCGGGCCAGACGCGGGCTGTACCCCGCGCGCCCCCGCCGAGCTTTCCGGAGCGTGGTCGCGGCTCGCAGAGCGGCGAACGCCAGCCAGCATCTTCCTCACTCCGGAGTGGATAGCGGTGGCGCGCGAGCATGACCGTGCCGAGCCGGTGACGCTCGCGGTCGGCGACCCGCCCGTTGGCATCGCGGCCCTCGCGCGCGACGCGGACGGCACGCTCCGCTTCGCCGGCGGCGAGTTCACGGATGAGCAGGATGTCGTCGCCCCGCCGGGTGAAGAGCGTTCGGTCGCGACCGCCGTGGCGCGCTGGATCGCGAGCGAGGCACCGCCGCGCGTGCGACTCGAATTCGTGCCCGAGGACGCGCCCACGCTCGAGGTGATGGCGAGCGTCCTCGGCGCGCGCGGTTACCGCGCCGTGCGCTCGCGGCTCATCGCCAGCCCACGGCTTGGCCTCCCGGGAGACTTCGACACCTTTGTGCAGCGCCTGGGCAAGAAGGAACGGCACGAGCTCCGCCGGAAGATCCGCCGCCTCGAGAACGCGACCGAGGCGACCTTCCGCTGGGCAGCCGGATCCGCATCCGGATCCGGCACCGACGCCGAGCGCGGCGCGACGCTCGATCGCTTCTTCGCGCTGCACCGCCTCTCGCGCGGCGCGAAGGCGGACTTCATGACGCCGGACATGGAACGCTTCTTCCGCGACATCGCCGACGCGCTCGCGCCGCTGGGACGGTTGCGACTCGGCGTCCTGCGCGCGCACGACGAAGATGCGGCGGTGCTGTTCGCGTTCGCCTACCGCGGCACGCTCGCGCTCTACAACGCCGCCTACGATCCGGCGCTCGCGTCGCTCTCGATCGGCATCGTGAGTCACGCCTGGGCGATCCGCGAGGCGATCGCCGAGGGTTTCGACACCTACGACCTCCTGCGCGGAGACGAGCCGTACAAGTACGACCTCGGCGGGAAGGACCGCTGGCTCGGGCGGCTGGAAGCGACGCTTCCGTGACGCGCCGCATCGCGATGCTCTCGGTCCACGCGTGCCCGCTCGCGAAGCTCGGCGGTCGCGACTCCGGCGGCATGAACGTCTACGTGCGCGAGGTGGCGCGCGCACTCGGGAAGCGCGGCATCGAGGTGGACGTGTTCACACGCTGGCGCGAGAGGTACGACCCGCGCATCCAGCAGCTCGGCGAGAACGCGCGCGTGATCCACATCGAATCGGGGCCCATCGGGTACTGGCCGAAGATGGACGTGTACGACCACCTCGACGAATTCACGACCAAGCTCGATGAGTACGTCGCGGCCGAGGGTCGCTCGTACGACCTGATGCACGCGCACTATTGGCTCTCCGCCAGCGTCGCGCGCAGCCTGGCGCCGCGTTGGCGGGTGCCGCGTATCCAGATGTTCCACACGCTCGGTCTCGTGAAGCGCGAAGTGATGGACGAGGACGTCGACGGCGAGAGCGACGTGCGTGTGACGATCGAGCGCCAGGCCGTCCACGAGTCAGCGGCCATCGTCGCCGCAAGCGAGATCGAGGTGGACGAGCTCCGCGACCTCTATGGCGGCGATCCCGCGAAGATCCACGTCATCCCATGCGGCGTCGACCCGACGCTCTTCCGCCCGATGCGGCAGGCCGACGCGCGCGAACGCCTGGGGCGCGATCAATGCGAACGCATCGTCCTCTTCGTCGGTCGCATCGAGCAGATCAAGGGGATCGACGTCCTGCTGCGCGCTCTCGGCCGGCTCTTCATCCGCCATCCCGACCTTCGCAGCGACGTCTGCCTTCTGGTCGTCGGCGGCGCGCTCGACCCCGGGGACGATGCGCCCGAGACCGAGAAGATCCTGGAGCTGCGGCGACTGGTCCACGAGCACCGCATGGAGGCGAACGTGAACTTCGTGGGCTCGCTGGACCAGCAGAAGCTCGCGCTGTACTACGCCGCGGCCGACGTCTGCGCGGTCCCCTCACTCACCGAGTCGTTCGGCCTCGTCGCCCTCGAGGCGATGGCCTGCGGGACGCCGGTGGTCGGCACCCGTGTGGGCGGCCTGCAGACGCTCATCGCGGAGGGCGAGTCCGGCCTCCTCGTTCCGCCCGGCGACGACGAGGCGCTCGCGGAAGCGATCGCGCAGGTGCTAACGGATCATCGACTGCGTACACATCTCGCGCACGGAGCTCGGGACCGCGCCGAGCATTTCACCTGGGAAAGCGTCGGCGAGAAGATCGCCGAGCTATATGAGTCCGTCCTGGCGACGTCATCGGCGTTGGAGGTATAGCGGTGGCCGAAGCATTCGCGATCCCGAAGCGCGCGATGGCCGTCTTCGCCCACCCCGATGACGTCGACTTCGGCTGCTCGGGAACGCTCGCGGGCTTCATCGAACGCGGCACGCACGTCACGTACTGCGTCCTCACCAGCGGTGACAAAGGCACTCACGATCCGAAGATGGCACCGGAGGCACTCGCCGAGATCCGGGAGAAGGAGCAGCGCGCCGCCGGCGAGGCGATCGGCGTCAAGGAGTTCGTATTCCTGAGGCATCACGACGGCGAGCTCGAGCGGTCGATGGCGCTTCGTGAAGAGGTCTGCCGCGCGATCCGCCTGCATCAGCCCGACCTCGTGTTCACCAACGATCCGTGGAGTCACTACCAGATCCACCCCGACCACCGGGTCGCGGGGTGGTCTGGCCTGGACGGCGTCATCGCCGCGCGCGACCACCTGTTCTTCCCGGAGCAGCTGGGCGACGGAAAGCTCGCCAAGCATCGCGTGTCACGGGTGCTCCTCTTCGGCTCGCGCGACCCGAATGTGTGGTTCGACATCAGCGGAACGCTCAACAAGAAGATCAAGGCCCTGCAGTCGCACCGGTCGCAGCTCGGCGGTCGCAGTGAGTTCCCAAAGCGCATGCGCGCCTGGGCCAAGAGCATCGGAGCGACCTGGAACGTTCCCGCAGCGGAAGCCTTCCGCTACATCGAGCTCGGCTAGCGTCGTCGCGCGCCCGACGGGACCGGGCGCGACGTCGCGGGTGGCAGGAGGCGCAGCAGCTCTTCGGCGACGGTGTCGAGCGGCTTGGCGTTGCCCTCGGCGCGGCAGAGGATGAGCGCGCCTTCCATGCCGGCCAGCGTGGCCACCGCTATGGGTGCCGCCCGCTCCGAGGGAACACCGACCGCCCGGAGCTGCTCGGCCAGCAGGCCGCTCCAGGACCTGAACGTCGAACGCACGAGATCGATCTCGCCGGAGTCGCCGGCGTCCGTATCGATCGCGACACCGGCCACGACGCACCCCGCGGTGCCGCGCGAAGTCAGGACGACCTTGCGCCACATGTCGATGAAGCGTTTCAGTACGTCGGACGGCGTCGCGGGCGCGCCGGCGCGAAGGTGCGCGAGCACGCGCTCGGATGTCCAGCGGATGGCGTCTGCGGCGAGCTGCGTCTTCCCTTCGGGAAAGTGGTGGTAGATCGAACCACGGGGCGCGCCGCTGTCGGCGAGCACCTCTGAGAACGACGTCGCATTCACGCCCCGCGTGCGGATGAGTGAGGCGGCGCTGCGCACCATCCGCTCGCGGCTGTCAGTGTTCACAAACTTCCCCCTTGACTCCACTATGACACTCGTCATAATGCGGCTCTACGACGTCGCTATGACGACCATCGTACTCACCGAAGGAGAAACCCATGCCCATGATCGACGTGTACGCCGCGGAGGGAACGTTCCGCGACAAGCATGCGTTGGCGAAAGACCTCGCCGCCGCCGTGATGCGCGTTGGGAGGCGGTACCGGCCATCTCGCTGTTCGTCAACAACACCGCCGCGTTCATCCACGACCTGCCGGCCGACTCGCTCTCCAACGTCGCGGGTGACAGCAACTACGTGCGTGTGCAGGTCCTCACACCGGTCGGCGTCCTCGATCGGAGCAAGCAGCTCGGTGTTGTCAAAGAGTTGACCGAGATCGTTGCGGCCGCCGCAGGCGAGCCGAAGCTCGCCGAGCGCACCTGGGTCCTGATCACCGAGTCGCCCGAAGGCGGTTGGGGCGTGGGCGGGCATGCCAATACCGGCGCCGACATCGCCGCGGCCGCGCGCGCGGAGCTCACCGCCATCGCCGCACGGAAGAAGTCCGCGTCGGACTAGACGCCGCGCTGGCTTAGCCTTCGGCGCGTGCGCGAAGAGCCGTTTCTCGGCGGCAATCTCAACCAGGCCGTCCGCGTGGGCGATACGGTCCGGCGCCGGGCCGGTCCTTGGACCCCAGCGGTCCATGCGCTGCTCCGTTTCTTGGAGAACGCGGGGTTCGAGGCGCCGCGCGTCCTGGGCATCGACGAGCGAGGGCGGGAGATCCTCGACTACATCCCCGGCAAGACCTACTGGGAATCT
>WNGJ01013717.1_pt1 | contig 13884 bp, 11 predicted proteins | sample 5400611 | NCBI WGS metagenome assembly WNGJ01 (sample SAMN13153375, study PRJNA577476) | soil metagenome | isolation source: 40 cm soil or saprolite under Garry oak tree replicate 1 | place: USA:California | collected 2016-06-15 | reverse complement strand
ACCCCGGTCTGCACCACCGAGCTCGGCTCGACTCCCTGCAGCTGACCGACGGGCACCAAGTGGCCACTCCGGTGAACTGGAAGCAGGGCGACGACGTCATCATCGTGCCCGCGGTGACCGACGACGAGGCCAAGACCAAGTTCCCCAAGGGCTGGAAGGCGCTCAAGCCCTACCTGCGCCTCACCCCGCAGCCCAAGTAACCGTCACGTTGAAGGACGCCGACGTCCTCGTCATCGGAGCGGGGTGCGTCGGCGCCAACGTGGCCTATCGTCTGGCCGAGCGGGGGGCGACCGTCACCGTGCTCGACGCCGGCTCGCCCGGCGGCGGCACGTCGGGGGCGAGCTTCGCCTGGACGAACTCCTTCAGCAAGACCCCGCGCGACTACCACGATCTGAACGTCGCGGGAATGGAGGAGCACGCCGCCCTCTCGAAGGAGCTGGGCGGCGGCTGGCTCCACCAGGACGGCGCCCTCGCCTGGGAGGAGACCTCCGATGGCCTCGCCCGGCTCGACCAGGCGGTGGAGCGCCTCGCCGGCTGGGGTTACCCGGTCGAGCGAATCTCCCCGGAGCACGCCCGCGAGCTCGAGCCGGACCTCCGGATCGGCGACGCCGTCCCGCACGTGGTGTGGACCCCGGGAGAGGGCTACGTGGAGGCGGTCCCCTTCGTCGCCGCGCTCCTCGCGGAGGCCGCGCGCCGAGGCGCCCGTATCCTTCCCGGCCGGCGCGTCACCGGCGTCATCCGCTCGGGCGCGCGGGTGCAGGGCGTGAGCGTCGAGGGCGGCGACCGCCTCAGCGCCGGGGTGGTCGTCGACTGCGCGGGCGCGGCGACGGACGAGATCGCCCGGCTGGCCGGTGTCATCCTCCCGATCGGCCGGGTGCCGGGACGGCTGGTCTACACCGCCCCGGTAGCCACCACGCTGCGCCGGCCGATCCATGCCCCCGGCTGCCACTTCCGCCCCGACGGCGGCGGGCGCATCGTCCTCGCGGAGGGCGAGCACGACCAGGTCTGGGCCGAGGCGGCGGAGCCCTGGCCGCCCGAGCGATCGCTCGCGACGGTGGCCGCGCACCTGCCCGCGCTGGCGGGGGCCCGGGTCGAGGCCACGCGCATCGGGGTGCGCCCGATGCCGCGGGACGAGCGGCCGATGGTCGGCGCCATCCCCGGGCTCGACGGCTTCTACGTCGTCGCCTCGCACAGCGGCGTCACCCTCGGTCCCCTCTGGGGCCGCGTCGCGACCGCCGAGATCCTCGACGGGGCGATGAACGCCCGCCTCACCCCGTACCGCCCCGCCCGCTTCCTCTGATCGGTCGACGGGTCCTCTTCGGCGACTACTCCCCTCGCAGCCGGGGATCCAACAGGTCCCGCAGCGCGTCGCCCACGAGGTTGAACGCGAGCACCGCGAGCATGATCGCGAGGCCGGAGAACGTGGTGATCCACGGGCAGCACTTGATATACTGCCGACCCTCGCTCAGGATGTTGCCCCAGCTCGGGGTGGGTGGCGGGATGCCCAGGCCCAGGAACGACAGGCTCGCCTCGGTGCGGATGGCGGTGGCGATGTAGAGCGTCGCCACCACCACCAGCGCGTAGAGCGCATTCGGGAAGACGTGCCGGGCCATCACCCGGAGCTGCCCGCTGCCCAGGGCCCGCGCGGCCATGATGTAGTCGTGCTCCCGGATGGTCAGGGCCAGGCTGCGCGCCAGCCGCACGAAGTTGGGCGTGAGCGCGATCCCGATCGCCATGATCTCGTTCACCAGCGTGCCACCCAGCGCGGTGACGATGATGAGCGCCAGCAGCAGGGTGGGAAACGCCATCAGCATGTCGGCGCAGCGCATGATGGCGGTCTCCACCATGCCCCCGCGGGTGCCGGCCAGGATGCCGAGCGGCACTCCGAGCAGGAACCCCCAGCTCACCGAGGCGAGGCCGACCTGCAGCGACACGCGCGCGCCCCAGATGATGCGGCTCAGGACGTCGCGCCCGAACTCGTCGGTGCCGAGCAGGTGCCGCTCGACCGCCCCGGGGCCCTTGAGCACCGCGTCCGCGTACTGCGCCGACGGGCTGAGCGGCGCGATGAGCGGCGCGGCGGCGGCGAGCAGGATCATGGCCGTCGCCATCAGGAGGCCGATCGCGATAGGTAACCACCGGCGCAGGTGGCCGCCGAGGGACCGGCGCCCCTCCTCGCCGGGCAGGGCGACGCGGAGGTCGAGCGGCGCGGCGCGCCGGCTGATCGCCACGGGGCTCCGATCCCGGCCTACCGGTAGGTGATCCGCGGGTCGACGACCGCGTAGAGCATGTCGACGACCAGGTTCACGAAGATGATGGTCATGGTGAACACGGTGATCGCGCCCTGGGCGAGCGGGTAGTCGCGCGCGCCGATCGCGTCCACCAGCATCTTGCCGAGGCCGGGCCGCGTGAACACGGTCTCGGTGAGCACGGTCCCGGTCAGGGCCACCGCGACGAAGAGGCCGACGATGGTGAGCAGCGGCACCATCATGTTGCGGAACGCGTGCTTGTAGACCACCGCGCGCTCGAGCTGCCCCTTGGCGCGGGCGGTACGGATGTAGTCCTGGCTGATCACCTCCAGCATGGCCGAGCGCGAGAGCCGGCTGATGGTGGCAGCGAGGGTGAAGCCCAGCGCGAAGGCGGGGAGGACCAGGTGGTGCAGTACATCGCCCACCGCAACCAGGAAATCGCCGGGGCTACTGAAGGCTTCCCCGGTGCGTAGCATGTGGAGGACTCCCTCGAGATCGCCGCCCCCGATCAGCGGGAAGATGTCGAGCCGCAGCGAGAAGACGATGAGCAGCAGGATCCCGAGCCAGAAGACCGGCATCGAGAGGCCGAGCAGGGCGAAGATGCGCAGGGGGTAGTCGATGAGCGGGCTCCCGCGCTTGAGCGCGGAGACGATCCCGATCGGGATGCCGACCAGGGCCGCCACCACCGCGCTCGAGAGCACGAGCACGAGGGTGTGCGGGAACATCCGCGCGATGTACTCGCTGACCGGGTAGCCCTGCCGCAGCGAGTTGCCGAAGTCGAGCTGAACCGACCGCCAGAGATAGTCCACGTACTGCACGGCGAGGGGCCGGTGTAGGCCGAGATTCTTGGTGCAGTCGGCCAGGGCCTCCCGGGTCGCCTGGTCGCCCATCATCGACACGCAGGGATCTCCCGGCAGGATGCGCATCGCGAAGAACACGATGCTCATGGCGCCGAGCAGCATCGGCACCGCGACCAGGACCCGGCGCGCCACGTACTGGAACATCGACCAGCTCAGTTGAGCACCTTGAGCATCTCCGGGTAGTTGTAGCCGTAGTGCAGCGAGGACTCCCCGTAGTCGGGATCGAACGGGGCGCTCACCCGCTTCGGGTTGCGGGCCCACTGATTGGGCACGTCGCTGATGGGCAGGCAGACCAGGTCGCGCTCGAGCCGCTTCTGGGCCTCCGCGTAGATCGCGGCGCGCTTCTTCTGGTCCCGCTCGTTCCGCCCCGCCGCGAGCAGGTCGTCCATCCCCCGGTAGTGGGCGAAGTTGCTGCCCTTGTTCCCGGTGCCCGGGTCCGGAATCTCCTTGCTGTCGAAGAAGAGTGACAGCCACGGATCGGCGTCGGTGATGCGAGTGCCCCCGTAGAGCACGAAGGGGTTCAGGTTCTTGCGGATGTTCTCGTGGAAGGTCGCGTGCTCCACCACCTGCAGCTCGACGATGATGCCCACCTTCCGGAGCTGCTCCTGGGTCAGGGTGAGCACCTTGGGATAGAAGAAGGACTTGCTGATGAAGTAGTTCTTGATCGTGAAGCCGTTCGGATGGCCGGCCTCCGCGAGGAGCTTCCGAGCCTTCTCGGGGTTGTACTCGGGGAACGTCATCGGGATGTGGCCGAAGTAGCCGGGAGGGACGCAGCTCGAGGCCACCCGGGCCAGGTCGCCCGGGTACATCGTCTCCTTGATCGCCTTGCGGTCGATGGCGTGCATGAAGGCGCGCCTCACCCGGATGTCGTCGAAGGGAGGCTTGGTCATGTCGATGTAGAAGCGCTCCTGCCCGCCCGGGCCCCGGCGGTCGATGATCGCCCCCATCTTCTTGACCTGGTCGGCGAAGTCGGCGGTCACCGCCTCTGGATAGAGCAGGTCGAACGTCCCCTTCTCGAGGCCGATGAGCTTGGTGGCGTCCTCCGGCACGTCGAACCAGTGAACCTCGTCGATCGAGGGCCGCCCGCCGTAGAACCGGTCGAAGGCGCGCAGCACCACCCGCTCCCGCGGAGTGTGCCGCTCGAAGTAGAAGGGGCCGGTGCCGACCGGGCTCCACTTGAACTGCTCGCCGAGCTTCTCCACCGCCTTTTTCGACACGATGTAGCCCTGCTGGTAGCCCACCATGCGCAGCAGGAAGATCGCGTCGAAGGCCTTGAGCACGATCTGCACCGTGTACGGGTCCACGACCTCGATCGACTTGATCACCTCGAGGTTGACCCCGTAGCGCGTGCCGGGGGTCCGGTTGATCTGCCGCTCGAAGCTGAACTTGACGTCCTCCGCGGTCATCTCCCCGAAGCCCTTGTGGAACTGCACGCCCTTCCGGAGCTTGAAGGTCCACACCGTGCCGTCGGGCGAGAGCGTCCAGCTCTCCGCGAGGTCCGGCTCCACCTCCGCGGTGGTCACCCGGCCGTCCTTGATCGCGAAGCGGGTGAGCCCCCGGTAGAGGAAGCGGGTGATCGCCTGGCTCTGGCCGAGGGTGCTCGTGTGCGGATCGAGCGTGTCCGGCTCCTTGGCCGCGATGGTCAGCACCTTCTTCTTGTCCGCGAGGGCGGCCGGCGGGCCGGCGAGGACGCCCAGCCCGGTGGCCAGGAGCAGGGCCAGGACGGTGACGGACCGGAGCGCGAACCGGGAGCGGAGCGAACTCGGCATGGGTGCCCCCCTGGAGTGGAGTCGATGATGGACGGCAGGCAGAGGCGTCGTCCCGCGGCCGGGAGGCGCCGCGATCGTGGACCTCGAGCGGGCCGGGACCGGGTGGGTCATGCAGCGGCCTCCGGCGGACCGTTGGGGGGCCAGCCCTCGAGCCTCGGATGCCGCGCGCGGGGAGCGTCGCGGCGTCCGCCGGGCCCAGGGTGCCGCTCAGGATAGTCGAGGGCGCGGGCCCCGACAAGCGGCAAGTGGCCGGACCGGCCGGCTACTTGAGCCGCGGGTCGAGGGCCTGGATGAAGGCGACGTTGGCCTTGAGATCCCAGCCCCAGCTCGGCGTCGGGGGCTGGGTCCCTAGACCCAGGAAGCTCAAGGTCGCCTCCACGATGATCGAGGTGGCGATGCCGAGAGTCGTGGTTACGATGATGGGAGCCAGACAGTTCGGCAGGACGTGGCGCGCCAGGATCAGCGGATCGCGCACCCCGAGAGCCCGGCAGGCCTCGACGTACTCCTTCTCCTTGATCGAGAGCACGCTGCCCCGGACGAGCCGGGCGTAGATGGGAATGCGCACGATGGCGATGGCGCCCACCACCTTCATCGTGCCGATCAGGCCCGCGGTCGGCGTGAAGATGATCATCAGGATGATCGCCAGCAGGTAGATCGGGAAGGCCAGGATCAGGTCCATCAGACGCATGATGACGCCTTCCATCCGGCCGCCGTAGTATCCAGCGATCATCCCGAGCGGCACCCCCAGGAACAGGGCGAGGACGACCGAGGACACCCCGACCGCGAGCGAGACCCGGGTGCCGTGAATGACGCGGGACAGCATGTCGCGGCCGAGCTGGTCCGTCCCCAGGGGGTGATCCAGGCTCGGCCGGGCGAAGGTCCGGTTCTGATCGCTGGCGATCGGGCTGCCGGGGGCCAGCACGTCCGCGAGGAGGGCCACCAGGACGAGCGCGACCACGATGACGACCCCGATGACGGCGGTCGTGCTCTTGCGGAGCCGGTGGATGGCCTGGCCGAGCGGCGACTCCGGGCGCTCGCCGGCCGCCGGCGCCGCGATCCCGACGGGCAGCTCGGCCGGCCCGAGTGTTCCCCTGAGCGACTCGCCGCCGTTGGCCATGGCGCTCCTCAGCCGTACCGGATCCGAGGATCCAGGAACGTGTAGGTCATGTCCACGAGCAGGTTGATGACGACGAACGCGAGCGCGGTGATCAGGGCGAATCCCTGCACCTGCTGGTAGTCACGGGCGATGATCGCGTCGATGCCAAAGGTGCCGAGGCCGGGCATGGCGAAGAGCGTCTCCACCACGATGGCGCCCCCGATGAGGAAGCCGACCTGGAGGCCCATGACGGTCACGGTGGGGATCAGCGCGTTCTTGAGCGCGTGCTTGAGCACCAGCCGCTCGCTCAGGCCCTTGGCGCGGGCGGTCGTGACGTACTCGGTCCGGATGACTTCCAGCATGCTCGCGCGGAGCAGACGGGTCAGGATCGCGGCGCGCCCGATGCCGAGCGCGACCGCCGGCATCAGAACGTGCTGCATGTTGCCCCAGAAGCTCATCCCGCAGACCATGTTCGGGCAGGTGCCGGGCAAGTAGACCCAGCCCGAGCTGGGCAGGATGCCGCCGAGCCCGAACGAGAAGGCGAGCAGCAGCAGGACCCCCACGAAGAACTCGGGGATCGAGACCCCGATCATCGCCACCGAGGTGGCGGCGTAGTCGGCCCAAGTGTTCTGGCGCAGCGCGCCGATGATTCCCGCGGGGATCGCGATCAGCAGCGCGATGGCCATGGAGAGGACGATCAGCTCGAGGGTCACGGGCAGGCGGACGAGCACGTCCTGGAGGACGGGGCGCCCGGTCAGGATCGAGGCGCCCCAGTCCCCCCGCACGAGCTTCCCGAGCCAGACCACGTACTGGACCAGGACCGGCCGGTCGAGACCGTAGGCCTCGCGGATCTTCACCGCGTCCTCCTCGGTGTAGGCGTCGCCGAGCAAGGCCACGACGGGATCTCCCGGGATCGACTGCATCATCAGGAACACGACCAGCGAGATCATGAGGACGGTCGGCACGATCTGGACCAGTCGCTTGAGGATGTAGATCCGCATCCGCCCGCTCCGCGACGCCCTCTACTTGTCCAGCCAGACGCGGTCGTAGTGCACCTCGAACTCCGCGTTGAAGGTGTAGCCCTTCACCCACGGCTGCGCGACCATATAGAACGGCGAGCCGGAGATGTTGTTCCAGTACATGTTCTCGACGAAGAACGCCTGGATCTCCTTGGCGATGGCCTTGCGCTTCTGGGGATCCATCTCCCGCGCGTAGCGCGCGTAGAGCTCGTCCACCCGCTTGTCGTTGTGACGCGGGTGGCTCCAGACCGACGAGCTGTTCGAGAGGTAGGCGTTGCTGTCGAGCGTGATCAGCGAGAGCAGGTCCTCCACGTACATGTCCCACGGGCCGTCCTGGAGCGTGGTGTTCATCCACGACACCTTGTCGACCAGGCGGATGTTGGCGGTCACCCCGATGCGGGCCATCTGCTCCTTGATCACGGTGGCGATCACGTTGAACACCGACTTCTCGGTGTCCGCCATCAGCTCGAAGGTGAGCGGCTTCGCGGGCCCGTAGCCCGCCTCGGCGAGGAGGGCCTTGGCCTTGGTCTGGTCGTACGGGCACATGTGGTTGACGTCCACGGTGTCGAGCGTGCCGGGCGGGTTCATGCCGACCCACGGCGTGGCTTTGCCCTTGAAAGCGATCTTCACGATCTCCTGGCGGTCGATCCCATGGCAGCCGACCGCCTTGCGCACCCGGAGGTCGCCGAAGATCGGGTGGGGCGCGCGCTCTTTGGACATCGGCTTGCCGTCCTTGGGGACGGTCACCTTCATGGCCGCGAGCATCGGGGTGGTCTCTTTCCCGGTCATGACCTGGGCCTGCGGGACCTGCGCCTTCAGGGTGTCCACGTGCTCGGGCGAGAAGTCAGCGATGAAGTCGATCTCCCCGGCCTTGAACGCGGCCATCTCGGTGACCGGGTCCTTGATCACCCGGATCAGCACCCGATCGAGATAGGGAAGCCCCGGCACGAAGTACTTGTCGAAGCGCTCCATCACCAGGTGGCTGCCCTTCACCCACTCGACCAGGCGGAACGGGCCGCAGCCCACCACCGCGCCGGGCTTGCCCTGCTTGCGGTCTTCCAGGGTGAACTTCTGCGTCGCCGCGGGCGAGTAGAAGACCAGGCCGGTCCGGTAGGCCGCGAGCATGTGGAGGAAGAACGCGTAGGGCTGCTTGAGGCGCACCTGCACGGTCAGGGGGTTGAGCACCTCGACCGAGTGCACGGGATCGTAGAAGGTGCGCATACCGGACTTCGTGGCCGGATCCATCAGCCGATCGATGCTGAACTTCACGGCGGCCGCGTCCACCGGCGTGCCGTCGTGGAAGAGGACGTTGGGCTTGAGCTTGAAGGTGTAGGTCAGGTTGTCGGCGGAGACCTGCCAGGAGTCGGCCGCGTCGCCCACGAACTTGCCGTCGGGGGTGATGTTGACGAGGCCGCAGCCCACGTTCATCGCGACCCACATCATCTCGTAGCCGGGGGCGGTGTGGAAATCGAGGTGGGCGATCTCGTTGCCGTAGCTGACGCGGAGCGTGCCCCCGCGCTTCGGCGTCTGGGCCAGCGCCGCGCTGGACAGGACCACGAGCGAGACCAGGAGAGCGATCAGGGCGAACGGGAAGGGTCGACGGTTCATCGGCAGACTCCTTCCGGCGACGGGACATCGCCGCTCTACCAGGATGGGTCGTTACATGGGATCGGACTCCTTCGGTCTGGGTGATGCCGGTTCACGTCAGGTACGCCCCCAGTGGTCCGCCGGGACGCGGCGCGGGAATCGGAACGTTGCGGGAGTGTGCTCCCGATCCCGATCCGTTTGCAACTGAATTCCTCAGCCGACGCGGGGATCCAGGGCGTCCCGGAGGCGGTCGCCCACCAGGTTGATGCCGAGCACGGTGAGGAGGATCGCCAGGCCCGGGAAGGTGGGCAGCCACCAGGCCACCGTCACGAAGTCGCGCCCCAGCGAGATCATCTGACCCCAGGTCGGGTAGGCGCTCCCCGTCCCCACCCCGAGGAAGGACAGCGCCGCCTCCTGCAGGATGGCCTGCGCGACCTGCAGCGTGGACATCACGATGATGGACGAGAAAGTATTCGGCAGCAGATGCCGTAGCAGCGTGCGCGTGGAGCTGGCCCCGATGGCGCGGGCGGCCTCGACGAAATCCTTCTCGCGCAGCGCGAGCACCTCCGCACGCACCACGCGGGTGTAGCGCTCCCAGCCGGTGAGACCGAGCACCACGATGATCGTGAGCAGGCTCGGGCCCAACGCGGCCACGAAGGCCAGGGCCAGGAGCAGCTGCGGGAACGACAGGGTCACGTCCACCACCGTCATGACCACGGTGTCGACCCGTCCCTGCAGGAAGCCGCTCAGCAGCCCGAGGGTCACACCCACCACCAGGCTCACCAGCACCGCGGAGATCCCCACGAGCAGCGAGACGCGGGCGCCATAGATCATGCGGCTCAGGATGTCGCGGCCCACCTGGTCCGTGCCGAGCAGGTAGGTCGCCTTGCCCCCGTCGGTCCAGACCGGTGGGGTGAAGCGGCGGATCAGGCTCTGGCGGGTGGGCTCGTGCGGCGCCACGTAAGGCGCGAAGACCGCCGCGCCGACGACGACCAGGAGGATGAAGGCTCCGGCGATCGCGGCGGGGTTGCGGACGAACTTGCGCCAGACCCGGGAGCGCTCCGCGACGTGCGCGGACCCGGCGGCGTCCATCGGCGGAGCGAGCGTGCCGATGGCCACCGCGCTCAGCGCACCCGGATCTGCGGGTTCAGGTAGAGGTACAGCATGTCCACCGCGAAGTTCACCAGCACCACGATCAGGGCGATCACGAAGACGCCGGCCTGCACGATGGGGAAGTCGAGTTGCCGGATCGCGCCCACGATGAGCCGCCCGAGCCCGGGCACCGCGAACACGGTCTCGGTGATGATCGCCCCGCCCAGAAGCAGGCCGAACTGCAGGCCCGCCACCGTGACCAGCGGCAGGGCCGCATTGGTGAGCGCGTGACGACAGACGACGAACCACTCTGACACGCCCTTGGCCCGCGCGGTCCGCACGTAGTCGAGGTTGATGACCTCCAGCATGCCCGACCGGACGATGCGCAGCAGGAGCGGGGTGGAGAAGGTGGCCAGGGTGGCCCCGGGCAGCACGAGGGCGGCCCAGCTCTCCCAGCCCGAGACCGGGAGCACGCGGAGCCGCACTGCGAAGAGCAGGATCAGCATGATCCCGGTCCAGAAGACGGGCATGGAGGTGCCGAGGAAGACGACCAGCGTGGCGGTGTGGTCGAAGACGGAGTTGCGCCGGACCGCGCTCACGATGCCGATCGGCACCGCGATGGCGAGGGACAGCCCCATCGCGAGCCCGGTCAGGAGCAGGGTGGTCGGCATCCGGGCCAGCACGAGCGGCAGCGCGGGCTCGCGGTGGAAGAAGGAGTGACCGAAGTCGCCCCGCACGATGTTGCCCAGGAAGCGGGCGAACTGCACCGGCAGCGGGTCGTTGAACCCCATGGACTGCCGGAGGACCGCCCGGTCGGCCTCCGGCGCCTCCGGCATCATGAGCGCGATCGGGTCGCCGCTCACCTGGAGGATCGCGAACGTGACCAGAGACACGCCCGCGAGGACGATCACCAGACGGATGAGCCGACGCGTCACGAGGCTCAGCATCGCCGAGGCCTCATCGGGTCAGGCGCGCGGCTCCTTCGCGGTCACCGGACGGACGGCTTGGCGTCGTAGAGCCAGAGCCACTCGTCGGGCCGCGCCGCGTACTGCACCTTCTTCGAGATGCCGAGGGTGTCGTACTGGGTCCACAGGAAGATGCTCGGCGCCTCCTCGCGGATCATCTGCTGGATCTGGGAATAGAGACGCTTGCGCATGGGCTGGTCCACCGTCGAGCGCGCCTCGTCGATGAGCTTGTCGAGCCCTTCCACGCGCGCGTACCATCGGCCGATCCAGCCACCCGGCTCGTTGTGGTAGAGCGGGTGCAGCACCGCGTCGGCGTCGAAGACCGAGTAGTTTCCCCAGGTGCCGTACATCCCCTGGGTGGCCTTGCCCTCGGCCTGGAGAAACTTGTTCCACGCCGGGCCCGGATCCCACATGCGCGGGGTCGCGCGAATGCCCACCTCGGTCAGCATCTGGGCCATGGCCTCGAACACCGGACGGTACGCCACCGACGAGCTGTGCAGCGTGACGTCCACCCCGTTCGGGTAGCCGGCCTGGGCCAGGAGCTCCTTGGCCTTCCTGGCGTCGAACGGGTAGGGCTTGACCTCGGGGTCGAAGCCGAAGGCCAGCGGCTGCACGGTGGTCGCGACCTGGGTACCGAGCCCGGCCATCATCTTCTGGATGACGGTGGCCTTGTCGATCGCGTAGTTGGCGGCCTGCCGCACCGGCTTCTTGTCGAACGGCGCGGAACGCATGTCCAGGTTGACGTAGTGCACGCGCAGGATCGGGGTCGAGGAGATGTAGGCCTGCGGGTGGGTCTTGAGCTCCGGGATCAGGTCCGCGGAGACGTCGCGGATGATGTCGACCCCGCCGGTCTTGACCTCGGCCACCTGGGTCGCGGTCTCGGGGACCGCGCGGAAGATCAGATGCTTGAACGGGGGCTTGCCGCGCCAGTGCTGGTCGAACGCCTCGAGACGGATGAGCTGATCCCGCTTCCACTCCACGAACTTCCAGGGGCCGGTGCCCACCGGTGACGTCGTGCCGAAGGCCCGGTCGCCCACCGCCTCGACGTGCTTCTTGCTCACGATCGGGAAGAAGACCAGCCGCTCGAGCAGGAGCGGAAACGGCTTGTCGGTGATGATGTGCACGGTCTCCGCGTCGACGACCTTCACTTCCTTGATCGCGCGGATGTTGCCGTACTGGGGCGACTTCTTGGTCTGGTCGAGCACCCGGTCGAACGAGTACTTCACGTCCGCCGGGGTCAGGACCTCCCCGTTGTGGAAGTGCACGTTCTTGCGGATCTTGAACTCCCACTGGGTGTCCGAGATCGCCTTCCACGCGGTGGCCAGCGACGGCTCGAACTGCAGCTTGGTGCTCCGGTGCAGCAGGGAGTCGAACATGTTAATGTTCACGAGGATCCCGACTCGCTCGAAGTGCATGTGGGGATCGAGGGTCGGGGCGTGGGAGACCAGCGCGACGGTCAGGGTGTCCTTCTGGGCCGAGACGGGAGCCGGCGCGGCGGGGAGCGCCAGGACGAGAGCGGCCGCGAACAGGATGAATCGCTTCATGCGGGTCTCCTCCTCACATTGCACCGGGATCGGGCACCGGGGTCGGGGTGTAGAAGAGGGCGGCGGCGACCTCAAGGGTTGCGGAGGTATACCACGGGCGGGCGGGCGAGGACAATGCCCCCGGGCGGGGAGGCGGGTCAGGCGGAGGTGAAGGCGCGGTCGAGGGCCTGGGAGAGATCGGCGATCAGGTCGTCGGCGTCCTCGATGCCGACCGCGAAGCGAATCAGGTTGTCCTTGATGCCGATCTCGAGCCGCTCCTCGCTGCTGAGCTCGTAGAAGCTCATGATCGCGGGCTGCTCGATCAGGCTCTCCACCCCGCCGAGCGAGGCCGCGATGAACGGAATCGTGCACGCGTCCACCACCCGGGTCGCCGCGTCCAGGTCGCCGGCGACCTCGAACGAGACCACCCCGCCGAAGCCGCGCATCTGCTTGCGGGCGATGGCGTGCTCGGGGTGGCTCGGGAGACCCGCGTAGTGCACCGCCGCGACGCGCGAATGCCCGGCGAGGAACTCGGCCACCGCCTGGGCGTTCGCGTTCTGGCGCTCCATGCGCAGCGCGAAGGTCTTGAGCCCGCGCACGAGCAGGTAGGCCGCGAAGGGATCGAGCACCGCGCCGGTGATGCCCTGCAGCCCCCGGACCGCGCCGACCAGCTCGGCCGATCCGAGCACCGCGCCGGCGAGCAGGTCGTTGTGGCCGCCCAGGTACTTGGTGGCGGAGTGCACCACCACGTCGACGCCCCACTCGAGCGGGCGCTGGTTGTACGGCGTCGCGAAGGTGGCGTCGATGACGGTCTTCACGCGATGGCTCCGGCCGATAGTGGCGAATCGCTCGAGGTCGAGGATGCGGTTGTACGGGTTCGTCGGCGACTCGCTCACCAGCACGCGAGTGGTGGGCTTGATCGCGTCCTCGAGCGCCTCGTAGTCCCCCGCCGGCACCGTGGACACCTCGATCCCGTAGCGCGAGAGGGTCTGGTTCAGGAACTGGCGGGTGCGCCGGTAGCTGTCGTCGGTCACCACCACGTGGGTGCCCCGCGAGAGCATCGCGAAGAGCGCGGTGGTCATCGCGCCCATGCCGCTGCCGAACAGCAGGCAGTCGCCCGCGCCCTCGAGGGCGGCGAGCTTGGCCTCCGCGATGCGCTGGGTGGGGTTACCGTAGCGCCCGTACTCGACGCGCTCGATCTTGCCGTCGAAGTGGTCCTTCAGCTCCTGGGTGTTGGTGAACGTGTAGGTCGCGGTCTGCACGATCGGGGTCGCGAGCGCGTGCGCCGGCTTCGGCCGCGGCTCGCCCCCGTGCACCGACAGGGTGCTGGGGCCGACCGGCTTCCTCGACGGATCCACCGGCCCCGACTCCGGACGCTCGGCCATCAGGACACCAGGGCGCGCGCCTTCTCGACGTGGCGCGCGATGGTCCGGGCGACGCGCTTGGCGTCGGCGGGCAGCTCGACCGGCTTGTTGCGGTAGGACGGCTTGATGCCCTCGAGGGTGCCCATGTGATAGGCCGCCTTCTGATCGGCGAACTTGAGCCCGTTCGCGGTCGAGAGAACCACCACCCGCTCCCCGGAGCGGACGACCTTGCGGTCCACCAGCTTCCGCAGCGCGGCGAGGGCCACCCCGGTGTGGGGGCAGTTGAACATGCCGGTGCGGTCCGCGCGGGCCGCCTCGTCGGCGAGCTCCTGCTCGGTGGCCTGCTCCACCACCCCGTTGAAG
>WNGJ01005012.1_pt1 | contig 13885 bp, 19 predicted proteins | sample 5400611 | NCBI WGS metagenome assembly WNGJ01 (sample SAMN13153375, study PRJNA577476) | soil metagenome | isolation source: 40 cm soil or saprolite under Garry oak tree replicate 1 | place: USA:California | collected 2016-06-15 | reverse complement strand
TGCGTCACCTTGTCCGTGTCGAGCTCGTAGAGCGGCTCGCCCTTCTCGACCTTGTCGCCCTCTGACTTGAGCCACTTCACGATCGTGCCGGTCTCCATGCCCTGGCCGAGGCGTGGCAGCTTGACCTCAGTTGCCATCGACACGACCTACGGTTCGGCGAATTGCGTGAAGCACGTCGCCTGCGTGTGGGACGACGAACTCTTCCATCACGGGCGCGAACGGCAGCGGCGCAAACTTCGCGCCGACACGCTCGATCGGTGCGTCGAGCCAGTCGAAGGCGCCGTACTGGATCACGGCAGCGACCTCTGCGCCGAAACCGCCCCGCACGACTGCCTCGTGTGCGACGACGCAGCGGTTCGTCTTTTTCACGGAGGAGATCAGCGCGTCCTCGTCGAGCGGGAGCAGTGTCCGCGGATCGACGACCTCGACCGAGATGCCTTCCTGCTCGGCCTCCTTCGCCGCCGCGAGCGCCTCGTGCACGAGGCGCCCGGTTGCGATCACCGTCACGTCTTCGCCCTGACGATGCGTTCGGGCCAGACCGAGTGGGATCGGCTCGAGCTCGTCCGGGACGTCCTCCTTGATCCCGTAGAGCGTCCTGTGCTCGAAGAAGACGACCGGGTTGTCGTCGTAGATGGACGACCAGAGCAATCCGCGCACGTCCGTCGGTGTCGACGCGAAGACGACCTTGAGCCCGGGGATATGCACGAACCATGATTCCAGCTGCTGCGCGTGCTGGGCACCGGGCGACCAGCCCGCGCCGCCCTGCGTGCGAAAGGTCACCGGCACCGTGAGCTGGCCGCCGGACATGTAGCGGTGCTTCGCGGCCTGGTTGACGATCTGCTCGGTCGCGAGCGTGAGGAAGTCCTCGTACATGATCTCCGCCACAGGGCGCATCCCCTGCATCGCTGCGCCGATCGCCGCTCCCGCGAGCGCCATCTCGGAGATCGGCGTGTTGCGAACCCGCTCCGGCCCGAACTCGTCGACGAGCCCTTGCGTAACCCCCATCGAGCCGCCCATCTCGGCGATGTCCTCGCCCATGATGAAGACGTCCTCATCGTCGCGCATCGCCCGCGACAGCGCGTCTCTGACTGCCTCTCTGTAACTCAATTCAGGCATCTGCGAGTCTCCCGAGCGAAGCGAAGGGACTTACCCTCGCCGCGAAAAATGCGCAGCATATTTTGCGCAGATCAGGCATAAACGTTCTTGAGAGCGTCCTCCGGCTTTGGATCCGTCCCGTTCTTGGCGAACTCGACCGACGCCTCGACGATCTCCTGCACCTCGCGGTCGATCTCTTCGACCTCGTCGCCCGAGAGCTCCAGCTTTGTGCGCAGGTGCTCGATCGGGTCCTGTGTCTTGCGCGTCTCTTCGAGCTCTGCCTTCGAGCGGTAGACCTGCGGATCGCCGATGTAGTGCCCGACGAGGCGATACGTGTTGACGGCGAGGAACACCGGCCCCTTGCCACCCCGGGCGTGCTCGAGCGCGCGGCGCGTCGCCTTGTAGACGGCCTCGACATCCTGTCCGTCGACCTTGACCGCCTTCATGCCATAGGCGACCGCACGCTGCGAGATGTCCTCGATCGGCATGTGCTGCGAGCTCGGTGTCGACTCGGCCCAGTGGTTGTTCTCGCAGACGAACACGGCGGGAACCCGCCAGAGCTGGGCCAGGTTGAGCGACTCGTGGAAGGTGCCGATGTTCGTCGCTCCATCGCCGAAGAAGGCGACGCCGACGCGAGGCTCACCCCGCAACTTGAAGGCCAACGCGGCACCGGTGATCGCCGGGAGACCGCCTCCGACGACTGCATTCGCTCCCATGTTGCCGCGCTCGACGTCGTAGAGGTGCATCGAGCCGCCGTAGCCGTGAGAACAGCCTTCGAGCTTTCCGTACAGCTCCGCCATCAACTCGTTGGGCGTCGTGCCCTTCGCGAGCGTGTGTCCGTGGGCGCGGTGCGTCGAGGCGATGATGTCGCCCTCCTCGAGGGCGCGGCAGACGCCGACAGCGACTGCCTCCTGGCCGATCGCCACGTGCAGGAAACCCGGAAGCTCCCCCGCCCTGAATCGCTCCTCGACCTTCTCCTCGAACCGCCGGATCAGCAGCATCTCGCGGAAGAACTCGCGCAGATCCGACTTCGAGAGCGTTCCTTTCTGCTCCACCTTCGCCATGAGCCTCAGTTTATGCTCAGGCTCTTGCGACTAGTCGGACAGTTCAACGAGCTCGAGCGCGACCTGGTCGACGAATGGGCCGAGCTCCGACTCCGGCTCACGGTGGACGAGGGATCACATGCCGAGCGGGCTGCGGCGCTGCTTGCCCCGGCGAACCCCGGTCGGCACGGCAGGATCATCCGCTTTGTGGTCGACCGCCGCGGGCCGGGAATCGGAGCCGAGGCGCTCCGCCGGCTGCTCAAGCGCCTCGACGACGAACGCATCGAGGGAACGCTGACCCTGCAGAGCGTCCTGAAGGCCGTTCCAGAAGAGCTGCGCAGGAAGGAGACGCTGCGCGCCCAGTGGGAACGGCGTCTCACCGGGGTCCCGGCCGACTGGAGCGACATCTACGCCGAGGTGCGACTGGACTCCACCGACTACCTCGAGCGCGGTGCGCTGCTGCTCGCCCCGGTCAATCCCGCGCGCTTCGGCGGCCCGGCGGCCTTGCGCTTCCGCAGCGCCCACCAGTTCGGCTACGGCGTGTCTCCCGAGATGGCGGCACGCTGCTTCGCGCGCTGCGACGAGGAGGGGATCACGGGCGACGTGGAGATCCTGTACGTGCTTTCCGATACACATCCCGTAGCCACGCAGGGCCCCGTCTGGTTGTTGGGCGGCCGCACGGTATGAAGGTCGACCGATGAGCAACGGCGACCCGGTTTCCTGGTTCGTCATCGAGCCTGGGTGGAAAGTGGTCGACGCGGACGGTCAGGAAATCGGCTCGGTCGACGAAGTGGTCGGAGACTCGGGCGACGACATCTTCAACGGGCTCTCCATCTCGACAAGCCTCCTCGGCAGGCCTCGCTACGTTCCCTCCGAGCAGGTCGGAACGATTACCCAAGGACACGTGCAGCTGAAGCTCACCAAGGATCAGATCGGACGCCTCGGCGAGTTCGAGGAGCCGCCGACCACCGCCGAAATCCTTCCGGACGAAGCGGGTGCCGTCCGGCGGGCCGAAGCCGCGGTCGAGGCGCCGGTCCATTCGCACGAAGAACGGCTCAACTTCCTGACGCGCATTCGCCATGCTTTGCGGCGTGCGCTTGGTCGCTAACCGAGTACGCCTGCGAGCTCCCGCGCCAAAGTCTTCGCGTCCCGCTCTGACGGGGAAATGATGAGGACGGTGTCGTCTCCGGCGAGCGTGCCGACAATGCGGTCATGCTCGAGCTGGTCGAGTGCACGCGCGATCGCCGGCGCGGAGCCGAGCTCGGACTGCAGCACGACGACATTGCCTGCGGGCGTGACCTTGCGGCCGAACTGACCCAGGATCGAATCGAGGACATCGGCGGGATCCGTCCGGCGCGCGACGTGAGGCAGCACATACCGAGGCCGGCCGAAGTGGTCATGCATCTTCTCGAGCCCGAGCTGACGAATGTCGCGCGAGACGGTCGCTTGCGTGACGACGCAACCGGCATCCGCAAGCGCGTCGAGCAGCTCGAACTGCGTGCCGACCCGCTTTCGTGAGACGAGGCTCTCGATCAGGCGCTGACGCTCCGCCTTCCCCAGCTGCATAACTCCAGCATACGTATGCAGGTTTGGCGGAGCTGGGCCTTGGTAGAACTCAAAGTCATGCTTCGGAAGCTCCTCTGGTCCGCGCTCTACGGCGCCTTTGCCGCGCTGGCCACGATCGTCTCGCGCCGCGCGGCCTCGCGGATCTGGCGTACGCTCACGGGCGAGGAACCGCCGACCAAGAAATGACAGCCGATCAAACAGTCGAGCGTGCGGCGAACAAGCTCCAGCAGCTCGCGAACCAGCTTGCGGGCGAAGGCGGCTTGAGGTCGAAGCTCGCCCAGCCACTGGCCGAGGACGCCGACCTCATTCGCAAGATGAAGCCGAGCCTGATCAAGGCGCGCGCCAAAGGCGAGGCTCCGACCAACCAGAAGCCCGGCCAGACAACCGTGGCGCCGTCGCGCGCTCAGCTTGGCGCCCGCCCGAAGGCTAGGAAGAAGAGCGGCGGGCCGAGCCCCTGGATCGTCGTCGGCGCCGCGCTCGCCGCCGGCATCGTGCTGGCGAAGTGGATCGACTGGAGAGGCCATGCCCACCCAAGGGACTGACGGCCGCCCGGCTCATGGTCTCGGCGCCGCCGTCAAGGAGGTCGCAGAGCGTGCGAGCGCGATCGTGCGTCTGGAGCTCGAGCTCGCCGCCATGGAGCTCAAGCGGAAGGTCTTCTCGCTCGGGCTGGGGATCGCCCTCGCCCTCGCGGCCGCAATCATGCTCCTCTTCGTCGTCGGCTTCGCATTCGCGACGATCGCAGCCGCGCTCGCGACGGCCGTGTCCACGTGGCTCGCCCTCCTGATCACGACCGGGATCCTCTTTCTGTTCGCGCTCGCGCTGGGCGTGCTCGGAGTGCTCAAGATCAAGCAGGGGTCGCCTCCGGTTCCCGAGCAGGCGATCCGCGAGGCGAGGCTGACCACGGAAGCTCTGAAGAGCGATGGCCGGTAGCAACAGCCGGACATTCGAGGAGGTCCGCCGCGAGATCGAGTCCGAACGCGACCAGCTTGCCGGAGCCGCCGACACTCTTCGCGAGGAGATCGGCGAGGCGACCAACATCGGCGCCAAGCTGCGCGCCAATCTTCCGGCGGTAGCGGTCGGGGCCCTCGGAGTGGGTTTCCTGCTCGCAGGCGGCGTCGGGGCCACCACGCGGCTGATCTTCCGGCGCGGGCAGGGGCACTGACGAAAGCGAAGCTCGGCCGCTTCCGCTTTGTCGACCGCGACTGATCGAGACGCAACCGCCGGGGACGTCCCGAGCTCGCCAGAGAAGCTGAGCCCGGCCGAGTGGGTGGCTGCGTTCAAACGCAGCTTCGGCGCTTTCATGAAGGACGACTGCATGGGACTCTCCCAGCAGATCGCCTATAGCTCGCTTCTCGCCTTCTTCCCGGCCGTAGCCTTCCTCGTCGGGGCGCTCGGTCTCTTTCACCTGTTCGACGACGTGAAGACGCTGCTCGACCCGATTGCGCCGAACGGCGTGATCAAGTTCATCACGAGCCTGCAGAAGGACTCACAGGGAGGAACGTCGACAGCGGCATTCCTGATCGGCTTCTTCGGCGCTGTCTGGGCCGCAAGCGGGGCGATCACCTCGGTGATCAAGGCTGTGAACAGAGCCTACGAGCGACAGGAGACACGTCCCTTCTGGAAGGTGCGCGGAATCGCAATCCTCCTCGTCGTCACGAGCGGGATCACGACGGCCGGCATCTTCCTGCTCATCGTCGTCGGCGGAGCGCTCGGGGATGCGATCGCGAAGAAGGCAGGACTGGGCGGTGCCTTCCAGTGGATCTGGGGGATCGCACGCTGGCCCGTTGCGTTCTGCGCGATCCTGCTCTTCTTCGGGCTCGTGTACTACCTCGCACCGAACAAGGAGCAGCGAAGCTGGAAGTGGATCACGCCGGGCTCGGTGGTCGGCGGGCTGCTCTGGCTCCTCCTCTCGGGCCTCTTCGCCCTCTACGTCACGTACGCAGGGAACTACACCAAGACGTACGGCACGATCGCGAGCGGTGTCATCCTGTTGCTGTGGCTCAACTACTCGGCGTTCGCGCTTCTCTTCGGGGCCGAGCTCAACGCGGAGCTCGATCGGCAGGCCGATATCCGCGCGGCCGGCGGCGAGCGCGCCGGTCTCGTGAAGCTCGCTAGAAGGGAAGCGTGACGACCAGCGAGCCGCGCAGCGTCCTGTGCTTGTCCGAGCGGTACGAATAGACCCCCGGCAGCAGGGTGACGCTCCAACTCGCGCGCCCGCGGAAGACGACGCCGGTCTTCCGATTCACGCCCGGGCCTGTCAGGTGGAAGTTGTCGCTGCGGCTTCGGTCGCTCACGGTGATCGTCGCAGGCCCGACGACGGAGGTCTCCGGCCTCAGCGAGATGCTCCGCTTGGGCCCCACGCCGGCGGTGATGCTCGTCGGCGCAACCTGGCCGACCGTGAACCACCCGTTCATGGTGGTCGGGTGAGCGACGCACTCGAAAACGTACTTGCCGTCGGCCAGAGTGACGGTCCACACGACGTCTTCGATATCGCCGACGGCCGTCGACTTGTCCGCTCCCGGTCGGTGTAGTAGGAAGTTGTGCTCCTCCGAAAAATCATGAACCTCGACGTCGTACGTCCCAGGGTCGAGGTGCTTGACGGGATTTCCGGACGCGTCGCGCAGCGAGATGGTGAAGGAGTCTCCCTGGCCCACCCTGGCGACGAGCCTCGGGTTGTCGGCCCGTGCGAGGGCCGATGGAAGAAAGAGCGTGGCGACTAGAGCGGTGAGCAGGATTCGTGCGGCCATGCCCGGTCTGTACGGCGCCGCGCGCCTTTCGGATTTACGCCGACGGAGCGCTGCTCGGTCGCCTCAGGGTCATCCCGACCGCAATGAGCGCAAGCGCGATCACCCACGATGATCCAGACCGGAACCCGGTGAAGGCAGCGTGCCGCGTTGGGGCCGTGCGCCGGGTCTCCCGGCCTCATTTGCAACGCAGAAAGGACGGCCTCGCGGCCGCCCTTTCATGTTGAGCTCGTGGTACCGCGGCTAGACGGTCGCCCGGCCGGCTCGACGGAGCGTCAGGCCGCTGGCAATCAAAGTCGCTGCTGCGAGAACCACGATCCAGAGCGGGAAGCCCGTGAAGGGCAGTACACCCGAACCGACCGATTCGATCGTGCCGAGGACGCCGCCGGCAGGCGCACCCTTGCCGCCTGAAGCCGTTGCGCCGAGGACGCCGCCGACCGTCGAGTTGCCGTGTGCCGTGGTGCCGGCATTCGACGAGGGCGTGCTCGTGACCGGCGTGCTCGTGACGGATGTGCTGTTCGTGCCGCCAGACACGCTCGCCCCGACCGTCGTGCTGCCGGTCGTGCTGCCCGTCGTGCCACCCGTCGTCCCACCCTGCGAGCAGGAGGTCGTCGAGTAGCTCTTCACGGCATGGACGTCGACCCAGTGGTTCCTCTTACAGTCCCGAACCTTGTGGGGCTGGCTGTTTCCCGGGCCGTAGACCTCGGTGCCGGCAGGCGCGCCCCGCGAGTTCGCGATCTGCGCTGAGGTCTCGCTGTTGCCGTACCGCTTGGACGAGTCGGGCTTGGCCGCCGTCTGGGCGGTAGCGGCAGTGGTCCCGCTCGACGTGCAGGTCGCGCTCGAGCCGGTGCCGCCGCCCGTCGTGCACATCGTGGGCTTGTTGCCTTTCGCGGTTGCGCTCGTCGGCTGCGCGCCGGCCTCAGCGCCGGCGTTCTGGTCGGCGCTCCCGCCGCCGGAAGCCTGAGTGGAGACGGATTCCTGTGAGACCGATTCCTGTTTGACCTGGCCCGGCGCGTCAGCCGAGTTGCCGTGAGCATCCGCCGAGTTCCCGGCCGCGGCCTGGGAAGCGGACCCGTTCGCGGAAGCGGGTCGGGTGTCGGCCGTGCCGTTCGCGTTCCCGTTGCCCGCGAGAGCCGAGCCCGTGAACGCGGCGATGCCAAAGGCGAGCAGGATCGTGCTCGTCAGGGCCGCAGTGCGCTTCGTCATCTCCTTCTCTCCTCGTGTCGCGTCACATTGCAGAGAGGCCTTACGCGGAAAGAACGAGTCAGCAACCCATATGGATACGGGTTGGAAGGAATATTTCCCTGGACTAAGCCCTGAGCTGCGCGCCGAACGCCTGTTCCAGGGCCGAAACGATGCGGTTTCGGATCTCGGCGGCCTCCTTGTCGGTGAGCGTCCGCTCGGGTGACTGGAACGTGACCGAGAACGCGATCGACTTCTTCCCCGGCTCCACCTGGCCACCGCGATAGACGTCGAAGGCACGCATCTCGCGGAGCTCGGGCCCGGCCGCCTCATGAGCAGCGGCGGCGAGCTCCCCTGCGGTCACGTCTTCCGGAACGACGAAGGCCAGGTCCTGGCGCACCGGCGGATACGTTATGACGTCCTCGTAGACGATCAGATCGGGGACGCGGTGGACGAGGGCATCGACGTCGAACTCGAACGCGCCCCATTCGCCGGGCAGCTCGGGCTCCCGCACTGAGGCGACCCAGCCCTCGTCCGTACGGGCGCCGCGGCCGGCTGCAGGCAGATCGTCCGCTGGACGGAAGTTCGGCACGACGCTCAGGGCCGCATAGAGGCCCTCGGCCGTGCCCTTGGCGAAAGCGAACCCGCCTTGCGCGATCCCCCCGGCGCGCCAGCGTTCCTCGGGTAGCTGTTCTCCGGTCGGGAGGTACACGTGAGCCTGCTCGAAGAGCGCGATGTCGTCGTTGCCGGCATCGACATTGCGCCGAGCCGACGCGAGCAGGCCTTCGATGAGCGACGTTCGGAGAACAGCCTGCTCGCTCGAGAGAGGCTCTTGCAGTCCGACACCGCCTGTCGCCGACTCCTCCGGCAGCAGGCTCCACGTGTATGCCTCCGAGTACCCGAACCCGACGAGCACGTCCTCGACCCGCCGCCGGATCCGCTGGTGCTTGGACAGCCGGCCGAACATGGCCTGACGCGTCGGCAGGCGGGCAGGCACGTCGGCGAGGCGGAAGCGCGCGACCTCTTCGACGACGTCGATCTCGCGAGTGACGTCACGGGCGCGCCAGGTGGGAACCGACACCTTCTCGCCGTCGACGCCGAACTCGAGTCGCCGCAGGATCGCGTGCTGCTCGTCGGGAGGGGTCTCGATGCCGAGCACGGCGTCGGTTCGCGCGGGGCGGAAGCGGACGACCGGGGGCTCGGGCAGCCCGGCATGGACGTCGGCGTGGCCGACCCAGCTCGCACCCGCATGCTCGAGGATGAGCTGCGTCGCGAGCTTCGCCGCCTGCTCGGCGAGATAAGGGTCGACGCCCTTCTCCCAGCGGTTCGAGCCCTCGGTGCGAAGGCGCAAACGCTCCGAGGTGCGGAAGATCGTGTACGGCTCGAAGTTCGCAGCCTCGAGCAGGATCTCCGTGGTGTCCGCGCCGATTTCCGTTTCATCGCCGCCCATGATCCCGGCAAGGGCGACCGAGCGCTCACCATCGGCGATTACCAGGTCGTATGGCTCGAGCTCGCGTTCGACGCCGTCGAGCGTGCGCAGCTTCTCCCCATGCTTGGCGCGTCTCACGACGATCTTGCCGCCTGCAAGCTTCTCGTAGTCAAATGCGTGCAGCGGGTTGCCGAGCGCAAGCATCACGTAGTTCGTGATGTCGACGACGTTGGAAATCGGCCGCATTCCCGCGGCGAGCAGCCGAGCCCTCAGCCAGACCGGCGAAGGACCGGTCCTCGCGCCGCGGAAGAGCCGGCCGACGTAACGCGGACAGGCTTCGAAGTCCTCGATCGTGACGTCGACAGGCTCGTCGGCGTCACGCCGGGGATCGGCGCCCGGGGGCGGTGCGAGCTCCAGCTCGTAGAGTGCAGCGACTTCGCGCGCGATCCCGTAGACGGCCAGCAGGTCCGGCCGGTTGTGGCTCGTCTCGAGCTCGAGGACCGTGTCCGTCAGCGGTAGCACATCACCGAGCAGCGTTCCCGGCTCGAGCTCGTTTGGCAGGACCATGATCCCGCTGTGATCCGTGCCGAGCTCGACCTCATCCTCCGCAAGGATCATCCCGTCACTGAGCTCTCCGCGGACCTTGCGCTGCTCGAGCTGCAAACCGTTGGGCAGCACCGCACCGGGCAGTGCGACACCGACTGTTGCGCCCGCTCCGAAGTTCCACGCTCCGCACACGATCTGACGGGGATTGCCGTCGCCAACGTCCACCTGACAGAGCTGCAGCCGGTCCGCGTTCGGATGCTTCACCGCGTCGAGCACACGACCGACACGGAAGAGCCCGAGGTTGCCGTCGACGTCTGCGACGCCGACCGTCTCGATTCCGTCGAGCTCGCAAGTCGAGATGACGAGGCGATCCGCGAGCTCGGGGATCGGCATCTCGATCGGGACGTACTCCCGCAGCCAGCTGACCGGGACTTTCAAAACTGCCTCAGAACTCGGAGGTCGTTCTCCCAGAACATGCGGATGTCGGGAATGCCATGGCGCTGCGCAGCGATGCGGTCGAGGCCGAGGCCCCACGCGAAACCGGACCACTCCTCGGGGTCGTAGCCCATCTTCTCGAACACAGCCGGGTCAACCGCGCCTGCGCCGCCCATCTCGAACCAGCCCGTGTACTTGCAGAACGCGCACCCTTCGCCGGCACACAGGAAGCACGTGACGTCGAACTCCACCGACGGCTCGGTGAACGGGAAGAAGCTCGTCCGCATGCGAACGTCGCGGCCCTCGCCGAACATCGCGCGGAAGAAATACATCAGCGTCCCTTTCAGGTCCGCAAGCGTGATCCCCCGGTCGACCGCGAGCGCTTCGACCTGGTGGAAGTTCGGCGTCGAGCGTGCGCTCGGGGTATCTCGTCGGTACGTACGCCCCAACGTTGCGATGTAGATCGGCGGCTGACGCTCCTCCATCACGCGGATCTGCCCGGTCGACGTGTGTGTGCGCAGCAACGTGTCGTCGTCGATGTAGAACGTGTCGCGATGGGAGCGCGAAGGATGCGTGAGCGGCTGGCTGAGCGCGTCGAAGTTGTGCCAGACCGTCTCGACCTCGCGGGTATCGACGATCTCATAGCCCAGCCCGAGGAAGATGTCCTCGACCTCACGCCTGATCTGCGTCAGCGGGTGCAGGCGCCCGCGCCGCAGCGTTACGCCAGGCAGGGTGACGTCGAGCTGCTGGTCGAGCTGGGCCAGAGCGCCCCGCTCGAGCTCCACCTCACGGGCTGCGAACGCCTCCTCGAGGCGCTCTCGGACGGCGTTCAGCGCCATGCCGGACTCTCGGTCGCGCACGTTCCGTAGGCCCACTTTGAGCTCGCTCTTGCGGCCCAGCCAGACGGTGTGGGCCTCGGCCAGCTCTCCGGCCGTGGTCGCTTCCGCAAAACTCTTCAGCGCGGTGTTCGCGTACTCCTCCCAGTCCACAGGGCGAATAGTGCCCCTTCCGGTGAAACTGCCGCGCTTCTGGGTCGCCAGCACCAAGCCAGAGGCCGCACTCGCCTGCGCGCAGGCTGGTCTGCCTGCGCAAAGGCGAGGGTGGACTCTGGCGCCGCGTGATGGCGGGTCAGAAGCACGGCGCGTATTGCCGGAAGGGGCACAAAGCTTTTGAGCAGTTACGACGCGATAGCGGAGCTGTACGATCCCTGGAGCGCCAGCGTCGTGGAGGACGTTGCGTTCTACCTCGAGGAGGCGCGACGCTCGGGCGGGCCGGTCGTCGAGCTCGGAGTGGGCACCGGACGGATCGCGGTGCCGCTCGGCGCCGACGGAATCCACATGATCGGGATCGACTCGTCACGCGGGATGCTCGACGTCTGCGCGCGACGAGCCGCGCTTGCAGGCGTGACGCTTGACCTGCGCGTAGGCGATCTGCGCAAGCCGCCGGTCACCGAGCGCGTCCCGCTGGTGATCTGTCCGTTCCGCTCGTTGCTGCACATGCACACCGATGAGGACCGTATGGGCGTCCTCGGCGCGGCGTACGAGCTGCTCCTGCCCGGAGGTCGTTTCGTGTTCGACGTGTTCACGCCCGACGCTCGCGACATCGCCCAGACGCAAGGCAAGTGGCTCGAGCGCGAGCCGGGGATCTTCGAGCATGCGGTGTGGGACGAGTCGGCGCGAACGCTCACGCTGACGGTGCGCGGCGACGAGGAGGAAACGACGATGGCCCTCGCCTGGCTCTCACCGGACGAGTGGCGCGCTCTTCTCGAGCGAGCGGGCTTCGAGATCGAAGCCTGTTACGGCTGGTTCGACCGCACGCCCTATACAGGGCGCGAGGACACGGTGTGGGTCACCCGCCGCGCCGACTGAGCTCGTAGAGCGCGATCGCCCCGGCGGTCGCGACGTTCAAGGATTCCGAGCCGGGCGCGAGCGGGATCGTCGCGCGCTCCTCGCAGTTTGCGAGCACGCTCTCGGGGAGCCCCTCGCGTTCGGCGCCCAGCACGAACGTCGTCGGGCCGGATAGATCGAGCTCCGCCGTCGGCATGCCTCCATGCGCGACGAGCGCGATCCGGCGGCCCGGCGCGTCGTCGAAGGCGAGCAGCGGCACGCGGAAGAGCGCACCCATCGACGCGCGCAGCGCTTTAGGGCCCGTCGCATCGGCGGAGCCCTCCGAGAGAGCGACGAACGCGGGCCCGAGCGCGGCTGCGGAACGGATGAGCGTGCCCACATTTCCCGGATCGCCGACGTGCCACAGCGCAAGACCGGTCTCCGGCACAGGTGCGCGCGGTAGATCGTCGCGCCGGAAGACGCCGATCACACGCGGCGGATGGCCCAGCGTGGATACCTCGGCCAGCAAGGCAGGTTCCACGTTCTCTCCCGCGACAAGCGCCTCGACCGGCTCGATCCCTGCCGCGAGCGCCGCCTCCACGAGATCTTCACCCTCAGCGACGAAGAGCCCGAGCTTGTCGCGCCAGCTCCGGTCGTGCAGCTTCCGGACGAGCTTGAGCTTCTCGTTCTCGCGAGAGGTGATCAGGCTGCTTCGGAGCCGAGCGCCGACTTGGCCTTTTCGGCAATCGCGCCGAAGGCCTGCGGATCGCTGACGGCGAGATCGGCGAGCACCTTGCGGTCGAGCTCGATCTCCGCCTTCTTCAAGCCGGCGACGAACTGGTTGTACGAAAGCCCATTCGCGCGGGCGGCCGCATTGATTCGCATGATCCAGAGCCGGCGAAACGTCCGCTTCTTGTTCTTGCGGTCGCGGTACGCATAGGTGAGCGAGTGGTCGACTTGCTCCTTGGCGTAGCGATACGAGGACTTCTTCAGCCCCCAGTAGCCCTTGGCCTGCTCGAGAACCTTGCGCCGCTTCTTGCGGGAGGCGACTGAACGCTTGACGCGCGGCATCAGGACCTCCTCGCCCGTTTGCCGAGCATCTGCTTGAGCGCGCCGACGTTGGCCTCCGCCACCGGCTGGTCCTTGCTGAAGCGCCGCTTCCTTTTCGAGGTCTTCTTCGTCAGGTTGTGGCTCTTCATCGCCTGGCGGCGCAGCAGCATGCCGCTGCCCGTGACCTTAAACCGCTTCTTCGCGCTGCTCGATGTTTTCGTTTTCGGCATCTCTTTCTCTCTTGACTCCTGCGGTCTTTGTCGGCGCCAGCACCATCGTCATGTTCCTCCCGTCGAGCAGCGGCTGCGATTCCACCATCCCGATCTCCTGGACGTCCTCCGCGAGCCGCATCAGCAGATCGCGGCCGCGCTCGGGATGAGTGGTCTCGCGGCCTCTGAACATGATCGTCACCTTCACCTTGGCGCGCTGGTTCAGAAAACGCTCGACGTGGCCTCTCTTCGTGTTGTAGTCGTGAACCCCGATCTTCGGCCTGAGCTTGATCTCCTTGACGTTGATCTGCGTCTGGTGCTTGCGGGCTAGCTTGGCCTTCTGCTCCAGCTCGTACCGGTACTTCCCGTAGTCCATCACCCGGGCCACCGGCGGATCGGCCTGGGAGGCAACCTCCACGAGGTCGAGCCCCTTGTCGAAGGCGTACTGCATCGCTTCCTTCGTGGGCTTGATCCCGAGCTGCGAGCCGTCGTCATCGATCAACCTGACCTGCGAGGCGCGGATGTAGTCGTTGATCCGTGCCTGCGGAGCGGGCCTCGAAGGCGGTTCAACCGTGCGCCTCGGCCTCAAAGGGCTATCACCAAACTAGATTCGATCCTTTCTGTAAAACAACAAAGCCGCTGCATGCAGCGGCCCAAAATCCTCGTCCTTCAAGACTCGGTTGAACCACGCAGAGCTCAAGCTCGCGAGGTGAGGAACGTGGGCGCTCCTGCTTGCAGACCTACAGGTTAGCAACCTCTG
>WNGJ01006183.1_pt1 | contig 13891 bp, 11 predicted proteins | sample 5400611 | NCBI WGS metagenome assembly WNGJ01 (sample SAMN13153375, study PRJNA577476) | soil metagenome | isolation source: 40 cm soil or saprolite under Garry oak tree replicate 1 | place: USA:California | collected 2016-06-15 | reverse complement strand
ACCGAACTGCTGGGGATCGAACCCTACTTCGGGCGCCCGGGGGCATACTACGAGTTTCGCATCGGCGACTACCAACACGAGCTGGGCCTGATCAATAGCAAATATGCCCCTTTCGACACCCAGGCTAGCCCTGCCGGTGTTGTCATGTATTGGCACGTGGACGATGTACACGCCACGTTTGACCAATTACTCTCCATGGGGGCAAAACAACTGGAGGCACCTGTAGAGCGCGGCGAGGGATACATCACGGCTTCCGTCGTCGATCCTTTCGGCAACATCCTGGGCATCATGTACAACCAGCACTACCTGGAAGTTCTGGACTCAGTCAAGCGAGCATGACTTTCACAAAGACTCACACGTCTGTGATCTGTCTCACCCGGCTCTCGTTTCTGGCATGAGAAAGAAGCTGAGCGACTCATTGTCACGATATGCTTCGCAAAACAGAATCACTGCCAGAAGAGCTCTTCACCAGGTCATAGTGTGCCTGCTCTCCACTGGCTCCTGAGCGAGAGAGATTGCCATAATATGCTTCACGGATGGAGCAGAAGAGAGGTAAAGTCACCTAAGCAACCAGCAAGGAATAGCTCAGGTGTCTCGATGCGGGCATCTGGGAGCAGAGACAGGAGAAGCAAGATGAAAATGAAACTTGAGTTGGTGCCGGTCCCGGTGACGGATGTGGACCGCGCCAAGTCGTTTTACGTTGAACAGGTGGGCTTTCAGGCCGACCTGGATGTCCGGCCGAATGACGCCGTCAGAATTGTCCAACTCACTCCACCTGAGTCAGCTTGCTCCATCGTCATTGGAACCGGTCTGCCCAGTCTTGCCATGCAACCTGGCTCACTGCGGGGCCTGCATCTGGTCGTCGGGAACGTCGCCCAGGCCCGCGAAGCACTCATCAGCCGAGGCGTTGAGGTAAGCGAGGTCGAGGAACACGATCAGGGCGTCAAGTACGCTTCCTTCAGCGACCCCGATGGCAACACCTGGGCCTTGCAAGAAATGCCCTGGCGGTCTTCAGAGTTTTAGAGCCTGTTTGCGCGCGAAGAGGGAAAGGGACATTCCACTGTGCCAGTGAGCACGCGAATTGGTATCAGAGGGATTCGGTCGAGTCACTGCGCTGCACGGTTGCATGTCTCTGCTGGAACGAGTAAAATGCTCAAGAACCTCTTGGAGAAGCAAAGGAAGAAGAAACGTATGAAGCATGCATTGCGTATGGCACCGGCTGCCATGCAAGACCCGCCGCATCCCAACGGCACCTGCGATAGTGAGCAAGCCAGTCAGGATGAGCAGACTGCTATGAATCCACCCCCAGTCTCCGTTGCTCATCAGGCTCAGATCGTGACGTGTGATGTCAAATCAGGGACGGGTGAATGCCTGGATCAGACCGACGATCGTATAGACGGGGTCTGCTCCCATGCCGCAGATCAGGAGGGCTCTTGTCTGCTTTGTGACCAGATCATGATCTTGTGAAATGGCGTGTTGCGTATCTCTCTCCTTCTTCGTTGATTGCACAGCCCTCGCAGAGCTCTGGAGGGCTGTGCTTCGTTTCGGCTCAGGCTTGAAAGTACTCGATCAAGACGGGAGCCATTGCCTCATCAGCAACATTATGCGGCTGACCAGCAATCGTATGACGATGTGCATGGGGCAGTGTCTCCGCAACGACCTGGGCTGCGTGGCTGAGCCAAGGGGTCGTATCACCGTCAATGACCAGTGTCTCAACGGTGGCTTTGGCTATGCGCTCTTTTGGCAGCGAGAAGTCGCCCATGAGGGTGGCATCGTAGACGAGCGTAGGTGCAAATGCCTCTTGATCTGCCCAGAACGGCGATTGTCGCATGGGAGCCACGAATTCGGCAGGCATCCCCACAGCCTTCGTCAAGAAGAGTTCGATCATGTCGCCTTTGCGCCCCTCACCCAACAGCTGAGCAAGCTGTTCTTGGTAGTCCTGCGGTATGGGAGGCCGACTGCCTTCCAGGATGTATGGGGGCTCCCATACCGCAAGCTTCTTCATTTTGGGGGAGAGCCTGCGAGCTGCTGCCTCCATGCACAGGACACCCGGGCCAGACGTACCATAGACAAACGCTGATCCCCCAGCCTCGGTGATGAGGGCATCGATATCTTCGACCTCGCGCTCGACCGCATAGGGGGTCGTAAACCCACTCTCGCCATGACCTCGCCGATCTATGTTGTAGACCGTGAAGTGCTCTGCCAGAAGGGTGGCCAGTCCCGCCTGCTGATGGTGGTCGCCAAGCACGCCGCCCACAACGACAAGCGCTGGTCCCTGGCCGAGCTTATCGAAGGCGATGATGGTGCCATCTTTTGAAGTGACGTGTTGCATAGCATTCTCCTTTTCCATTCCTGTCTGTTTTGGTGAGCTTGTCGCAGCTCTTCCTGCTTCAAGCTTTTTGGTAGATGAGATGGATCGCGCCACTCTCGAAGGGTATCGTACCCACCAGGATCAGCGCGAGCTCCTCAGACATCTCCCCAAAGAGCGGCATTCCGCTCCCCAGGAGAATCGGATGAATTGTCAGGTTGTACTCGTCGATCAGTCCTCTTTGCGAAAGGGACTGGGAAAGCCGTGCGCCCCCGGTCACGTAGATGTCGCGGCCAGGCTCGCGTTTCAGGCGCGCGATCTCTTCGGCCACATCGGCGCGAGCCAGGCGGCAATGGCTCCATTCCAGGGCTCCTAGCCGACTGGAGAACACGATCTTAGCGTGGCTATTCATCAAGGTGGCCATCTCACCGGTCTGCGTTGGCCAGAAAGCGGCCTGTTCCAGATAGGTGGTATGGCCGATCAGGATGGTGTCGACCTCGCGCAGGAAGGCGGTGGTCCACGCCTGCTGGGCAGGGGTTAAGGTGCGGAAGAACCAATCGAGTGTTCCGTTTGGCCTGGCCACGTACCCATCCAGCGAGACATTGATGGCGAGGCGGACTTTTCTCATGTTTCTGCTCCTTCTCTGGGGAAAATACTGGTGCGAGGTGAAAGCTCGGAGCACCTCTCCTAGACCTCATCAGCTCTCGTCTGGCGGCGTTTCGTTCCTTTCGAGCGAGAGCAACGTCAAGTTCAAACGACCAATCGTGGCGAGCACTCCATGCAGGGCTGACTGATCCAGGAGGGGACCAAGCAGTCTGGATGTGCCACCGTCCTCATGGACGATCTGCAAGTTCTCCAGCCACTCCTGCCACGAGGGGTCCAGATGTCCTTTGATGCGGATTGAAACGTACATGCATGATCTCCCCTCAGGTGTGTAGTGCTCGGCTGCCCTCGTTGAGTAGAGTATAGCCGGAAGACAGAGGCACTGACATCACCTGTGTTCATGATTGGACGGGTGATCGTGTTGCAGCGTTGGGGGATAGCAACGGGAGAGCAGCATTTCCCAACAGGCAGGAACGAGGACTCTTGGAGAGACGGCTAGAGAAGGTGCAAACGAGCCGCCATGGCGATGGCTTCGGCGCGTCTGCTCACCCCCAGCTTGCGATAGATACTGCTGACCTGGCTCTTTATCGTATTGGGGGAAACCACCTGCGTCTGCGCCATCTCAGCATAGGTCTGCCCTGAAACCAGCAGACGCAACACCCGTTGCTCTTGCTGTGAGAGTGGTTCGCTGAGCGTGCATGGGACGGCACTGTGTGCTGGCTGGGGCAGCGTCTGGTGTGCTGGGGCAAGAGAGGTATCTCTTCCCTTTTTAAGCTTGCATTCCTCCTGCTCAAAAGCCGCCAGCAAGCGCGCAACGTAGGGTCCGGAAAAAGAATTCGTCAGAATATCAGCGTCATCACCTTGTGATACTTCCAGGAGCGTCTGGAGCACCTGTTTCATGGGTTCACCAGCATCCAGATACACACGGATAGAGCCCTCTGGCTCGGTCAGCGCAAGCAAGCGAGCCGCGATGCGCACTGCTTGTTCCCTCTTGTCTGCATAGCCTAGGGCCACCACAGATAGTGCCATCCATTCGAGCGCTGTTGGGATATCTCCTGGCCGATCAAGATGCTGGCTCCAGCGCTGAAGTTGCTCAACCGCCAGGGCATACTGCTGCTGGGCCAGCAAGACCCGCACCCGCATCAGCACCTCCTCTGTGCGCACGGGGCTCGATATATTCGGGGGGAGCATCGTCTGTGCCGCCCACACCGACGCCTCGACCAGGTTGCCTTGAGCCAGCCATACAGACAGGCGGGTATCTATCACCCAGCGCGCATAGTTAGCAGATCCCTCCTGCTCAACCAGGGCTTCGAGCTGGTGCAGGGCCTCCTGTGCGGTCTGCAGATCCCCGCGTGCCAACCCGAGCCTGGCTTGTGCTCTCCTCCCAAGAACCAGCAGCTCCACCTGGTGCCAGTCCTGCGCGCCCAGCAGCGAACGCTGCAGCCAGTCCGCGGCCTCCTCCAGCCGATTGCGAGCGTAGCAGATGGTGAAGAGAGAATACTGCAGATAGCCTGACCAAGTAGTGCGCCCCCCGGTCTGCTCAATCAGAGCGAGGGCCTCCAGACATTCCTGGCGCGCCAAGTGCAACTGTCCAGCTTGTATATAGGCATCAGCCAGCCAGGTTCTGACGCGGACCCTCACCAGAGGATCTCCTGGCTCCATCCTCTGCTTCGCCGAAAGCAGCCTGGGTACCAGCAGAGCACCTTCTTGCTGGAGCAGCGAGATCAGCCAGAAGGTGAAGGAGAGCGGGATCATGTTCCAACTCGCCTCTTCATCAGGGGGCAGCGCTTCTATCTCCAGAGCGAGATGCCGCAGGCGCTCCTGATCGCCATGCTTGAGGAGGCCTCTCGCCTCGATCAAAGCACGCAGCAAGCGCAAACGCCGCTCGATCAACGCTACCTCGGCGCCAGAGAGTGCCGGTTCCTGCCGGCAGCGCAGGAGTCCTTCCATCCGCATGATGGTCCGCTCCACCTGGACCTGCATGTTCGTATACGGCGTTTGTGCGCTCAAATTGACAGAGTTGAGGAAGCGAAGAGCGGCCTCCAGAGCCAGGCGCAGATGCGACCGTAGAATAACATCTGGCAGGGCCAGCACCCAACTGTGGATGGTCCTGGCCTCTCCTCTCAACCAGAACTGAGGAGCAGCCTGCTCCATCAGGGAGGCAGCATACGGATAGTCCAGTGCGGCCAGTGCATGGGTAATGGCCTCTCGTGACTCACCCGCAGCCTCATACCAGCGCGCGGCTCGCTGGTGCAAAAGCGGCACCTGTTCTGGTTGGCTCGCCTGCAGCCGAGTGTGCAGCGCCTCGCGAAAGAGATCATGATAGCGGTACCATTGCCGCACATCATCCAGCGGCATCACAAAGAGATTCGCCTGCTCCAACGCCTCCAGCATGTCCTGGCACTCCTCTTGCGTCAGACTCACCATGACCGTCTGACAGACGGAGGCATTCATGCGGGGAAGGATCGAGGTCTGCAGCAGAAAGTCCTGGAAAGGGGGAGGCAACCGCGCAAGAATTTCCTGCCGCACATAATCCAGCAGATACCGGTGGGAACCCCCAAAGCTCTTGATAAAAGCGGAGGGGTCCTCTCGCTTGGAAAGCGAGAGCGCGGCCAGTTGCAGACCCGCGATCCACCCCTCGGTCCGTTGGTGCAGGGTGGCCACGTCTCCTTCTGAGAGAGGTAAGTCCATTCCCTGGGTCAGAAAGCTGGCTGCCTCTTCCTGGGTGAAACGCAGATCGAGGTCGCGGATCTCGATCATCTGACACCGCACGCGAAACCGTGAGAGCGGAAGCTCAGGATTGATGCGTGTGATGAGCACCAGGTGCAGACTGGCGGGGGCATGCTCGATCAAGAAAAGCGTGGAATCAACGATGGCCTGGTCAGAGATCACCTGGTAGTCATCCAAGATGAGAATGGTTTCGGAGTTTTTCTCCACGAGATCCTGGAGGAGGGCCATCAGAATGGTTGAGAGAGGAGGAGACTCGGTTGAGTGCAGCATGGCGAAAGCTGCTTGCCCGATAGTGGACCAGCAGGTACGCAGTGCCGCAATGACTGAGGCCCAAAAACGGCGTGGATCGTTGTCCAGTTCCTCAAGGGAAAGCCAGGCAAACGCTTGTCTGGCTCCGTAGCACTCAGCACCCTCCCTTGTTTCCAGGCGCTCCTGTGACTGCAAGCAGTGAGCGACCCATGAGGAAAGCAGTATGGTCTTGCCGCTTCCAGCAGGGGCAGAGACGAGCGTCAAGGGGTGAGCGCACACCATATCCAGTTCACGGAGCAAGCGTTCGCGCTCTACCAGAGTCGTAGACAGACGGGGACGAGAGAACTTCAGTGAGAACAGCACGACCCCTTGCTCAGATTCTGCCTGGCAGGGAGAAGGAGACTCTTGCGAATGTTTGGCGAGCGAGCGGACAGAAAAGGCTGAAGGAGACTCGCTTGTGAGTCTCTTCGATGCCTCTTCTAAACAGTCAAATGTCATCTTGACTGTGGGTCCGAGATAGTGTTTGCGAGTGTGTCGCGCCTGGGTGCGATAGGCATACCAGTAACCTGCTCCGCGTGAGCGAGCTTCTTTGAGGACCGAGATTCGTCCAGATTTGCCAACAAAGGCAAAAGCGGCGTGCTCGTCCAACCAGTGGTGCCATGCTGACTCGTCTCCTGGACGGAAACAGCGTTCTGTTTGCCCGTTTCTTGTCAGTTCATAGTGCTGCTGCACTTCGGACCAAATGAGCGCGTGCGGTGATGGGCCTGGCATCGGTTCCTCCTATGATGTTGGGGAGTGTATCCCCGATCCCCCAACACCCATGAGTATAGCATACAAAAAGGTCTGGAGGAAAACCACATGAGAGCTGACGTTTTGAAATCCCCGCACGGTGTACGGGACTCTTGTCGCAAGAATCGGCCGTTTTTCGGGACAAGCAAAAAAGACATTTCGAGATTTTTGGTTCCTAATAACGATGAGAAAACTATATTCTGCTGAACCAATTATTGCTAATATGGAGCGTGCCTCACGGGTTTGTAGTATTTCTCGTATTCGCCAGCAAAGCCTTGTTAATGAAGGCAGTGGTGCGGATAATTGAGGATAACTACCTCAACGTCCGCAACAACTGCCAGTTTGACACATCCCATATCTCTATTGCACCATTATTAGACCCTGAGACGAGCGTATGTCCATCAGGGCTGAAAATCACTAAGGTGAGCCCATTTTCAAAACCACCTATGGAGAGGCTCTGCTGTTGCTTCCCACGGGTTGAATCCCATATGATGAGATTGCTGCTTTTTTGCGTGCCAGAGGCCAGAGTGTGTCCATCAGAGCTGAAAGCGATTGGGTCTACACCTGAGAGGGTCCCTTGAACTTTACCACTACTCACATTCCATAACACTAAATGGCCAGTGTGCGAAGTCTCTGTCACACTACCACTGGTTGTACTTACATCTACGTAGATGACCGAAACTAAAGTATGTCCATCGGGGCTGAATTGCACAGGGTTGTGTCCAAGATCAGGATCGCCAGGGTTAGGCAAAGTATACAAAACCTTCTCACTTGCTACGTCCCATAGTTTAACCGTATGATCAAGAGAACCTGAAGCAAGTTGTGAACCATCACGGCTATACGTTAGCGAAACGATACCAGCAGTATGCCCAACAAGCGTACGGAGTATTGTTCCATGAGCGGCATCCCACAAGGTTATGGAATGGTCATCTGGTGAACTTGAGGCCAGGGTATGACCATCGGGACTATAGACCAGTGAGCTGATTTGATTGTGAGTTGCAAATGTATGGAGCAGCGTTCCACTGCTGCCGTTCCAGAGAAGTATCGCATGTCCATCTTGCGATGCTGTTGCAAGAATGCGCCCATCTGGGCTGAATGCGATCGGGTCTGAGCCCGCGAGAGTGCGAAGTTTTAGACCGCTGTTGGCATTCCACAAGTCAACATGTACCAGGCGGGGCGTCTCCTGATTCTTATCCGGCGGTCCAGACTTGAATTCCGCGACTGCCAGTGTGTGACCATCAGGCGCGAAGGCTGCCGCCGAGGGGATATACCCGTTGCCTGGAGTGAAATATGAAGCGATGAATGGTCGAACAGCAAACCAGAAAAGAAGCGCAATGCTCAACACTAAGATGGCAATAAGCGAGAAACAGCCCACTAGCCAGGGGTTTTTCCACGTGGATCGGCGAGGTTGTGGATGCTGGGCGGGTATGGTGTATGTTGGTTGCCCTCGGTCATACGAATTCTGCATAAGGTCCTCCCTCCCATGAGCAATGAAGCAATTTAGTACACTATAAGCTTTTCTACTTCAGTATATACGTGTCATATAGCCTATTTCTTTCCACTAACTCTGCACAAGCAACCCATTGCCTCGTTAGCACAAATGAGCCACATCAGGAAAAGTCTTCCCCACCTATTCCCTAATTGCCAAAAACACGTATAATATGGCGTGTCGATGATTTGGACACTCAATTATGTCCATGATATTTTTAACCTTGTCATATGGATAGCAAAAATCCAGCGAGGGCCGATAAATCGGCTCCTACGGGTAGATGTATTCTTTTGTTCATGAGCATAATTGGAATATAGGGGTGTCCGGATTCTTTTGTCAATATACATGCGTCACAGAAAGAGAGCATTGCGCTATGGACTTTACGCTCAATGAGGAGCAACAGGCAATTCGGGATACGTGTCGAGACTTTGCTGAGCAGGAAATTAAACCTTTGGCGGAAGAGATGGATCGCACCGGTGAATTTCCCTATGAAATTGTTAGGAAGATGGGAGAACTGGGATTACTGGGATTACCATTTCCGGAAGAATATGGTGGAGCTGGCGCGGATTTCCTTTCTTACTGCATCGCCATCGAAGAAATTTCGCGAGGTGATGTCTCTGTTGGTATCACGATGGAGGCGCACACCTCGCTTGGGGCCAGCCCTTTCTATCTCTTTGGGAGTAAAGAGCAGAAAGAGCATTATCTAACACCACTGGCTCGGGGCGAGCAGTTATGGGCCTTTGGATTGACTGAGCCTGAAGCAGGTTCCGATTCTGGTGGTACCCAGACCCGTGCTGTGCTTCGCGATGGTTACTGGCATATCAATGGATCAAAGAACTTCATAACCAATGCTGGCACTGAAATGACCGGCGGAGTTACTATCACCGCAGTGACCGGCAAGCGGCATGATGGGCGCAACGAGATCACGAATATCATTGTTCCGAAGGATACTCCTGGTTATTTCATAGGCAATGCCTATAAAAAAATGGGGTGGAAGGCTTCGGATACACGTCCTTTAACATTCGAGGATTGTAAGGTTCCAGAGGGGAATATTCTTGGTCAGCGTGGAGATGGTTTTAAGCAGTTTATGCAAATTCTCGATGCTGGCCGTGTGGCTATTGCCGCCCTCTCGGTTGGATTGGCCCAGGCATGTTTCGACGAAGCTCTGAGCTATGCTAAAGAGCGCAAGCAATTTGGGGAGCCTCTCAGCAAGTTTCAGGCTATACAGTTTAAACTCGCCGATATGGATACAGAGATAGAGCTTGCGCGCTTAATGTATTATAAGGCTGCCTGGCTGCAGATGCAGCATAAGCCATATACACGAGAGGCGTCGATAGCGAAACTGTTTGCCTCAGAAACAGCCAAGCGGGCAGCAGATCAGGCGGTACAAATCCACGGTGGATACGGATTTATGGACGAGTATCCGGTTTCACGCTACTGGCGCAGTGTAAAAGTCAATGAGATTGGTGAGGGTACCAGTGAGGTACAGCGTATGCTAATCGCGAAACTCCTGGGGTGCTAAAATATTACTTCCCTGGCCAGTTAAAGGCCATCATCGTTATGGCCTTGCCGGCATTGCTCGTGGTACTCGATGCATTGTTTAACATCCAGACCGCACTACTTCCATTAACAGCCAGGAAAGTGGAACCATCGAATATCGTACCAACACTCACATCAGACCTTTGTGAAACGTCATACATTTCGTAGCCTTTGTCTCCTTGCCAGAGAGCAAAGTTCGCGCCGACTTGTAAGGAAGATGCCAGGCCAGTAGTGTTCATTACCGTTGGTTGTGCATCAAGAGCATCATTGAGCGGTAACATGAGGATCGACCCGCGAAGCGATGCATCGAGTGGCGCTGCATATAAGTTTGTCACTGTCCTTGCAATGGCGTTAGTATTTGGTGAGGGTGAGGCTGTAGGGGTAGCAGGTTCGGTTGGCGTAGATGTTGCCTGAGCTGAGTTGCTCTGACTGGCAGTGCTCAGCATAAACAAGGTATTGTTCGCTATCTGTGGACGGAATGACATGCCATCTGAAGTGAATAATTGCTTCGTAGTAACTGTATGAGGTGCCCATGGTCCTCGCATTGGGCGAGTATCATCAATAACCTGCTGAGTCCAGATATTACTATTTAATGTGTGTAATGTGCCTGTGCTAGAAAGCCATTCCTCCGACCAATAAATCTGTGTACCGTCGCTGTTAGCTGTCGGTGAAGTTAAGACATGACCAGGGATAGTTGTTGCAATTTCTTTCGCGACAAGTTTTCCAACTGCATCTAATTGATAGCGGAGGAGATGTGAAATGCCTTTGCTATCAGTCATCGCGACGAGCAGCGAGTTTTGCAAAAACCAGATGCCTTGTATAGGAGTAGTTACCCAACCAGGAGCAGTATCTTGATCGAATATGCCATTAAGTATTATTCCTGAATCGGTAGGGATACCTGAGACTATTTGCTGCTGTTGCTTTAAGGTAAGATAGTGCAAACTCCAGCGGCTTGTATAGGGATGAAAGCCATATTTCGATAGATTATAATGAGGTTTTAGTTTAAGTCCGTCAAATTGTAACCATACCAACGAGCCATGATCGCTTCCTAGTAAAATGAGCGGGTTAATGCTTGCTGATGGAAGCAAAGAAGTACTGATACTGGTTGTGCGATCCAATCGTTCGAGCATCCAGGTTGGATTTAATCCGTCTCCATAGGCGGTATAGTAGATATAAGTGCGATCAGCTATAGCGCTAGCTACATGCTGATAGGGTGTAGTGGTTGTATATTTAGCTTGTTCAACAATAGCTGGTAGGTTCACAACATTTGCTATATTGCTGGTTTTTGCTACCTGCGGGTTGTTATGTGCCAGTAGAAGCAGTGAAGTTAATCCACCCATCATGAGCATCATCAGAAACGTAGCTGCAAGGGCAAGAACTGCAAACTGGCTCATATGCGAGCGATGATGTGGTTTGCGTTTAGACTGAATGATTGGGAGTGGACCTGTCTCGGCAGTTGAAAATGCGGCAATCAGGTTTGAAGCTTGAGTTGATTGAGCGTGTTCATGAAGGAACGGCTTCAGAAATTCCGGAGTAGTAACTGTTCCAAGCGGAGAGCGACGAATAAACTCCAGCTGCTCTTTTGCCAATGCGTGCAAGAGTTTTGAGTGCATATCTGGTAGAGGTTCAACTAGTGGTAGAGCGCGTAGCTGTTCGCCTACAAACATTTGGCGCGCAAGCTCTTGCCGACAGGACTCACAACTTTCGAGGTGAATATCCAGCCCAATAGTTTCAACGTCTCTCTTTTCCAATTCGCGATATGCGGTCATCATTGCCCGCGCTTGACTGCAATTCACTGATCACCAACCTCTTGTTTATACAAGGTAATAAAGCGTTCCCGTGCGCGCATCAAACGCATTTTCACGGCTGATGCACTGATGTTTAGAGTTTCTGCAATCTGAGCGCAAGAAAGGCCATCGTTTTCGTATAGCCAAAGACAGACAGCATACTTGGGTGGCAACTCTCTGAATATGCGCTGAACGATTTCACGATCGGCAACTCGATTTTCAAATCGCCCACCATCGTAGCTTCCACGTTCATAGAGTGAACTGATGGAATTGCTGCGTCCTTCGTTTGAGCCATCATCAGAGTTTGGGTTAAAGCCATCTGAGGCAGCGCCACCTGAGTCGGAAAGGACTCCTGCTCCTATTCCGCGATCTTCATTGAATAGCGACATAGGTAACCATGAGATTAAACGACGCCTGCGTAGGGTGTCGGTAGTTGTGTTGGCGGCGATACGATAAAGCCAGGCAGATAAGGCTCCCGGCTGTACTACCGTTCCCCCCAGCAAGGCTTTGTAAGCCTTTACAAATACATCCTGCGCAAGGTCACAAGCCTGTTCTCGATTGCCGATCATATGGTAGATGAAATTTGTGATAGGTCCTTGAAAACGAAGAAAAATCGTCTCAAAGTCTGCCACATCTACACGCTGCGCTTGCTCTTGTAAAACTTCTAAAACATGTACAGATTGCTGAGCAATGGTATCGGTTGCTCTTTCTTCCTCGTCAATGGATGCTGCTTCAGGGAGGCTGTCCTCCTCATGTGATAAGGGTGTAGTAGGACGGCCCGGTTGTTTAGCATCTATGATTGAGTTCAATCTGCTATTCGAAGTGTAGAGACGGATAGAGGTGTCCATTGGTTACATTGACCTTATCTTTTCATGATAGTGCTTTTATTGTATTTAGCCATATGATATTTTCCTAGTTTAGCATAACATATTTATGCAGCCAATGCTGTAGTACATTTAACAGTTTTTGAGGGGTTTTGAGAAGTGTGTCTCCTCTCCTCCCCCCTCCTAGAGTGAAAAGGAAAGGTGGGGACACCCCACAGTGAAAAGGAAAGGTGGGGACACCCCACACCCCGGCAGAGGACTGCGGTCCTCTGCACTCCTACTATTTAGATTGCACTAGAGCTTTGCTGTTATTGAGAGTAATTACCTAGATCTGTGAGACCACTGCTTGTAAAGAAAAGGACGGTTTCATCACCTGGTTCTAGAAAATGAATTTTGAGCAAATTGTGATATGCAGCAACCGTGGCTGCTGCTTCTAGTGAGATGAACAAGCCCACCTGCTGCGCAGTATACTGTACCATCTTTGCCATCGCATCATCACTGACTGTTAGGGCTGTTCCACCGCTTTCACGCACTGCTTGCAGTATTAGCCGATCACCAATAGCTGAAGGTACGCGCAGACCTGCTGCTTTTGTATGTGCTTTTTGTGCGGGCCATGGCTCCGCTTCCTCCAGGCCTTCGTGAAAGGCACGAACCAGCGGAGCGCATCCTTCAGCCTGTACAATAATCATCTTTGGCAGGCGGTTAGATGTAAGCCACCCCAGTTGGTGTAGTTCGGCAAATGCTTTCCACATACCCACAATGCCTGTGCCTCCACCAATTGGATAGATAATAGCATCAGGCAGGCGCCAGCCAAGCTGTTCGGCCAGTTCAAGGCCCATCGTTTTTTTGCCTTCGACGCGGTATGGCTCCCGCAAGGTTGAGATATTGAACCAACCACGCTGTCTGGAAACTTCAGCAGAGACCTGACCAGCATCGCTAATCAGACCAGGGATAAGCTCGACTTCTGCGCCGTAGAGACGAGCCTGTTGTATACACGTATCAGGTGCGTCTTGTGGTACAACGACATATGCTGGAAGCCGTGCGCGTGCGGCATATGCAGCCAGAGCAGCCCCGGCATTTCCGGCAGTGGGTGTTACCACTCCACGTGCTCCTAGTTCAAGAGCGCGGGAGACGGCGGTTGCCATTCCGCGCGCTTTGAAACTACCGGTAGGGTTTTGTCCTTCGTCTTTTACCAGCAAGCGAGCTTTGCTTTCAAGTCCTTGCGGGGCCAGGTGTGACGCTGATAATAAGGGCGTCATGCCCTCTCCCAGCGTTAGCACATGACGTTCCTGAAGTACAGGCAGCAGTTCGTGATAGCGCCACATGGTAGCCTCGCGGCTCGCTACCCTGTCCGATGACAGGTCACGAGCCAACGCGGTTAGATCGTATTGAGCAAGGAGCGGCCTGGAGCAACATGGGCTGGTTGTATACAGTTGGTCAGCGTTGTAGGGATGTTGGCACAGGCTGCATTGCAAATGGCTGAGATAGCTGTATCGAGCATTCATATGCTACTACTATAACACTAATGGTGCCTGATTTCTAAGGATTTTACAACTTTTTTACAGAAAGTTTA
>WNGJ01010068.1_pt1 | contig 13893 bp, 11 predicted proteins | sample 5400611 | NCBI WGS metagenome assembly WNGJ01 (sample SAMN13153375, study PRJNA577476) | soil metagenome | isolation source: 40 cm soil or saprolite under Garry oak tree replicate 1 | place: USA:California | collected 2016-06-15 | reverse complement strand
ATCGTGCCTAGATCCTCGAAGTCGCCGGCGACCTTGGCGAGGATCTCGCTGTCCCGGGCGGCGACGGCGCTGGCGTAGGCGGCGCGGGCGGCCACTAGGTCGCCGTCGACCTGAGTGGCCAGAGCGGCGAGCCGGGCCGACACTTGGCGGGCATGGCCGAGGCGGGCCAGGCCGTGCAGCGCGCTGACGGCGCCGATCAGGTCACCGATCTCCTCGCCAAGATCGGCCGCCGCCTCGAGCTGCTGGCGGGCGGCGGGGAGATCACCGGCAGCGGCCGCCGTCCAGGCCCGAGCCTGCAGCACCTCGGTCTCGTTGATCAGCACCGCCGGAATGCCGAGGGCGTCGAGAGCAGCGAGCGTCCCGGCGGCCCGGCCGGCCTGCCCGGCCAGGGCCAGCGCCTGCGCGGCGTCGGTATAGGGCAACTGGGCGGCGAACGCGCGCCCGAGCTGCTGGAAGAGAGTGTAGGACTCGCCGGCCCGGCGGAAGGCGCTCATCAGCCGGCCTTGCTCGAGGTGCAGAGAAGCGAGCCGTTCGGCCACGAAGGCGCTGGCTTCGGCGGCCGGCTGATCGATGACCACGCCCTGGGCGCGGGTCAAGAGCTCTTCGGCCTCGCGCAGACGGCCTGCCCAGATCAGCGCGGTGACGCGGACGTTGAACAGGGACCACAGCACCCACGGTTCGTCGGGTGCCGGTATCACTCCGCTGGTGGGGTGCGCGCTGAGCAGCCGGGTGACCTCGTCGAGACGCCCAAGCCGGGACAGGTTGTACATCAGTATCATGTGCGCGGCTGTGAGCGGCTCTGACCCGGGGTGCCTGAGCGAGGTCGATGCGGTCTCCACCACGGCTCGCGGCCCGCGGCTAAAGCTCATAACAAACGAGCGCCTGTTCAGCAGCTGGTCGCGCCAGAAGGGGTCGGCGATGGCACCGGCCACATCGTCGAGCAGCCGCAGGTCGGGTACCCGGCCGTGAAGGAGGAAGGCGTTGTCGAAGCGGAGCAGGGCGACGCGGGCCCGCTCGGCGTCGCTGGCCGCGTCCGCGGCCAGCGCGGCCAGCTCGCGCTCGGCCTGGGCCGGCCTTCCCTGAAACTGCGCGGCCTCGGCGGCCACGAAGCGCGCGCCGAAGCCGGCGCCCTCGGCGAGGGCGGCGCGGGCCAGCTGCTCGGCCAGGGAATGGTCGTGGCGGCCCCGGGCGGCGATCGCTCCGGCCTGGAGAAGGCTGGCACTGCCGCCGCCGCCCGCGAGACGCAGCGACGCCAGCCGCAAGGTGTCCTCCCGGCGGCGCGCGCCGGTCGTCTCGATCACCTCGGCAAGCGACCGGGTCAGGGCCCGTTCCCGCAGCGCGCTCACCCCCGCCCGCACCACGTCACCGATGACGGGATGGGCCAGCCGCAGCTGGACCCGCCGGCCGTCCGCCAGGCTGGTGATCAGGCCCTTACGCTCGAGGGTCTCGACGGAGCCGGGATCGGCCAGCCGGGCGAGCTCGGCCTGGCCGAGCGGCTCGCCCACGGCGACCAGCTCCAGCACGGCCCGCTCGGCATCGGTCAGGTTCCCGAGCCGCAGCGCGACCACCTCGACCAGGCGGGCCGTGGGCCGCAGCTAACTCCGCAGCCGCCAGATGCCGCCGTCGGCGGCCAGCGCGCCGCTGTCCAGCGCCCCGGTGACCAGCTCACGCAGGACCATCGGATTGCCCCGGCAGTGATCGGCCAGCTGACGCAGTGACGCCGTGTCCACCGGGCCGCCCAGCACCGTGACCAGCAGTTCCTCGATGACCGCGTCCGGGAGGACGGCTACCTCGATCCGCTCGGCCAGGGCGTCCTTCCACAAGGCCACCACCGGGTCCTGCACCGTCTGACCCGACTGCACGGTGAGCAGCACGGTCGCCTTCCCGGTCAGGGCCAGCTGGTGCACCAGCGTCGCCGACCCGCCATCCAGCAGATGCGCGTCGTCGACGAACACCACGAGCGGGCGCCCCCCGGCCGTCTCGGCCACCGCCCGGCCGTAGCGCCGCAGCAACTCAGTCCGGTTCTCTCGGCCGAGGTCATCGCCGTCCGGGTCGGGCGGCAGGAACGGCGCCAGCGCCCCGAACGGCAGCGCTTGCGACGCGCGGGTAGCGCTCGCCCGCGCGACTGCCATCCCCCGTTTCCTGGCCAGCTCGAGGTATCTCAACGCCAGGGTCGTCTTGCCCACCCCGGCCTGGCCCATGATGACCGCTCCCCGCCGATCGGCCACGGCACCAGCAAGCTGGGTGAGCTCTTTGTCCCGGCCGACGAGCGGCCACCCGTCCACTCATCAAGTCTAGACGGGGCGGATTCGCCCCCCGCCGCGCGCACCCGCCGAAATCAGTAGGGACTACTGAGGACCGGATCGCCTCCGCTGAACAGACTAACGTCGTGACTGACCGTGAGGCGATGATGCCTCGTACCCATTCGATCCTGAACGACCGAGTCCGCAATCGGGGAGTCGCGTTCTCCGTGCGGGAACGCGCGGAGCTGGGCCTCACCGGCCGGCTGCCTCCAGCGGTGCTGACGCTTGACGAGCAGGCAGAACGTGCTTACAGCGAGCTCCGGGCAATGCCGGGCGGCGTCGCCAGGAAGCTCTATCTGGAGCATCTCCACGACCGCAACGAGACGCTCTATTTCACGGTGCTGTCCGGCCACCCGGTCGAGCTGCTGCCCATTGTCGCTGACCCGCTGGCCGGCGATGGGATCGGGCAGTCCTCTCCGGAGTACTACAGCCCCGACGGGATCTACCTGTCGATCGACCGGCCCGGCGACATCGAGAAGTCCTTTGCCACCCTCGGTCTGGGCGCCGGCGACGTTGACATCATCGTGTGCAGCTATGGCGAGGAGATCCCCGGCATCGGTGACGGAGGCGTCGGCGGCATCCAGGTAGCAGCGGGAAAACTGGCGATCTACACCGCTGCCGCCGGTATCCGCCCCGGCCGGGTGATCCCCGTGTCGCTCGATGCAGGCACCGACAACCAGGCACTGCGCGGCGATCCGTTCTACCTGGGCAGTCGGCGTGCCCGGCGTCGCGGCCAGGATTACCGCGCCTTCATCAGGCGCTACGTGCAGACGGTGTCGAGGCTGTTCCCCGGCGCGCTGCTGCACTTCGAGGCCATCGACCCGGAAAAAGCGCGGCAGGTCCTGCACGCCTACGGCCGCGGCTACCGGGTCTTCAGCGACGTGCAGGGAACCGGGGCGGTCGTGCTGGCCGCCGTGTACGCTGGCACCCGCGTCACCGGCATCCCCATGAAGTATCAGACGGTAGTTGCCTTCGGCGCCGGTTCCACCGGTGTCGCGATCGCCGATCAGCTGCGCGACGCCATGGTCGCGGACGGCGCCAGCGAAGAGCAGGCCCGCAGCCAGATCTGGCTCGTCGGCACGCCGACGCCCGTGGGGCTGACCGAGGTCGTTGACGAGGCGGCACCGACGATCCTGCTCGGCACCTCCGCCGTCGAGGGGGCATTCACCCGGCCGGTCATCGAGGCCATGTGCCGGGCGACCAGCCGGCCGCTGATCCTGCCGGTCTCCGGTCCGGCCTCGACGGCCGAGGCGGCACCGTCCGATGTCATCGCCTGGTCGGACGGGCGGGCGCTGGTGGCCACCGGGAGCGCCGCCGGGGCCGCCGGACACGATGGCGCCGCCTTCACGATCCGGCAGGCGGGCTCATTCCTCGTCGGCCCGGGCCTCGGCCTCGGGGTGATGGTCTCGGGAGCCTCCAGGGTGACTCCCCACATGCTGCGGGCCGCCGCTGCCGCCATCGCCGAACAGGCCGACGCGTCGCAGCCGGGCGCGCCGCTGCTGCCCGTGGTACGGGATGGCCGACGGCGCCGCCGTCTTCAATCCCACGAACCCGACCCAGGCCATCCAGGACGCCATGTGGCGGCCGGCCTACCCCGACATTCGCCAGGATCTTCCTTGGTGAGGATGGCTCCAAGCGCAGCGGTCGCGCGATCCGAGGGGAGCGGCAAGCCCGGCCCGGCACCGGTCGGCGCCCGCCCGCGGGTAACCGCATCCTCGGGCTGGTCATCCTCATGTGGCCGGACCGCACCGAGCTGAACTACGGCCACGGCCGCATCATCAAGCGCTCTCTGGGTTACCGATGCCGGCGGCCTGGACTTCCTACACGTATCCCAGGCCGCCCGGATCCGCCGCGACCGCTACGACATCGGTGCCCGCTGGCCGACGTGGCCGTGATCGGCGCTCCCCGCGATGCTTGCAATCGAGGCGCCAGAAGGCACGTTCAGGCATGGCTCGACCGGATCGTCGCGCTCGACCTCGGCGGCCCGATGGTGCTGATCCTCATCTCTGTTGTCCTCCTTCGTGATCCCTGAACGGGCGCGTTCCTGCAAGTGGCTGAGCTGTCATCACGGATTCCTGCGATATCGCGCCGACCCGCTCGGGAGCCGAGGCCGGGGAACTTGTTCAGCGTACGGCGTGCGCAGTTTGGGCCGGCGATCCCTGGCTAGCCCGGTGGGTGGCCGCTCGAGCGGCGCACGAGCGCGCGGGCGCGAGGAGTCTGGCGGAGTGAAAGATTGTGCTGCGCGAGCCATAGCGCTCGGCCGGGGTCGCCGCCGATCGTGAGCCAGAATTCGGCGGCGTGATCGGCGAACGCATCTTGGTGACGCTCGAGCAGTTCGTCGTAGCGGGCTTCCGCCTTGCCGCGCCAGGTCTGCGCTTCCTCCGTCTGGCCTGCGTTGCCCAGGATGCGGGCGAGTTGCGTCGCGTAGTCGGGATCGTCGGATGCGAGCGCCAGCGGCCGCAGGCGGGCGATGGCCGCCGCCGTCTCCCCCCGGGCAGCGTCGAGTTCGGCTAGGTGGCCCTGCGCGGGGACGTAGGCCGGAAGCCGGCGGACCGCCGCATCGCACCAGGCGCGGGCACGGCGGAGATTGCCGTGCTCCATCCACAGCTGGCCGCGCTGGAACTCCAGCATCGCCAGCGGGAACGGGGAGGTGGCGCGGTAGCAGCGTGTCGCCGCGCTGAACCAGCGCTCCGCCTCATCCATCTCACCGAGCTCGCCGAAGACCCGCGCCGACGCCAGCCTCGTCCCATTCGGGAACCCTATAACCGAGTGATCGCTGGCCTCACCTGATCCTGGCGGTTTGCGAGGCGGGGAACAGGCGCCGTCCAGATACGGCCCGCAGTCGGCGCCCGGCAGGGCGTCGGCGACTGCATCAGCGCCGCCTCCATAAACAGCTTGATCGAATCTCTAGAGAGCACATCATGACAGACTCCTTTGCACAGCAGTCCTTTCAGGCACCGCCGGCTCCGGTCACCGTCGCGAACGTCATGCGGCCACCACTGACGACGGTGGAACAGACCGTCCACGTGGCCGCGGCTGCCTACCTGATGAAGCAGGCAGGTGCGACCGCTCTCATGGTCTTGGACGGGCATACGGACCAGCCGGTAGGCATCATCACGCAGGCGGACATTGCCCGCGCGGTCGCAGACGGGAAGGACGTGAACAGTGTCCGGATCTGTGACCTGATGACCACCCGCCCGACCGTCATCAGCACCACGACGAGCGTCCGTGATGCGGCCGACGTCATGACGAGCGGCCCTTTCCGGCACCTGCCGGTCGTCGGCGACGCCGGCCTGGTCGGCATTGTCGACATCACCGATGTATGCCGCGCGTTGATCGACCTCGACTTCTCCCAGCTGCCCCTGGCCGAAGCGGCAAAGCCGGTCTAGCCCTCGCAGCACGCCGGCCGCCTCCTCGACATGCAGCCTCGCCCGCCCCGCGGGCGGCCCCGGGGGAAGGTGCTCGCCCAGGCAGCGGGTAATCCCATGGCGCTGATCGAGCTGGCCAAGCTGATCGCCGACGATCCCGCCGCCAGCCGACGGTGGGCCGCCGAGCCGGTGCCCCTCAGTGACCGTCTGAGGGCCGTCCTCACCTCCAGGTTCGCGGCCCTGCCCGAGCAGGCGCAAGCGGCGCTGCTGCTGGCCGCGGTGGCCGACAGCCCGGACCTCAGCGCAGCGGCCAGCCGGGGATCCGGGTCAGATGACCGGGCCCTGGCGCCGGCCGAGGAGCTGGGCCTGGTCAAGATAGACCGGCGAGCCTGGCACCTGGCCGCCGCGGCCCTGCAACCCGACGAGCGCGTCGCTTCACTGCTCGAGGCCACCGCGACCCAGGCGCAACGCCGCGGCGGCGCGGCCGCGGCCGCGCTGGCCATGGAACGCACGGCCGAACTCAGCCCCGACCCCGGGGACCAGGCACGCAGGCCGGTAGCGGCCGCGTCGGCCGCCGTTCCCGCCGGCCAGGCCGACTGGGTCCAGGATCTCGCCCCCCGGGCCCTGGCGATCACGGCGGAATCAGCCCTGCGGCTGACAGCCCGCCATGACGCCGGATGGGCGCTGCCCTGTGCGCCCGCCAGCCGCCAGTCCGTGAGCCGCATCCAAGCTTCCTGGAGAAGGCCCGCGCCCGCTGGGCTCCGCCGGAATGATTTCCCGGTCGCGCCGAACGCGGCGTGCCGGGGTGCCAAGGTGCCAGCATCCGGGATCATGGTGGAATGCCCGATGAAGAACTGCTGGAACGTGTCCGCGAGCTCCGCGTTCGCGGACGGTCGCCGAAGGAGATCGCCCGCGCCCTCAAGGTGCGCCCCGCGACTGTGATGCCGCTGATCCGGCAGCTCGCCGCTGCCGAGCCCCGGGAGAAAGAGGCGCCGCTTATCGGCTGCTGGGTCAACCAGGGCTGGTCGTCGAGCATGCGGTTCACTGGTCACCCGGAGTGGCCGGACACCGGGCTAGGTGAGACAGAGGGCTCTGGGCTGGTCATCGTGGTCGTTGCCCGTGAGCGGGGCAGTTCGGTGCGGGTGTGCGAGTTCCTGGTCGACACCTGGTGCCTGGGTGTGAAGAACGCCCTGGGGCCGAAGCCGGTCGAGAGGAGGAAGCTCCCGTCGTTTTGTGCTGATGCCTTCCGCAGTTATCCGGGGGCACCCGTAGAGGTGCCGCTGGTTCTCGCCCAGCGGATCGTGTTCGGTGCGATCGGGTACGCTCGCGGCCTCGGGTTCGAACCGCACGCGGACTTCGCGAAGGCCGCGGGGCATCTTGGTGAGTGGGACGGCGTGTGCGACCTGGAGTTCGGCAGGGACGGGATGCCCATGTACATCGAAGGCCCCCATGACGACTCGTGGCGCATCCTGCACACGCTCCGCCAGAATATCGGCGACGGCAACTTCCATTACCTGGTGGGACTGCGGTCCTGACGGCACGGGAATCCCGCGTCCCAGCGGGCGAAGGCGTCATCGATTGACGTGGCGAGCTGCTCGAATGTCCGGCTCACGTCGGTAGATCCGCGCCAGGTGCTCCAGCCGCGTCTTGAGGTCGTTGGCCGCTTCCCGCAGCGGCAGGTAATACGACCGCCGATCCGTAACCCACTGATCCTCGTGTTCTGTTTCTCGTTCCCGCCGCCAGGTCTTGTCCTCACGACGGTCGGCCGACCGCTGTGTGGTGAGCACGCCGCCGAGAGTCCCGAGCACGGCTATGCCAGCGGCGGCCAGCGGTAGCCAAAGGGGCGTGCTGCTCATGCCTACAGGATGCAGCCGGGAGCGGCCCATCGGGAACAATGGGACGCTCATGGGCGGTTACGGGCCGGGAGTGAGCCGGTTACGAGCCGGATCCGCCGAAGCCGCCGCCGCTATCGAGCGAGTCTCGATCACTGACTACCCCGCTCACCCGTCCGTTGCCTCTTTCGGGCTTACCCGGCCTGGCCTCCTCAGGATTAGCAGCGACATGACGTTTTCAGCTGAACGACGAAGGTTTGGTCGCAAGGTTCACGCGGACATCGAAGCGTTCACCGGCAGCCCGCGGGCGGGTCGGCATGACACTCGTGACGAGCAGCATCAGGCCAAAGACCTCAAAAGATGTCCTAGCATGACTTGGTCAGCATCCGCTGCCCGGCGGTGGGCCCCGCCGGGACCGCATGCGCGGTCGCCGGGCCAACGTGGCCGATGGGTCCTGACCCCGGATCGACTCGGAAGCGGAACAATGCATGACCCCACTTCGCGTTCACGGTGTCGCCGCAAGCTCCTGCGACGGCCCCGGTGGCTGCTGACTCGTGAACGAGGTAACGGCCTCGGTGACGATGCCTGGGTGCCGGTCATGTTCATCAGCCGGCGCATCATCTCTGCCGTGCTTGCGGAACTGGGCCGAGCTGGCGTTCCCGCCTACTGTTCCCGGTTCAACCCAGCCTGGTGCGGTATCCCGGCGCGCTGGTGCCTGTGGGTGGGGCGCAGCGCCAACGGGCGGGCCGAAGAACGCCTGACCGAGCTGATGCTTGGCCTTTTCGGCGACCTCGACAGCGGGCCGTCGGCGGCGTTACCGCGCTGAGGCACCACCTGAGAAGGCACGGCCTTACCCCTCAGGCCTGCCGATTTCCTCCCGGGTTGTCTTACCTCGCGACCGTCGCTGGGTGATGAGGGAACATCGGCACTACGTCCTTGCCAATGGTCGCGTTCAGCACGATGCCGAAGCCGACATACCAGGCAGCGACCGCGTCCGCCAGCGCTACCCACCCGCCGATCTTGGTCAGTGAGCTGGCCCAGCCTGCCGTCCCGCCCAGGCCTGCGATGCCGAGGATCACGTACAGGGCAGCGAGCAGTACGAAGGCCACGAAGGCCGGCATGTTGATCTGGTACGCGCCGATGGCCATGAACGCGGTGAAGACGGCCCACATGAGCAGCCACGCGGCGAAGGCGTCACCGAAAGCGTTGGCTCCCGCCCCGGTGACTATGCCAGGCGCGAAGAACCTCAGGATGAGCCCGGTGGTGAGCAGGAACAGCGCGTAGGCCACGCCGAAGGTGCCAGCGAACAGGTTGCCGCCCCGGAAGTCCCACAGTCCGCCGATGAGCAGTCCGATCGCGCCCGTGCCTATGGCGATCGCGATGAACATGCCTACCGCAAGGCCGCTCAGGATCCCGGTGTCTACCAGACCGAGAATCCCGACCGAGAAGCCGAACGCAAACACCGAAAGCGGAACTCCCGTCGCGGTGGCCGGGAATGCGATGCCAGGGCCGCTCACTGGCACAGCAGGCGCCTGCCCGGCGTACTGCTGTGGTCCCGCATCTGCTGAGACGGGCGACCGGTCGTCGTGTGTGGTCATAGTTGTCTCCTTACTGCCTCGGTGCCTGGACCGGCACCGACAACTCGTCGAATACCGCACGGACGGCAGGACCGAGCAGCTCCGCGCCAGGGGTATCGGAGTGCACGCACACCGTGTCCGCCTGTACGGGCACTTCCGTGCCGTCCAGGGCCTTCACACGCCCGGTCGTCAGCAGGTCACGGACTCGCTCTGAGACGGCTTGGGGGGTGGCGCTGAAGACGTCCGCCCACCCGAACATGACGACTGAGCCATCGGCGCGCAGCGGCCGGTCGGCAAAGAACTCGGTGATGACCTGCAGTCCCTTCTTCGCGGCCGCGTCGGACATCTCGCTGCCAGCGACGGTGAACATGGGCAGGGTGTCATCGAACTCCGCCACCGCTTCCGCGATAGCCCGGGCGATGGCGCCGTCTTCGAGCGCGGCCATGTAGAGGGCGCCATGTGGCTTGACATGATGCAGCCTGGCGCCGGCCGCGAGCACGAATCCGTTGAGCGCGCCAAGCTGATAGAGAACGTCATTGCGGGCGTCGGCAGGCGAGACGCCGAGCGCTCGCCGGCCGAACCCGCGCAGGTCGGGGTAGCCTGGATGCGCGCCGATGGAGACACCCTGCTCCACCGCGCGAGCCACGGTAGCGCGCATCACGGTCGGGTCACCGGCGTGGAAGCCGCAGGCTACGTTCGCCGACGAGATGCACCTCATCATCACGTCGTCAGCACCCCGCTCCCACCAGCCGAAACTCTCCCCCAGGTCGGAGTTGTAGTCGAACGCCTTCGTGGTCATGGCCATGCCCTTTCCAGCGCGCGGCGGACATAGACCCGTACCATCTCCCGCCGGTACGCGCTGCTTTCAAACACTTCATCGAGCGGTTCGCTCTGACGGGCGGCGGCATCGGCGGCTTCCGCCAGCAGGCCGGCCGACCCGGCCATCGGCGCACCCTCGAGCAGTTGCTCGGCCTCGGTGGCCCGTACTGGCCGGTTGGCCGCCCCGTTGAGGGCGATACGGACGTGCCGGCACCGGCCCTCCGGGTCGGCCGCGAGCCGGACCGCCACCCCGATGATCGCGAAGTCCAGCGGCCGCAGCGCGTACTTGAGGTACGCATACCGGGCGCCGGCCGGTTGCGGCGGCAGGGACACCGTGGTCACCAGTTCATCCGGTTCCAGCACGGTGGTCAGGGGCCCGAGCGCGAAGTCGACCGCCGGTACCTGCCTGGTTCCCCGGGAAGAGCGCAGGGTCAGTACCGCGTCCAGCGCGAGGAGCGCCGCAGGCGGGTCGGCGGTCGGATAGGCGTGCGCCAGGTTGCCGCACAGCGTGCCCCGGTTGCGTATCTGGACGGACGATACGGTCTGCTCGGCCTCGGCGAGCACCGGCCAGGATGCGCGGATGCCGGCGTGGGTAAGCACTTGCGTGTGGGTGGCCAGGGCGCCGATGCTCGCCTGGCCGTCAGTGGTGATGCCGCCCAGTTCGGTGACGCCGGAGAGGCTGATGAGCACCCGCGGGCTGATCAGGCCCTCATGCAGCAGGACCATCACGGACTGCCCGCCGGCTATCAGTTTGGCGTCCTCGCCGAACTCGCTGAGCATCGCCACGGTCTCCTCGACCGAACGGGGCCTCAGGTACTGCTCGACCAGCATCGTCACTCACCTCCATGCCCGTCGGCGTGCATCGCGTCCAGGACCCGCTCCGGGGTCATCGGGATCTTGACGAGCCGGACACCGGTTGCGTCATAGATTGCGTTGGAGACTGCGGCGGCGGTGGGAACGAGCCCCATCTCGCCCAGGCCTTTCGCGCCGTACGGGCCCCGCGGGTCGTCGGTCTCCACCCATAGTGCGGTGATGGGCGGCATCTCGGTGGCGCTGGGTATCCGGTAGCCCGACAGGTGGGGGTTGAGCACCTGGCCGTCCTTGTCGCAGACCAGGTCCTCCATGAGGGCATAGCCGATTCCCTGCGCCACCCCGCCTTCGACCTGGCTTTCCGCGAGGGCGGGGTTGATGACGTTGCCGCAGTCGGTCGCGGCGACGACGTTCTCCACCGTGACATGCCCGGTTTCCGGGTCCACCTCTACCTCGACGGCGTGCACCCCGAACGAGTATGACTGCGCGAAGTCACCCACTCCCGTCTCCGGATCGGGCAGGTCACATGGCGCGTCATAGTGGGCCATGGCCATGATCTGCCGGCCGTCGCGGTTCCGGAACAGCGCCGACAGCGCCACCTCGCTCAGCGTGCGGCCGACGCTGGGATCGTCGCGCAGGTACACCCGGCCGCCTCCCACCGCGACCGCGTCCGGTTTCACGTCGAGCGCCTCGGCGCCGTAGTGCAGCAACTGCTCCCGCACCTGCTCGCAGGCGAGCCGCACCGCGTTGCCGGCCAGCGTAGTGACCCGGCTGCCGTAGGTGCCGAAGTCCGCCGGGATCGTCTCCGAGTCGCTGGTGATCACCTGAACGTCGTCGACGCCGACCCCGAGTTCCTCGGCGCAGATCTGGGCGACCGCGGTAGTGGCCGCCCCGGTTCCCATCTCCACCGCCCCGATGAGCAGGCTCACCGAGCCATCCGGATTGAGCTTGATAGATGCGGCGCAAAAGTCGGCATTGAGGCCTGGGTGGAACTTCCCGCTGGTGAAGTGGGTCCCGCAGGCGATCCCGATGCCCCGGTTGGGCCGTTGCTTGTTGCCGTGCTTATCTGCCCAGCCGATCGCCTTGGCGGCTTCAGTCAGGCACTCGCGCACCCCGCAGGTGGTCAGCCGCGGGCCGGACACGGCCAGGTCGCCTGGCTCGGAGAGGTTCTTGAGCCGGAACTCGACCGGGTCCATCCCCAGCCGCTCCGCGATCATGTCGGTGTGAATCTCCGCGGCGAAGGTGAACTGCGGGCTGCCGAAGCCCCGGAACGCCCCGCCAATGGGTGTATTGGTGTAGACGGTGTACCCGTCGTAGCGGTAACGGGGGATCTTGTAGACCGCGCCGCCCAGCATGGACTGGGTAACCGAGACACCCGGGCCGTACGAGGTGTACGCCCCGTTATTGAGGATCACCCGGGCCTGCCGGGCGGTGATCGTGCCGTCCCTCTTCAGCCCGGTTTTGAGGTAGAGGATTTCCGGGTGCCGGGTGCGGCTGGAGGTGAACTCCTCGTCCCTGGAATGGAACATCTTCACCGGCAGGCCGGTCAGCCGGGCCGCCTGGATGGCCACGATGTAGATGGAATGCGGCTCGCTCTTGGAGCCGAACCCGCCGCCCAGGTACGGGCAGATGATGCGGATCTTGTTGGCCGGCAGCCCGAAGATGCCCGACAGGCCGAACCGGTCGAAGAAAGTCGACTGGGATGACATCCAAAGCGTGACCCTGCCCGAGGGGTGCCAGTCCGCGATCACCGCGTGCGGTTCCAGGCACACGTGACACTGCCGGGACGTCTCGAACCGGTCCTCGTAGATGACGTCGGCCTCGGCGAACCCCTGCTCGATATCGCCGCCGATCACCCGGTTGTGCGCGACGATATTCCGTTCCGCCCCCTCATGCAGCTGCGGTGCGCCCTCGGCCATCGCCGCTTCCGGGTCGACCACCGCTGGCAGCGGCTCGTAGTCAACATCGATGAGTTCCAGCGCCGCCTGGGCGGTCTCCTCGTCGGCAGCGATGACTGCCGCCACACCTTCCCCCACGTAGCGGACGACACCGTCGGCGAGTGCGGTCTCGTCCTGGGTGAAGGCGCCGAAATGGGCGCTAGGCATGTCCGCCTGGGTCAGCACCGCCAGCACCCCTGGCAGCTCCCCGGCGCGGGCGGTGTCGATCCGCGTGATCCGGGCGTGCGCCAGGGGGCTGCGCAGGATATCGCCGTAGACCATGCCGGGCAGGGCCATATCGTAGGCGTACGCAGCCTTCCCGGTAACCTTCTCGTCCGCGTCGATCCGGCGCACGGACCGGCCGACGGCCGCATGCGCACCCGGGCGGTCCTGGCTGGTCACCGTGGCGCCAGCCGCCGCGCTGATCGCCTGCACGATCTTCGCGTAACCGGTGCACCGGCACAGGTTGCCGCGGATGCCATCGCGGATCTCCGCCTCGCTGGGGTGGGGGTTCCTGGCCAGCAGGGCCTTCGCCGTCATGATCATGCCGGGCGTGCAGTAGCCGCACTGCGAGGCGAAGTTGTCCGCGAACGCTTGCTGCACCGGGTCGAGATGGCCGCCAACCGCCAGCCCTTCAATCGTGGTCACCTCATGACCGTCGGCCTCGACCGCGGGCACAAGGCAGGAGTTGACCACCTCGCCATCGAGCAGCACCGAGCATGAACCGCACTCTCCTTCGTTGCAGGCCCGTTTGGTGCCGGTCAGCCCGAGGTCGTACCGCAAGGTGTCGGCCAGGGATCTGGACGGCGGGATCAAGAGCTCGTGCGGGACGCCGTTGACGGTCAGAACCGTCCTGGCCCGCGGCGGTGGTACGGTCACTTTGGTAGTCATGGTGGCCATGTGCTAGCGCCCCTCTGTCAGGTCCGCGGTTCTTCGGCGGACAGTCCTTCGACCACCAGATCTAGGTCATCCACGTGGTCCACGTTGTAAACCCGCTCGTTGCCCACCCAGCGGCGGGCCCACCACTCATAGAGGTTCAGCCGGGTCCGGGATTCGTGCATCTCGATGACCGGCTGGTGATCATCGAGGAAGCAGATGTGCAGCGAGGGCACGCGTGCGGCAAGGCTGGCTAGTTCCTGAAAGCCGGTCATGCCCCGGGTCGGCATGCAGTCGCTGATGAGCACCGTCAGCGCGGAAGGCAGGTCGTGAGTCCGGTCGATGGCAGCCCGCAGGGCCTGGGACAGGTC
>WNGJ01006196.1_pt1 | contig 13893 bp, 9 predicted proteins | sample 5400611 | NCBI WGS metagenome assembly WNGJ01 (sample SAMN13153375, study PRJNA577476) | soil metagenome | isolation source: 40 cm soil or saprolite under Garry oak tree replicate 1 | place: USA:California | collected 2016-06-15 | reverse complement strand
ACGGATGGGCTGGCTACAATCCGCGGGGTACGGGTGATGGCAGAGAGCACGGTGAGGAGCGGGAGGCTGGACGGTGCGAGTCCGCAGGGCGTGGGCAAAAGCCTTGGAGTCCAAACGATGCTGGCGGGGGAACTGACCCGGCACGGGGCGGTGCTGCATCTTCGGATGGAGTTGATCGAAGTGTCGGACGGCCGGCAAATCAAAGGCGCGCATGCGGAGGGGATTTCGCAGAACGGTGCGCCGTGCGAGGTCGGGCTCGCGGAGGCGATACTTCAGCAGATCGTGCCAGTGCTGGTGCGGGTTCCGTCGAAGATGAGAGTGGTTCGTGAGCCAGGGCTGGTGGCGGATCGCAAGATGACCGCTGGGTGAGAGAGCGGCTGACGCGTCTGGTGGGGGCCTGATAGTCTTCGTGCATGATGAATTTCCGGGTAAGGGCGACGGGTGTTTTGGGGTTGGGGTGTGTTTTGGCTGCGACTGCGCCGATGATGGCGCAGGGCGCTTTGCCTGCGGCTATGGCGAGTGGGATTGATGTGGCTGCTGCTGATGTGCTGAAGGCGACGGGCGTGCCGAGTGCTTCGGTCGCGGTGGTGCAGGGTGGGAAGGTTGCGTATGTGAAGGCGTATGGGATGGCGCGGCTGGATCCAGCGATGGCGGCTGAGCCGGGGATGCAGTATTCGCTCGGGTCGATCAGCAAGCAGTTTACGGCGGCGGTGATTTTGCTGCTCGCGCAGGACGGCAAGTTGAAGCTGGACGATCCGGTGGGGAAGTATCTGCCGGGGTTGACGCGGGCGAACGAGGTGACGATCCGGCAGGTGCTGTCGATGACGTCGGGGTATCAGGACTTCTGGCCGGAGGACTATGTGATGACGTCGATGATGAAGTCGACGAATCCGCAACAGATTCTGGATGTGTGGGCGAAGAAGCCGCTGGACTTCGAGCCGGGGACCGAGTGGCAGTACTCGAATACGAACTATGTGGTTGCGGGGCGGATTGCGGAGATTGCGGGAGGCAAGCCGCTGATCGAGCAGCTGCAGGAGCGGATTTTCAAGCCGCTGAAGATGACAGAGGTGTTCAATTCCGACGCGAGCAGGCTGCCGGCGAACGATCCTATGGGCTACTATCAGCATGCGCTCGGGCCGCTGCGGCCCGCGCCGAAGGAGGGGCAGGGGTGGATGTTTGCCGCGGGAGAGCTGGCGATGCCGGCTAGCGATCTTGCGCTGTGGAACATCAGCATGATCAATCGGACGTTGCTGTCGCCTGCCTCGTACGATGTGATGTTTACCGAGGTAAAGCTGAAGGATGGGAAGGGGACGGGGTATGGGTTGGGCGTGCAGGTGGGAGATCGGAATGGGCACCGATACATTGAGCATGGCGGGGAGGTGTCGGGGTTTGTGTCGGAGAATATTGTGTTTCCCGATGACAAGGTGGCGGTGACGGTGCTGACGAATGAGGATGCTTCGAGCGCGGCGGGAGCGCTGGGGCGGAAGATTGCGCCGCTGGTGCTTGGCGGTGGATCGGGTATGGGGGCGGCGAGCGCGGAGGCAGCGGCGGCGGCGGAGAAGCGGGCTCTGGATATTTTTACGGGGTTGCAGGAGGGGAAACTCGACCGGTCGCAGTTGACGGCGCTGTGCGATGGCTATTTCACGCAGGAGGCGGTGGAGGATTTTGCTTCGAGCCTGAAGCCGCTGGGGACGCCGACCAGCTTCAAGCAGGTGTCTGAGGGGAAACGGGGTGGCATGACGTTCCGGGTGTTCAACGCCGGCTTTCCCGGCAAGCAGGTGAGAGTGACGGTGTACGAGATGCCGGATGGCAAGCTGGAGCAGTACCTGGTGATTCCGACCGGGAGTTAGTGCTGTGGTTCGATGCGGCCGGTTCGCGTTGAGTGTGGCGGCGCAATGAAGGATAATGATTCGTGGTAGAGACGCGCCTGATTCTGCTGGCGTGCCCTTTCGCGTTTCCCCTGTTTCATTTTCCCTGGCTGTGTTTCTTCTCCTTGGTTCACAACACCGGAAGGACTCGGACAATGAACCTATGGACAGAATATGAAGGACGAACGATTGATGGGGTCTACCCACTGACAAAGCTGATTCGGCCAGAGGGCCGGAGCGCTTTTTTCTCCACGTCGAATGGTACCGGGGTGCCGACGGTCATACGGCTGATCGAATCGCACTTCGACGGTGACGAGATATTGACCAGGTGGCGCGGTGTTGCGGCGCTGAATCATCCGAATCTGGTGAAGCTTAAAAGCTTTGGACATGTTGTGGTGGATGAGACGTCACTGGTGTATGCAGTGATGGAGCCGGTTGAAGCCAATCTTAGCGAGATCCTGCGGGAACGCCGATTGACGGAGTTCGAAACGAGGCAGATTGCGACGAGTCTGCTTGCGGCGATTGAAGCGCTGCATTCGTCCGGGTTTGTTCACGAGCATGTGGCGCCGGAGAATGTGCTGGCTGTGGGCGAGGTGATCAAGCTGCGGAGTGATTGCATCCGGGAGACGCTGGAAGGCGAGGAGGGTGTCGCGCTGAAGCGGAAGGATGTGCGGGATTACGCCACGATACTGTTGCAGGCGCTGACGCAGCAGAGAACGCTGCAGGATGGGTCGCGAGCGCTGCCTTCGCCGTTTGAGCAGATTGTGCGGAAGGGGATCAGTGGGGAGTGGGGGCTGAAGGAGATCGGTGCTTCATTGAAGAGGCCCTCGGTTGCGCAGGCTATTGCTCGTGCGGGGGTGACGCCGGATGCGCCGACGTTTGAGAGGCTGAGTGCGGAACCTGTCGTTGCTGTGCCGTCGGGAGCTGCGGCTTCTGTCGCTCCACCTTCGGAGGCTCCACCTTCTGTGGCAAGGCGTATCCGGGTTCCAGTCGGCGACGAGTCGCGAAGGATTGGGCCGCGGGGGATTGCTTATGGTGTGGGTACGCTGCTGATTCTTCTGCTGGGATGGTATTTCGTGCATAGCTGGTCGGCGGGTTCGAAGGGTGCGGTGCAGGAAGCGCCTGCTCCGGCTCCGGTTGCACAGGAGAGTGCGCCGGTTGCGGCGAAGAGCCCGGACGCGACGGATGTTGGATCGCACCCTGCGCCGAGTGCAAGCGTTGTTGCCGGGAGCACTGCCGCACCCGCAGGAAAGAATGTTGCGGGTGACAGCCGTGGTCGTTGGCGCGTGGTCGCCTTTACGTATAACCGCGAGGACCAGGCGCGGCAGAAAGCGGCGGAGATTGCACGGAGCCATCCGGATTTGAGTCCGACGGTGTTCACACCGAATGGGCATGCTCCATTTTTGGTGACACTGGGTGGCCCGATGAGCATGCAGGAGGCGTTTGCGCTTTCGGGTAAAGCGAAACGAGAGGGACTGCCGAGAGATACTTACGCGCAGAACTATCGGGGCAGCGGGAATTAGGCAAGTGTTGTTCGGGTGAACGAGAGTTTCGACGGGACGGAAAGCTGGATTCCGTTCACGAGAAATTGATTTCTTCGTAATGCCGACCTGACTGGTGGGGAGAACACTCACTAGCCAGGAGGTAGCATGAAAAAAACAACGACGCTACTTATGTTGACCGCGCTGGCAGCGACTGCAGTGCATGCGCAGGATCGGGACGATCGATTGGAAGGTAACAAGATTCGTCACGTATTGCTGCTGAGTATTGATGGCATGCATGCTGTTGATTTTCTCAATTGCTCAAAGGGTTTGAGCACGGTGAATAACGGCGCGCCTTACTGTCCTCGCCTGGCGTCGCTGGGTGCGACTGGAGTGAACTATGTTGCGGCGAGCGCGTCGAAGCCCTCGGATTCTTTTCCTGGATTGATGACGATTGTTACGGGAGCTACGCCGCGCACGATGGGAGTGTATTACGACGTTGGGTACGATCGCTCGCTCGATGCTCCGGCGAAGATGACGGGGAACGGCGTGGCGGCTGGGCCGTGCACTCCTAATGCGGCGCCGACGGGCTCGGAGGCGGAGTATGAGGAGGGGATTGACCTTGACCAGAGCAAGGTGAATGGCGGGGCTCCGGGGGCGGGGCTTACGGATGGGGGCGTTGCCTCGATCGATCCAATGAAGCTGCCGCGCGATCCGAAGAACGGCTGCGCGCCGGTGTATCCGTGGAACTTTGTGCGGACGAATACGATCTTCGGTGTGATTCATGCCGCTGGTGGGTATACGGCGTGGTCGGACAAACACCCGTCGTACTCTTCGGTGGCCGGGCCTGGAGGGAACTCGGTCGATGATTACTACTCGCCGGAGATCAACTCGGTTGTGGTTGGTCTGCCGGGCGTGACGACGCCTACCGGACTGGGGTGCTCGACTGTGCCTGACCCGACGCAGACGGGATCATGGACGGACAGCTTCAAGAACATTCAGTGCTACGACACGCTGAAGGTGAACGCGATTCTCAACCAGATTGCGGGCAAGACTCACAACGGTGGGGAGGCTAAGTTTCCGACGATCTTTGGGATGAACTTTCAGGCGGTCAGCGTGGGTCAGAAGCTGATTGAGAAGAACGTCGCGACGGGTGGCTATCTGGATGGGGCGGGTACTCCGAGCCCGGAGTTGCTGCAGGAGATCGAGTATGTAGATGCTTCGATCGGTCAGATGATCGATGCGCTGAGGGACCACGGGTGCTCTGACTCGACACTGATTCTTGTGACGGCGAAGCATGGTCAGTCGCCGATCGATCCGAACCGCTACTTCCCGATCCCGGGACCCAACCACGATCATGGGACAACGCCCGCAGACCTGATTGCGAACTTGATTCCTTTTGTTCAGTCCCCTTTGAATCCTAATGGAATCGGTCCGACGCAGGACGATGTTTCGCTGCTGTGGCTGAGCGATTCGAGCAAGACGGCCGATGCTGTGGCGATTCTCGAGAAGAATGCAGCACAGGCGGGGATTGGGCAGATTTTTTATGGTCCGGCGCTCGCAATCAACTACAACACGCCTGGTCTGCCGCCGAATGGAGATCCGCGCACACCTGACATTATTGTCACGCCGAATGTTGGAGTGGTTTACACGGGCAGTTCGGCGAAGCTGGAGGAGCATGGAGGGTTTTCACATGACGATACGAATGTCATGATGCTGCTCTCCAATCCGAACTTGAGCGCTACGACGATCCATTCGGAGGTGGGAACCAACCAGGTGGCACCGACCATACTGCAGGTGCTCGGGCTTGATCCCAACAGTCTTGATGGGGTGAGGTTGGAGGGTACGGGTGTTCTGCCGGGACTTGGTCTTTCGGGAGATAAATAATAGCTGCCGTTTCGGGGCGGGCGTTCCGATGTTTCGGATGGAGCGCCCGCTTTTTTGCGTCTGCGAGATGGTGGATTATTTCTTTTCTGTCTTTTCGGTTTGGGCGAGGAAGTCAATTAGGTATTGCTTCCAAACGACGGCGGCGGTGTGGGTGCCGTGGCCGCGGGTAGCGTCGGAGATGGGAATGAGGATGAATTTGGCATGGGGCATCTGCGTGACTAATTTTTCCGGGATGCCTAGCTCGGGTGGGTTGATGAAGTCGTCGGCGGAGTTGATCCAGAGGACGGGAGCGGTGATGGTGGAGAGCTTCGGCGCGGGGTTGTAGTTGCGCGAGGCGTTGACGTAGTAGAGGAAGTCGTTGGCGTCGGTGCGACTGATGTCGGCGGCGATGGTTTTGTCGACGTAGGCTTCTACCTGAGAGCGAGTGGGGTAGTTTTTCTGGAGCTGGAGGGGGGCACCGCCGGCGATGATTAAGAGATCGCTTGCTCCGCGGAGGCCTTCGGTGGGCGGGGTGGTGTAGTCGCCGTTCTTCCAGGCGGGATCGTGCTTGATGTCCTCGATGGCCATGTAGCGCCACATGCGGTTGCGGCCGGCGAGTTCGACGGGCTGGCAGGCGAAGGGCGCGAGGGCGTCCATGAACTGCGGGAAGGTTTCGCCCCAGACGAAGGACTGCATGCAGCCCATGGAGGTGCCGAGGATGAGGCGGAGGTGGTCGACGTGGAGGCCTTCGAGGAGCATGGTGTGCTGGGAGGCGACCATGTCGTCGTAGTCGTACTGGGGGAAGTGCATGCGCAGGCCATCGGAGGGTTTCGACGATTGGCCGTGGCCGATGTCGTCGGGGAGGATGAGGAAATATTTGGTGATGTCGAAGGGCTGGCCGGGGCCGAAGAGGACGTCGGAGAAGATGGGATTCATCAGTGAGTGGGCGTTGCCGCCGGTGCCGTGCAGGAGGAGGATGGCGTTGTCGGTGTGGCCGTCGGCGCCGCGATGGGGCTTGCCGAGAGTGATGTAGTGGAGGTGCAGCTTCTCGATCGTCTCGCCGTCCTTGAACTGGAAGTTGGCAATGTCGTAGGTGCCGTCCTGGGTGGGCCATTTGCTGGGAGTGGCTTGCGCGTTGGCGGCTGCGGTCGCGGTCGCGAGGAGCGCGAGGAGGATGAGGCGGCTAATCATTGTAAAGGTGTCTCCATGAGGCGGTGAGTGAGGTCGTGAATGCGAGACGTATTGCTGCCGCGAAAAGTTTTAGTCCTTCATGTTTTCCTGCGCCCGGATGAAGGCGTAGTTGCTGATGTGGACCCACCCGCGGAAAGGAAGATTCACATCGGCGATGGCGAGCAGCACCAGGGTGATGAGGAGAGTGAAGGAAAAGACCTGCAGGGCGTGGAGCATGGCATTCCCCGAGCCGAACATGGAGGCTGAGGCGATCGTAAGAAGCCCTCCGACGAGAAGGACGCCCCAGAAGATGGCGGGTAGCCGGTATTTGCTCTGGAGCAGACGGGTGTGGCGGTGTTCGGTGAGCGAGCTGAGTTCGGAGATGGCGTGGTCCTCTGCGATGATCTCGGAAGGCGTCGCTGATTTGACGGACATCAAGGTCTTCCACATCGCTTGATTGATCTTATTGCTCTTTTCGGGTACTCGGCCGCGCGCCATCTCGGGCCAATCCTGATCAACGACCGCGTCGGCATAGGATCGTGCCTGCGCTACGAGTTGAGTGCGTTGCAGTTCGGGTAGACCTCCGGCCAGCCGGTAGACGTTCCTCAAGGCGTTGGCCTCGAGGTCTACGTTCAGGTTCGCGGTGACGAAGTCCGTCCATACCGTGTAGAGCATGAAGCCGAGAATGACCGCGTAGGTCGTGCCGATGATGTTGAGTTGCCAACCGATCAGGTCATTGTGCACCTGACGTTTTTCGCGCGGCCAGATGCGGTTCAGGGCTGCCATAAAGAGCATCGAGCCGGTCATCGTGAAGATGAGGATGAGAATGTTTTGCGTGAGAGTCAGCATGGATGGGGCTTCTCCGGGCGATCTCCAAGCTTATCGAATTTTCTCCGGAGTGGTTCGATTGGAAAGCGCCGCCTTCGGTTGAAGACGGCGTTTTCGTTTTGGCGATGCGAGTTTATTCGGTGGCGTCTTGGGCGGTTTTCTCTGCGGGGATCTTTTCGGGCGTGGTGAGGGGCTTGGTGATGTCGTCGAGGTAGTCTGGGATGCCGTCTACGCGGACGAGCGAGGGGAAGCGTTCGCCGTCGTGGTAGTCGAGGTCGGTGGTGCTGACAAAAGTGTCGCCCTGGAGGATGAGGTGGATTGGCTCGGTCTTGCTTTTGGCTTCTTTGATGGCGGCGCGGAAAGCTTCGCCGGAGAAGACGTTGCCGTTAACAGCGATGATCTTCTGACCGGGGAAGAGCTTTGCTTTGTCGGCGGGGCCGTTCCAGCGGACATCGGCGATATCGCCTTCTCTGTTGACGCGGATGCCGATGGAGTACCAGGCGTCGATGCCGCCGCCGCGACGGCCGCCGGTGGAGGCTATGGTGCGTGCGGATTTGGTGGGCTTGTCGGTGAAGACGAGCTTGTAGCCGCCCTGCTCGATGCCGGCGAGGTCGGCGTGCGGGTTGATGGCGTCGATGTGGTCGTGCATGAAGGTGGCCCAGTCGTATTTGGCGACCTGGTTGAGGTCGGCGATGAGCTCGTCGCGGTTGTAGGTTACGATGAGCGGGCCGGTGTTGCCGCCTTTGCCGAGGAAGATGTGGAGGAAGTCGGTGAGGGATTTTTTGTTGTCGGTGAGCTTGCGGATGGTGGTGTCGGCGTCGAGCCAGAAGAGTTCGCCCTCCTGGTAGTAGTCCTGGCCGCGCTTCGAGTTGGCCCAGGCGGGGTTGCCGCCGCGGAGGATGCTGGCGGCGATGGCGGTGTCTTCAGTGCTGCGCCACTCGCGGCCGGGTTTGTAGTCGAGGTTTGCGGCGGAGGCGGCGAGCATGTCGCGGTACTGCTCCTGCGACTTGAGGCCGGAGCGAGCAGCGAGGACGTTGCCGAGGTACTGGGTCATGCCTTCGTAGACCCAGAGGAGCCCGCCCTGCTGCATCTTGGCGAAGTCGTCCTGGTAGAGGTTGAAGGGGCGCCGGTACTTGCCGTTCCAGGAGTGGGTGAACTCGTGGGAGAGGAGGTCGGATTCGGCTAACTGGTGGGCGGCGTCGAAGAAGCCTTTTTCGCCTACGCCGTTGTCGGAGGATTGGCCGTGTTCGAGGCCTTCGCCACCGGCTACGTCGGAGAGGGTGAGGAGGAAGTGGTAGACGTTGTAGTGGCGTGAGGTGTAGGCTGCGCCGGTTTCGCGGACGAGGTTGTTGAGTTCGCTGAGGAGCGCGGGGCGGAGCTGGGAGTCTTCGGGGGAGTCTGCGACTACGTCGATGTAGTGCTTGGGCGTGACCTCGGGGGCGAGGGCGAACTCATGGAAGTACTCGCCGGTGATGACGGGGGAGTCTTCGAGTTGCTCGACGTTGGTGGCGGCGTAGTGAGTCGTGCCACCTGTGGGATGCTGTGGATCGTAACCGTCAGTCGGGGTGAGGGCGGTGCCTATGCCCCAGCCTTCGGGAACCTTGACGGAGGGTTGGATGGGGATTTCTTTGACCGGAGTGTTGGCGGGATAGAGGAGGAGCTTTTCCCATTCGAGGACGGCTAGCTTTTGGCTGAGGCGAGCGGTGACGATGCAGTCGAGGTGAGCGTGGAGGGTGGTGACGCCGGCGGGAACAGTTATGTGGAACTGGTAGAGGTCTTCGTCGTCGCGACGCCAGGGGAGAACTTTGCCGTTGGCGGTGAAGACGACGCCGGTGATCTGGTCGACGGGGCCGGTCGGGCGATGGTTGCCGGGAATCCACTTGGGTGTAGTAAGAGAGACGGGGCCGGGCTTGACGGGGATGTCGACTTCAGCGTGGTAGAGCTTGCGAGGGGCTTCGGAGAGGTCCGCGGTGATCTGGATGGGGGTCTTCTGGGCTTGCAGGGTAGTTGCGCCGAGCAGTAGAGCCAGGGGCAGGAGGGTGTGGCGGCTGATCATTAGCGGGGACTTTCCTCTCAAAGGTGAGGTTGGGATTTTAGATATTAGCTAGGGTAGACGAAGTGGAATGGCTGGGGGACGCAGGCCGATTTTTTCGCGGCTGCGTCCTTTTGTTGAGGCTGGTCACGATTTGAGGGCGGACTCGATGGCGGCGATGACGGTGGGGTCGTCGGGGAGGACTTCGGGGGAGAAGCGGGCGACTATGTTGCCGTTGCGGTCAATGAGGAACTTTTCGAAGTTCCAGAGGATGCCGGGCTCGGGATTGGTAGAGGCGCCGTTGTGGTTGCTTTTGAGGAAGCCGTTGAGGTTTTCGCGGAAGCTGTCGCGGGTGGGGCCGATGGCTTTGGGCTGAGCGGCGATGAGGGATTTGTAGAGGGGGTGGGTGTCGGGGCCGGTGACGGGGATCTTAGAGAACATGGGGAAGTCGACGCCGAAGATGGAGCGGCAGAAGGTCTGGATGTCTTCATTGGAACCGGGTTCCTGGGCGCCGAAGTCGTTGGCGGGGAAGCCGCAGACGACGAATCCGGAGTCTTTGAAGCGGGAATAAACCTTTTCGAGGGCGTCGTACTGGGGGGTGAGGCCGCACTTGGAGGCAACGTTGACGAGGAGGAGGACTTTGCCGCGGTAGTTGGCGAGGGAGGTGGTTTCACCGCTGATTTTGTTGACCGGAATGTCGTAGAGGGGAGTGGTGGACATGAATTCTCCTGATGCGGGTTTTCCATTAATTATAGGCGGGCTGCTGGAATGGAGATTTTGCGTTGGGGAACGCTCTGGGCGAATGATTCGCTGGAATCTTTATGGAATCTTTATGACTTTTTACGACGAGGCGAAGTTTAATGCAGCGCGTCCGGCTGGATAAGTTGACAGAGGCGTTACGATCTAAATTGCATGTCCTTAACAGATTCACTTTTTGGAAAACCCTTAGCTACAAGTGAAGAACGTGCCGAGCATATCGGCGTCGCGGCCGGAATACCGATTTTCGGGTTGGATGGGCTGACGAGCGCAGCGTACGGGCCAGAGGCGGCGATGACGCTGCTGATCCCGCTGGGGATCGCCGGAGTGGAGTACGGCTGGCGGATTATCGCGGCGATTTTAGTATTGCTGACGATCGTGTACTTCAGTTACCGGCAGACGATTGCGGCGTATCCGAGCGGGGGTGGAAGCTATACCGTCGCGACGGAGAACCTGGGTGAGAAGCCGGGGCTGCTGGCGGCGGCGGCGCTGATGATCGACTACATTCTGACGGCGGCGGTGGGAATCTCGGCGGGCGTGACGGCGCTGACCTCGGCTGTGCCGAGGCTGCAACCCCATACGTTGCTGATATGTCTGGTGATTCTTGCGCTTCTGGCAATCGTGAATCTACGCGGCGTGAAGGATACGGGGACGGCGTTTATTTTGCCGACGTTTCTGTTCGTCGGGACGCTGTTGACGTTGATTGCGGCTGGGATGTGGAAGACGGTGCTGACAGGTGGGCATCCGATGCCGGTGGCTCCGGTTCCTCCGCCGCTGCCGGCGACGGTGGGAGCGCTGGGAACGTGGATGCTGTTGAAGGCGTTTGCGAGCGGATGCGCGGCGATGACTGGCGTCGAGGCGGTGTCGAATGGGGTGATGGCGTTCGGCGAGCCGAGAGTGAAACGGGCGCAACGAACGCTGACGGTGATTATCGGGATACTGATGGTGTTGCTGTTCGGGATCGCGTATCTGGCGAAGGCGTACCGGGTGATGCCGATGGAGCCTGACATCACCGGCTATCAGAGCCTGCTCAGCTTGCTGGTCACGGTGGTGTTCGGACGTGGCTGGTTTTATTACCTGACGATGGGGAGCGTGCTGCTGGCGCTGGCGTTAAGCGCGAACACGGCGTTTGCGGACTTTCCGCGGCTGACGAGGGCGATTGCGATGCATGACTATCTGCCGCATGTGTTCATTCTGCGCGGGCGGCGGCTGCTTTATTCGCATGGGATCTATGCGCTGACGGGATTTACGGCGGTGATCCTGATCCTCTTTCGCGGGGTGACGGACCGGTTGATACCGCTGTATGCGATTGGGGCGTTTCTTGCGTTTACGTTGTCGCAGGCCGGAATGGTGGTGCACTGGCTGAAGATGGAGAAGCATCCGGGGCGGCTGTGGCACGCGTTTGTGAACGGGTTTGGCGCGGTGGCGACCGGGATAACGACGATCATTGTGTTGATTGCGAAGTTCACGGCCGGAGCATGGGTGACGGCGCTGCTGGTGCCTACGCTGATTGGGATCATGATGGTGGTGAAGCGGCACTACACGCGGGTGAAGCGGGAGATGGCAGACATGACGCCGTTGAACCTGGCGAATCTGGAGGAGCCGATTGTGGTGATTCCGATGGCGCGGTGGGACCGGATCTCGGAGAAGGCGTTGCGGTTCGGGCTGCTGCTGTCGAAGGAGATGAAAGTGGTGCATGTCCACTCGGATGACGAGGAGGGCAGCCTGGATGAGGCGTGGGACAAGTTTATTAGGGCGCCGATCAAACGGGAGGGGCTGCCGGAGCCGGAGCTGGTGACGATTCCGTCGACGTACCGGTTCATCATCAATCCGCTGATGGACTACATTCTGGAGCTTGAGCAGCAGAACCCGGGGCGGAAGGTGGCGGTACTGCTGCCGGAGCTAGTAGTGCGGCACTGGTGGGAGAATGCGCTGCATAATCAGCGGGTGCAGCTGCTGAAGCTGCTGCTGTTGTTGAAGGGGAATCAGAGAATTGTGGTGGTGAATATTCCGTGGTATTTGTGAGGATGTTTTGCGGCGGGATGAAGACGCTAAAACTTAACACCGATTTTCACCGATGACACCGATCTTTTTGCGAGATCGAGCTAGGCTTCGATTGCGACAGGCTTGCGGTAGGCGGGCGAGAGTTCGCGGAGGCGGGCTACAGCGGTGGGAATGATTTTGAGGGCTTCGTTGACCTCTTCTTCGGTGGTGAGGCGGGAGAGGGAGAAGCGGACGCTGGCTCGGGCGCGGGCGGGCGCGAGGCCCATGGCGGTTAGGACGTGGGAGGGTTCGGCCGCGCCGGACTGGCAGGCGGAGCCTCCGCTGACGGAGAGGCCCTCGCGGAGGGCTGTGAGTTCGGCGGCGGTGGTGAGATGGGCAGAAGCGGTCGCGCTGTCGCGCGATAACCCACCCTTCGCAAGATGCGCGAAGGATGGGCCACCCGGTGTATCGGAGAGGCCAGCCGGATTTGTGGTGGGTCTGTCGTTGGCCAGCCAGGCCTGCGCGAGTTCGGCGGCTTTGCCGAGGCCGACGATGCAGGCTACGTTTTCGGTGCCGGCGCGGCGCTGGCGCTCGTGCGTGCCGCCGTGCAGCATGGGGGTGAGGCGGACGTTGCGGCGGACGAAGAGAGCGCCGATGCCCTTGGGGGCGTAGATCTTGTGGCCGGAGAGGGTGAGGAGGTCGACGTTTTTGAGTGGACCCTCGGCGCTTAGGTCGAGAGGGAGACGGCCTACGGCCTGAACGGCGTCGGTGTGGAAGAGGGCGCCGGCGGCATGGGCGATGGCGGCGAGTTCGGCTATGGGCTGGATGACGCCGGTCTCGTTGTTCGCGTACATGATGCTGACGAGTTTGGTGTTGGGGCGGATGGCTGCCTTGAGAGCGGCGGGTTCGATGAGGCCCTCGGGCGTGGAGGGGAGGAAGGTGACTTCCACGTTATTTTTTTCGAGGGACTCGGCGGCGTGAAGCACGGCGTGGTGCTCGATGGTGGTGGTGATGAGGTGTGCGGGGCCGGCGGTTTGATTTGAGAGGACGCCGAAGAGGGCGAGGTTGTCGCTTTCGGTGCCGCCGGAGGTGAAGACGATCTCGGAGTTGAGGCAGTGAAGGAAGCGGGCGACGGTGGTGCGGGCCTGCTCGACTGCTCCGCGGGCGTGCTGGCCCTGCTGATGGATAGAGCTGGCGTTGCCGTAGTGCTCCATCCAAAAGGGGCGCATGGCCTCGAAGACTTCAGGGAGGAGAGGTGTGGTCGCATTTGCGTCCATGTAGATTCGGCGCATGAATCTATTTTACCGCGTGGGGAAAAGGAAAGAGTGAATCCTCTGCCTTCAGCCAAGGGCGAGCGAAAACAAGCAACGGCAAGGACAAAAAGCAACCGCAGGTCCTTCGACTGCGCCTCTCGCGATGAGACTGCGAGAGGCTCCGCTCAGGATGACAAGGTTTGGGTTGGCGGAGTTTCAAAACTACATACAAATGCAAAGGCAGGAAAAGTCACCCGCAATGGCGAGAGCAGCGACAGCCCATCCTTCACGATGACACCGTGAAGGACGGGCCGCCCGGCTTATTTTAGGGCGGTGGGGGTTGACGGCCCGTAGAGGAGGCCATTGAAGAGGAATTTGAAGGTGGCGTGAGGTTGACCGCGGAAGGTGATCTCGGGGCCGTAGAGTAGGACCTTGCCCTTGCCCATGGTTGCCTGGGCTACGGCGATCGAGTTGTTGAGGTATTGCTGGCCCCAGGCCCAGCCGCTGTCGAGGAGGTTGCCGTCGGCGTACCAGGCGATGGTTTGGATGCCGCGTAGATTTGCGTTGGGATCGGCGCGGAAGGCGGGGCTTCGGTCGAAGAAGACGTCTACCTTCGAGGGCATGCCGTAGGCGACTGGATTGGTTGTGTCGACCTG
>WNGJ01022532.1_pt1 | contig 13895 bp, 14 predicted proteins | sample 5400611 | NCBI WGS metagenome assembly WNGJ01 (sample SAMN13153375, study PRJNA577476) | soil metagenome | isolation source: 40 cm soil or saprolite under Garry oak tree replicate 1 | place: USA:California | collected 2016-06-15 | reverse complement strand
CATGCCTCCAACGCCATTCCTCGGCTGAAGCTGTCCATGAATGTCGTTGGTGTGCATGATCACAATGTGGGTTGGGGACTGCGCGACTATCCACAGACCCGTCGTCGGACCCAAAACGATGAGGAGGAAAACGATGAACTGGCGAGGTGTCTTCACGGGCTAACCCAGGATCTCGTCGATGGAGAACGTGTGATACTCAATCACAGTAAAGACTTTCTCGCGGAGAGTCTCGGTGGACATGGCCCAATGATACTCCAGTCCCGACACGCCGTTTGCCAAGGAAAGGTTTATAATTCCGCTATAGCACTCGCAGCACAGATTGCAGAGAGGCTTCACACGCGTGCAAACGAATCTTCTGAACCAGCTGGTTTAACTGACGAATGAAACAGCGAATGATCATCACTGTTGCCGTGCTCTTGGGTCTACCCATCGTCACCACGGCGCAGCAGAAAGAGACCCAGCTATTTCCGTACAAGTACACGATGGATGACCTGGAGAATGGGCTACGACTGGTCACAGTGCCGACGGATTACCCGAACATGGTCGCGCTTTATATCGTGGTCCAGGCCGGCTCGCGCAACGAGGTCGAGCCGGGCAAGAGCGGCTACGCCCATCTTTTCGAGCACCTCATGTTTCGCGGAAGCGAGAACTACACATCCGAACAAGGGGACTCCATTTTGAAACGCGCGGGTGCGGAGTCCAATGCAAGCACGAATGCAGACCGCACCACCTATTACGAGACTTTTTCCAAAGAAGACCTCGACGCAGTCATGAAATTGGAAGCCGACCGCTTCCAGCGACTCAAGTATCCGGAGTCGGCATACAAGACTGAATCGCTTGCCGTGCTCGGCGAATATAACAAGGACAGTGCCGACCCGACCAGCAAACTGGATGAAGTGCTGCACGCGACTGCCTTCAAGAAGCACACCTACGCCCATACCACGATTGGTTTTCTTGAAGACATCAAGGACATGCCGAACCAGTACAACTACAGTCATCAGTTCTACAACCGGTTCTATCGGCCGGAATACACAACCATCATTCTGGCCGGTGACGTGACCCGGGAGCGTGCGCTGGAGCTGACCCGGAAGTATTTCGGCGAGTGGAAGCGCGGCAACTACGTGCCGGATATCCCGGCGGAGCCGCCACAAATCGAGCCGCGCTCCGCAAACTTGAGTTGGCCTGCGCCGACGCTTCCGTGGCTGGCGATTGCGTTTCGAGGCCCGGCATATTCCGACGAAAAGAAGGATAAGGCCGCACTCGACCTTCTGGCGCCCGTCGCCTTCGGTTCGAATTCGGAACTTTACCAACGTCTGGTTTTGAAAGAACAAAAGCTGGACACGTTGTATTCAAGCTTCGGCAATCATCCGAATCCCGAGCTGTTCACAGTCTATGCTCGCGTCAAGGATCCCAAGGATATGGACTATGTCCGCGAGGAAATCCTCGCGACCTTCAAGCGCTTTACGGATGAAACGGTCGGTCTCGAGAAGCTCGACGCTACGCGATCACGCATCCGCTATGCCTTTGCGCTGCGCATGAACAGTTCCGCCGCGATAGCCAACGGACTGGCGCCTTATATCGGGCTCCGGCGAACGCCGGACACGGTCAACAAGCTCTTTGCGCTGTACCTGCAGATCACGCCGGAAGACATCCGGGCCATGGCAAACCAGTATTTCACTGAAAACAATCGCACCATCGTGACGCTCACGTATGAGCGGGCCAAGAATTGATGTTCGGAAGGCTGCTCGGCGGGCTAAAGCTCGCGATTACGTGCCTGATGTTGCTTTGTGTCTTCACTACGGCTGGAGCGCAAAGCAAAATCGCCACCGTGCTTCAGCATAGCAGTTCGCCGCTGGTCACATTCCGAATACTTTTCATGACAGGTTCGGCCTTTGATCCTGTGGGCAAGGAAGGAGTCGCAGCACTGACAGCTTCAATGCTTGCCCAGGGCGGCACGCGTACGCTGAATTACCAAGAAATTGTCGAGGCCATGTATCCAATGGCTGCGTCGGTCGAGTGGCAGGTTGATAAAGAAATGACTGTCTTTAGCGGTACGACGCACGTGGAAAATCTGGATCGTTATTACGGGCTCCTCAAAGACATGCTGCTTGATCCCGGCTTCCGTTCGGAGGACTTCACGCGCGTACGTGATGATGCCGCCAACTTTCTGAAGGTATCGCTGCGGCAGGGGAACGACGAGGAACTTGGTAAGGAATACCTTTATAACATCATCTATGCCGGACATGCTTACGCTCATCACAGCATGGGAAAGATCGGCTCGCTTGAAAGACTCACGCTCGGCGATGTGCGCGAATTCTATCGAAACCACTACACGAAAGCCAACCTGGTGATCGGATTGGCGGGTGGCTACCCCGAAAGCTTTGTCCAGAAATTTCAAGCCGACTTTGTGAAATTCCCTGAAGGCACGGCCAACAAGAAACGATTCGATTTTCCAAAACTGTCTGCGGGTACGCATGTCCAGATCATCAACCGCGATACCCGCTCGACGGCCATCTCTCTAGGCTTTCCGATCGAGGTGACTCGCGCATCAGAGGAATGGCCGGCGCTTGCCCTTGTGGCTTCTTATTTTGGCCAACACCGCTCGTCGAACAGCTATCTCTACCAACGCCTGCGCGAAGCGCGCGGACTCAACTACGGCGACTACGCCTATGTGGAATACTTTCCACGCGGCATGTTCCGAATGACGCCGGACACGAATCTTGGGCGGCAACAGCAAATTTTCCAAATCTGGATTCGTCCCGTCGAGCCGGAGAACGGGTTGTTTACGTTGCGTGCAGCTTTCTATGAGTACGATAAGCTTGTGCGCGACGGCATATCGCGCGAGGCTTTCGAAACAACGCGCGAGTTTTTGATGAAGTACGGCAACATCCTGACGCAGACACAATCTGCGCAGCTCGGCTATTCGCTGGATAGCCGCTACTATGGCATACCCGACTCGAATGCTTACATGCGCGACCAGCTCTCGAAGCTCACGCTCGAGGAAGTCAACCGCGCCATCCGTCGTTACCTGAGAACCGACCGGATGCGCATTGTCGTCGTCACCAAAGACGCAGAGGGTTTCCGCGACGCTCTTGTCAAGAATCTGCCTTCGCCAATTACCTACAACTCGCCTAAACCTAAAGAGATCATGGACGAAGATATAGTAATCCAGGTCTACAGGATTAACGTGAAGGCGGAAGATGTTGTTGTCGTGCCGGTGGAGCGCGTGTTCGAGTAGAGATTAAGCTGCCCCGTTGAAGTTGCTTGTGAGAGAATTTCCGCATGCTTATATCTTTCATAATTGCCGCAGTCTTCCTGGCAGCTCAAAAGCCCCAACCCGCAACCGAGCCCCAGAAGACGGCGGAAACCGGCATCATTGCCGGCAGAGTTGCACCACCGCCGGAACAGAAGATTTCAGGACCGGTGCAGGTGATTCTGCTGCCGCCGCGATATACGAATCTCTGGAACAGTGATGTTCAAAAGCGGCTCGATAATTACTGGGAGCGTTACAAGCCGGCATTTGCCACGCAGAAGGAATACTTCTTTGAAGTGTCGCGCATGGCGCAGAAGGAATCGATTGATTACATCGTCACAAGGATGCGCCGTGACCCTTCCAGCAATGCCGCGGATTTCATCAAAGAAACATCGCCCGAAGGAAAGTTCGAGTTCAAGAACGTCCCCTTTGGTGAATACAAGATCCTCGCGCTCGGCAAGGTTGGCGATCAAAGTGTCATCTGGCAGGATACTGTATACGTGCAGAGCCCGATCCCTCAATTTCTCGAATTGAAAAAACGCCTGCCGTGAGTTCTCCGTTGTTCCTCGTCGTCGCCGGTGAAGCCTCCGGCGACATGTATGGCGCTGACGTCGCCCGCTGCCTCTTTCGAAGATTTTCCGGCTGCCGGATCTACGGTCTCGGTGGCCTGCGCATGCGCGAGGCCGGTGTGGAGTTGGAAGGCGACATCGGCCATACCGCTGTCGTCGGACCGTTCGAAGTCATCAGCTATCTGGGAAAGCTTTACCGGGTATTTCGGCGACTTGCTGAACGGATCGAAAGAGAGCCACCCACGGCCGCGGTCCTTATCGACTTTCCTGATTTCAACCTTCGTCTAGCCAGGCGCGTCAAAGATGCCGGGGCGCCGATCATTTACTACGTTAGCCCGCAGGTGTGGGCATGGCGTGAAGGCCGGTTGAGCCAGATTCGAAGGCTTGTCGACAAGATGCTGGTAATCTTTCCCTTCGAGGAGGAGATCTACCGAAAAGCGAGTGTTCCCGTTCAGTTCGTCGGTCATCCCCTGGTGGACACGGTCCGCGCCTCCAAATCGAAAGAGGATTTCTGCCAGGATCACCAACTCGATCCCCGTAAGCCCATCATTGCGCTTCTCCCGGGGAGCCGGCGAAAAGAAGTGCGATACATCCTGCCTACGTTGTGCAAGACCGCCGACCTAATTGCGATACAAAAACCGGATACACAGTTCGTACTGCCCATGGCGCCCGGACTCGAGAGGCGACTTCTGGAAAACATGATCTGTGCCCGGCCGATCACCGTTGTGACCGGCGAGACTTATAACGCTATTCGGTACTCGCGAGCGGCCATCGTCGCCAGCGGGACAGCGACACTGGAAACGGCGCTTCTCGGCACGCCTGAGGTGATCGTTTACCGTATTTCGCGAGCAACCTGGCTTTTGGGCAAATTTCTGCTGAAGGTTCGGCTGTTTGGAATCGTGAATATCATCCTTGGAGAAGAAGTGGTTCCTGAGCTGTTCCAGGACAAGATGACGCCGGAGGAAGTCAGCAAGATCACACTTGCATTGATGGATGACGTGTGGCTGCAGTCACGGATCCGCGGGAATTATGAAAAACTGCGCCGCCAGCTCGGAGAAGGAAATGTGGCGGAACGCGTGGCGGAGGAAATTTCCAGCGCGATTAATTCCGAACGGCTACAAACGAGAGGATAATTTTCGATTCGACGGGCCGGCCGAAAGCGGTAGCCGGCGTGAACGAGGCCAACGACAGCATCTCACGAATCCACTGCTTGGCTTCCTGACTAGGAGGTCCGGAAATGACCTCATAGTCCATGACTTTCCCGTCGTCCCCCACTTGAGTCTCAATTGTCAACGGCTCGTCCCAACAGTTGCTTTCGTCGACGGCAAACCGGATCATTGTTGGTTCCGTGGTCCGAACCGGCGTGTGTAGCGCGAACACAGGTTGTTCAGCTATCCGGTCCTGTGCCAGGACTGTGGAGTCGGTGGACAGGTTGCCCAATAAGATCCCAAAGAACAGCATCGTGAGGGAGACACCGAAGAGTGCCGGAATGGCAATTGGTTTCAGGATGATACTGAGACGATTTTCGAGCCTCACCAGGAAATTCTTGTTCCGCTCGTGCGACAGTTTGACGCGGGTTTCCAACACCAGGTCTTCAGGAAGCTCGGGCCGTTCGATCCGAGCGAGTAAACTTCTCATTGAAATGAACGACTGAAGCTGTCTTTGGCATGGATGACAATCGGAAACGTGAACCTGGAGGCGTTCGGTTTCCTCCGCCGTTACCATCGAGTCGATGAAGGGACTCATCAACTCCTGAGCGGCACCGCAATCCAGTTCCGATTTGACCCGGAACATCGCTCCAGCGCGAGTCAGCACTTCCGAAATGTTAGATCTTACTTTACTCATCGCAACTACCTCAGACACGCTGAACCGACAAATACTGCATCAACGATTTCTTTAAATCCCCCCGAGCCCGGGCGATGCGTGATTTGACGGTTCCTATCGAAATCCCCAATACGTCGGCGATTTCGCTGTAGGAGAAGCCTTCAATATCGCGAAGCACGATGATGGATCGGTGATCGCTTGAAAGCTTTGAAAGAGCCCGCTGAATTGCAGTCTCCTGCTCTTTCGATTGCAAAACTTCTTCCGGCGTCGGCTTCGAATCGGCGACGTAGGGGCCGTTATGGCCATTTCCGTTCGCCGACGGGTTATCGTCCAGCGACACGGTCGCGTAGCGATACCGGCGCTTCCACGAGCGCAATCGGTTCAGGATTTCCGAGAAGGCGATTTTGAAAATCCATGTTTTGAGAGCCGCTTCCCCTTTGAAACCGCCAATGTTGCGGAACACTTTCAAAAAGATCTCCTGAACCACGTCGGACGCTTCTGCAGCGTCCCCTAGCATCCGATATGCCACGTGGAAGATCGAGGCATGATAGCCGCGCACGAGCTCATCGTAGGCGGCATCCTCATTCGCCTTTAGCCGAAGAACGAACAGAGACTCCTCGGCGTTGACACCAGAAGCTTGGTCCAGGTCGTTATAGGCGATCTCTCTTCGCATTCGTTTTCAAAATCCCCAACCGGCCGGGGAGAGTCGCTCCAGTCGTCCGCCGTCAAGTCAAGAGACACCGGCGGGAGTAAATTGTTCCACAAATTTAAGCCCGGCGTTTATTATTTCGTGAACAGCATCCTTTGTAGGCGCCTCGCAATAAACCCTCAAGAGCGGCTCCGTACCGGACTGCCGGAAAAGTATCCAACTATCTTTGTCCAGAAACACTTTCGAGCCGTCCAGCCGGCCCACTTCCTGTACGCGCCGACCCGCAAAAGTCCGGGGGGGGGGGGATCGTTCTTCAATTTCTCAAGGGCCGCTTGTCCCGCCCCGATTGGTATATGAAGGTCTCGACGGTCGTAATGCAGCTCACCGAATTCTTTCCACAGGCCCTGAATCAGTTCTGTGCAGGTCTTCCCGGATGCGGCCAACAGGTCGAGCATCAACAAGTTGATGAAAATTCCGTCGCGTTCCGGTAAATGCCGCGAAAGCCCGATACCACCGCTTTCCTCGCCCCCAATCAAGATCTCGTCTTCGAGCATCAGTTCACCGATGTTTTTGAAACCGATCGGACACTCATACTGTTTCAGACCCAAACTGGATGCAATCCGCGGAATATGCTGGCTCTGCGAGTATGTTCTCGCTACGGCTCCGCGCCAGCCTTTCTTACGATACACGTGAAGCAGCAGCAGCGGCAACGTCTGGAGCGTGTTCATGTATTCGCCGGTTTCGTCAACGATGCCGAGGCGGTCGGCATCGCCATCTGTGGCGAGGCCGACATGACTTCCGGATTTCCGTACTGCGTCCGCCAGCGGCTCCAGTTGCGGCATCATCGGCTCCGGATGGATTCCACCAAACAGCGGGTCCGGATTCCCTCGAATCGTTCGGACGGTACAAAATGTATCCCGCAACAATTCTTCAAGTATGAAGCCGCCGCACCCGTGCATCGAGTCCACGACGATTTTCAGCTTCGAGTTGGAAATCCGGTCCCAGTCGAGCAGAGACTTCAGGTGATCGAAATATTGCGGCTCCGGCCCCACGGTTTCGATGCCCGACTGCGAAAACTGTAGCGGCGGGCTATGACCGCCGGATCGTCGGTGCTCATCGAGCGCCGCCACCGCCGATTCGATTTGGGCCGTGATCGATGGCGTGGCGCTGCCGCCGAAATGAGCTTTGACCTTGAAGCCGTTAAACACAGGAGGATTGTGGCTAGCCGTGATGACGATGCCGCCAACGAAACCACGGCGGAGCACTTCGAACGAAACGTACGGGGTCGGATAGGGCCGATCCATCAGCACGGCGCGGAATCCGTTGCCGGCGAAGACTTCTGCCGCAATGTGCGCGAACTGTTTTGAGAGGAAGCGAACGTCGTAGCCGATGAACACCGCATGCTCGTGACCTTGAACCGTCTTGAAATAATTTGCGGTGGCCTGGGCCGCATAGCGGACGTTCTCAAACGTGAACGTATCTGCAATAATGCCGCGCCAGCCGTCTGTGCCGAATTTGATAGGTACGCTCATAACTGTGAATAGTCTGTGACCACGGTTTTGTCGCCCAACACCACGCCCGGCCGGAGAACCGCAGAACGTCCGATATAGCAACCTTTGCCGACGATGCTGCTTGTCACGCGGGCATCTGCATCGATTGTATTCCCGGACCAGACGACGGAGTCGATGATCTGTGCGCCTTCGTCAATCTTGCAGTTTCTACCGATGACGGAATTCTCGATCCGAACACCACAGCGAATCGTCACACCCTGATCGATGATGGATTTCTCATCCACGATCGCTCCCAGCGGCAATGTTGCGCGGTCCAGCGCGCTGGGTGAAACCCGTGGTGAAGTAAATTTCTTCTCAAGGATGTCCTGATGGACTTCGAGGTATTTATGCGGAGTGCCGATATCGATCCAATAGCGATCGAGAATGAACGACAACACAGGCTGTTTGTGCTCGAGCAGGGTTGGAAACAGGCCCCGTTCAAATGAATACGCCTCGCCTTTGGGCATGTATTCGAGGACGGACGGTTCGAGGATGTAGATGCCAGCATTGATGGTGTTGCACGTGATCTCATCGGGTCCCGGCTTTTCGATAAACCGCTGTACCCAACCCTCGGGACTCGTTTCAACCAGGCCGTACGCGGAGGGATTGTCCACTGGCGTCAAAACCAGGGTCGCGATTGCACCCCTCTCGCGATGCTGCGCAAGGACTGCCGAAAGATCAAGGGAAGTCAGCACGTCGCCGTTGAAGACGACAGTGGTGGAATCGATGTTTTCCTCGGCATTCTTGAATGCGCCGCCTGTTCCCAGCGGAGTACCTTCTACGGCGTATTGGATCCATACGCCGTAATCGGAACCGTCCTTCAAAAGGTCCTCGATTTTTCGCGGCTGATACGACAGACTCAGGATAATTTCCTGAATGCCGCCGCTCCGCATCAGATCGATCTGATACAAGAGAAACGGGGAGTTGGCTACGGGAACAACCGGTTTGGGAGTGTTGATCGTGAGAGGCCGGAGCCGTGTGCCTTTGCCACCGGCGAGGATAAGTCCTTTCATGGAATCTCCGTTTCTATACTAGAATAAACGCATGAATCTGCCTAACGGCCTGACTTTGATGAGAATTTTTCTGGTTCCTTTTCTCGTGGCCGTTCTGCTGACAAAGTACAACGTTCTGGTTGCGGCTCTGATTTTTCTGGCCGCTTCTCTCACAGATCTCTTGGACGGGTATCTGGCGCGAAAGCGAGGGCAGGTCACCACTCTGGGCACGTTGCTGGATCCGGTTGCGGACAAGCTACTCATATCATCAGCTTTCATTTCGCTCGTCCAACTCCAGGTCGTGCCGGCATGGATGGTGGTGATCATCATTGGCCGCGAATTCGCAGTAAGCGGTCTGCGAAGTATTGCATCGGCTCAGGGCTTTACGATCGCGCTCTATTTCGTCGTGCTGTTTGCGTTGCTGTCCGCTGTCGATTATTTCCGAACCTTCTGGACCAAAATTGACGTCAGGTTCAAAGCACGGGAACGCCGGCGCCTGATTCTGTTGCAAAAAAGGCAGCGCCGGCAAGTCCCAACTCGTGATGTTCCAACTCACTGAAAGCCAGCAACAGCTCCTGCTTCAGATCGCCCGGGACTCTGTCCGAGCCTACCTTGCCGGTGAGGTGCTGGGTCTGCCGGAGTTTACTTCGGGAGTCCTCGCCGAGCCTTGCGGAATTTTCGTTTCTATTCACAAAGGCGATGATTTGAGGGGTTGCATCGGTAATGTTCATCCCGTAAGACCTTTATGCCGGAGCGCTGCCGAGTGTGCGATAGCCGCCGCCATCGGCGACCCCAGATTCATGCCGTTAACGTTGGCGGAGCTTCCGCTCGTGGAATTCGAAATCTCGGTATTGTCGACGGTCGAGCGGGTGGAAAATGTCGGCGAAATCGAAGTCGGCATCCACGGACTTCTCATCAGCAAAAAGGGGGCGCGAGGTCTGCTCTTGCCGCAGGTCGCAAAAGCATATGGCTGGGATCGCGAAAGGTTTCTTCAGGAAACCTGCTGGAAAGCCGGCTTGAATTCCGACGACTGGAAGGATGGTGCGACCATCCACCGCTTTCGTGCGCTCGTCTTCGGCGAAAAGCACTTCCACTTCACGACCAATTCATGATCCTTACGCTCCCTTACCCCAACATCGACCCAGTGTTTCTGCGCGTCGGCCCATTGCAACTGCGCTGGTACGGGCTGATGTATATGCTGTCATTCGTCATTGGTTATTTCGTGCTGCGGCGCCTTGCGAAATTCCGCAAACTCGATATGTCGAATGATGATCTATACGACCTTCTATTCTACTTGATCCTGGGTGTCATGATCGGCGGCCGGCTCGGTTATGTGATGTTCTACGACTTGGGCAGTTACATCCGTGACCCACTTTCGATCCTGGCGATCTGGCAGGGCGGGATGTCCTTCCACGGCGGATTTATCGGTGTGATTTTTGGCACGGTATGGATCAGTCGAAAGAAGCATTGGAATTTCTGGGAAGTTGCGGACCTGGTCTCGGTCGCTGTTCCGATCGGACTTGGTCTTGGTCGTATCGGCAATTTCATTAACGGTGAGTTATTCGGCCGGCCGTCTAATGTGCCCTGGGCGATGGTCTTTCCTGAAGGTGGGGCGGTTGCGCGGCACCCATCGCAGCTTTATGAGGCATTCCTTGAAGGTCTTGTGCTTTTCCTGGTTTTAAGATGGTTGTACAGAAAAGACTTTTATCATGGAACCGTCTTCTGGTGTCTCGTGGCGTTCTACGGACTGTTTCGATTTCTGGTCGAGTTTGTCCGCGAGCCCGACGCGCAAATCGGCTTTGACCTTGGACCGTTTACTCGCGGACAAATCCTGACGTTTCCAATGCTCGTCGTCGGAACCGCAATGATGATTACCTACGCTCGACGGCATCCCCCAGAGAAAGCCCATCGGACGCGTAAGTCACGAGCGCAGTAGAAGCCCGCTCCTCCACCTTCAATACGACCAGTTCTCCAATCGCCGTTCGGACGCCCTTCAATTTCTGTGCTTGTTTCGGGATATCGTAGAGGCGGTTGTCTACATCGACGTTCCGATAGACCACAAAAACATCTCCCGGCTTCACGCCCCGGCTCTGGCCAGCATCGATATAAACGATTTCTCCTTCGCTCGCGATCCCTCTATCGAGCGAAGCCAGGCGGCCGCTGCGCACTCCCGGAATGACTCCAGACCCTTTTAGAACCGAACCGAAATTCAAGAGCATCGCTTGACTGATGACGACCGAACCCTTCACATCGCCAGATACCTTCATCGTCGGGCTGAACTGGCGCGGCCGGGCGATGGCCGGCAGGGTGATCGGTTGGAACGGAAGCATGATGTCGCCGATCTGAACCGCATCGCCACAACTTCGGACCACACGTGCGAGTGAAAAATCCGGCTGCGTCATTACCACGGAGAGCTGTGCCACATCGAGGTAGTGCATGCCCAGGTCTCTCTCAGTGCTGGTCCGTCCATTCGGATTCGTAATTCTGGTGGTGGGACGTATGACCTGATACATCTTACCTGTCGTGATTCCGTCTTCGGAACCCTGGCTAATGTAAACATAATCGAAGTCGGACGCCAGAACACCGCCGCCGGAGTCCAGCTTCGAGATCACCATCAGGTCTTTCGGAATCTCATCCTTCCGCACGAAACCCGAGCAGTACAAGTCCTGCGCCTTAACTTCCGGGACAGGTTTGCGTTCATCCACTTTGACCACAGGGGCCGGAGGTGGCGGCGGCGGAGGAGGCGGCGCCGGCCTTGCCCTGGGCGGTGCCGGTGCGGGTTCGGGTGGCGCCGGCGGTGGTGGCGGCGGAGGCGGTGGCTCAGGCGGAGCCGCTTCTGTGATGAGCGTCACCGGCCGAATCAAAACCTTGTCATTCGGGTAAATCCAGTGAGGATTAATGATGTGCTCATTCTGCTCCCAGAGCTGGGGCCACAAGCGTGAGCTCTTCAGAGCTTCTCCAGCAATGTGAGACAGCGTTTCGCCAGCCTTCACAACATGCAGTTCAAACTTGTCGGGATTGGCTGGATCGTGATTGGCGCTGAAATGACCGTCCGGAAGCTGAGTCAATTTCTTGGGCGGGGGCCCCTGCTGCGGAACGGTTTTCGCCGGCGTCTGAGCCAAAGCGCCGTAAGCAAAGAGCAAAACGGCCAACAAAGTTCTCATAAGTCCGCCATTAGTAGCAGAAGCGCATAGATGCGTCAACCAAATGTGGCGCCGAGGCAGCCGTGGAAATGGGGACGTAGCCCTATGTCCCTATTTTCTTAAAAACGACGAAAATAGGGACATAGGGCTACGTCCCCATTTCCACCGCCCTTATGTTATTCTCGATGGTTTTCAATGCACGACGGAATTTACGACAATATCTGTCAGATCATCGGGAGGACACCGATTGTGCGTCTGAATCGGATCCCGGAGGATGGGTGGTCGGAAATGCTGGCCAAATTGGAGGCTTTCAATCCCGGCGGTAGCGTGAAAGACCGGATCGGGCTGAGCATGATTGAGGTGGCCGAGCGCGAAGGCCGTCTGAAGCCGGGCGGTACGATTGTAGAGCCAACAAGCGGCAATACCGGGATCGGTCTGGCAATGGTCGGGGCGTCCAAGGGCTACAAGGTGATCCTGACGATGCCGGAAGAATACAGCGTGGAACGCATTACGCTCCTCCGCGCTTACGGTGCGGAGGTCATTCTCACGCCACGGGCGGATGCGATGCAAGGCGCGATCGACAAGGCGGAAGAAATTGTGCGCCGGCATCCGGACTATTTCATGCCCCAGCAGTTTCGGAATCCGGCGAATCCGGAAGTGCATCGCAAGACGACGGCGAGGGAAATTCTCGACGTCTTCGGCGAGAAGCTGGACGCGCTCGTCGTCGGTCTGGGTACTGGCGGCACGGCCACCGGCACCGGCGAAATTCTGAAAGAGAGGATCAAATCACTGCGGCTTTTTGGTGTGGAACCGGCCGAATCGCCCGTATTCTCCGGCGGAAAACCGGGGCCTCACAAGATTCAGGGGATCGGCGCAGGCTTTATTCCCGAGGTCTTTAATCGAAGGGTCGTCGATCGCTTCATTGCGGTTTCATATGATGATGCACGTGCTGCGGCGCGCCGTTTGGCGGAACAAGAGGGGATCCTTTGCGGAATTTCCTCGGGAGCGATTCTACACGCCAGTTGTGAAGTTGCCCAGGAACTGGGCCGCGGAAAACGTCTGCTGGCCATCCTGCCGGATACGGGTGAGCGCTATCTCAGTACGGAGCTATTTTCATGAGGCGTGGGGGGACCGTATTCCTCTCCTGGACGAGGAGGGAGATACGTTGTCGCAACGAATAAACGATGCTTCCTCCAGGCGCTCTGTGCGTCCCCCTCACTCCAAAGAAATTGGACGACATCTTTGCCGCCGACCTTTCCGGCGCGGATTGTGTTGAAATTCGGCTCGATTACCTGAGTGAGCCCCAGGAATCGATTCACGCGCGGTGGGACCGCTTGGCCGTCCCCGTCATCGCGACGTGCCGTGGGAAAGATCGCGGCGGGGAGTTTGACGGGTCGATCGAGGAGGAAATTCGGATTCTGGCTCATGCCGCCCGCCGCGGCGCCCAATTGGTAGACATTGATTACCGATTCGCGAAGCCCATGGCTGGGGCTGCTGTCATCGGCTCCTTCCACGATTTTGTCGCGACTCCTTCAGATATCGATTCCATTCTAAGCCGTGCGTGCGCCAGCCCCGCGCAAATCGCGAAGGTCGCAAGCATGGCGAATTCGTGGTCCGACAATCGGCGTCTGCTCGCTTTGAGTTCCCACTCATGGCCTAAGCCCGTGATCGTGGTAGGAATGGGAGAGATCGGCCAAGTCACACGAATAGTTGGCCCCGCACGTGGCAGCTTTTTGACGTATGCCGCGTCGTCGAACGCGTCCGCTCCAGGGCAATTGACGGTTCGTGAGATGCACGACGTTTATCGATTCCGTCGCGTGAGTCGAACGACAAAGCTGATCGGCATCGTCGGAAATCCTGTGGGCCACTCGCTCTCGCCGGCGAGCCACAATCGGGCATTCGAGGCGTTGAATCT
>WNGJ01005005.1_pt1 | contig 13895 bp, 11 predicted proteins | sample 5400611 | NCBI WGS metagenome assembly WNGJ01 (sample SAMN13153375, study PRJNA577476) | soil metagenome | isolation source: 40 cm soil or saprolite under Garry oak tree replicate 1 | place: USA:California | collected 2016-06-15 | reverse complement strand
GCCAGAATCATGTTGCCATATAGCGTCATTCCGGGATGGTGCGTAAGCACCAGACCACAGATGCGCAATTGCGCATCGGGGAATCTCGAGATTCCGGGTTCGCGTCTCGACACGCCCCGGAATGACTGGAGAACACGACGCATGTCGAAATCGTCGACTACCACGGCTAAAGCCGGACTGCTCCACAACCCGCATCCCGGCGAAATCCTGCTGGAAGAGTTTCTCAAGCCTCTGGCGCTGAGCCAGAACGCGCTGGCGCGTGCGGTTCATGTCGCGCCGCGCCGCATCAACGAAATCGTGCTGGGTAAGCGAGACATGACCGCCGATACGGACCTCCGGCTGGCACGGTATTTCGGCGTGTCGGAGGGTTTTTTCCTGGGGCTCCAGATGGACTACGATCTGATGCAGCGACGGCGGGAGATCGACCGCGACCTGAAGGCGATCCGTCCACGCGCGGCATGATTGGGACCGCCGGTAAGGTCGTGATATAACGCGCCATGTCAAAACCCCGCCCCATCAGCGCGAAGCCGTTGTCCGTCATGCTCAACGACGTGTTTTCCGACGTCTATGCCAGGCAGGGCTTTGCCGCGCGCGAACTGGTGACGCGCTGGGCCGAGATCGCCGGTCCTGAGATCGCTGCCCATGCCGAGCCCTTGAAGATGCAATGGCCACGGCCGGTGGAAGGCCAGCCGCAGGAACCGGCCACGCTGGTGCTGCGGGTCGAGGGCCCGATGGCGCTGGAAATCCAGCATTCCTCCGACGTGATCCTGCAGCGCGTGAACCGCTTTTTCGGCTGGAGCGCGGTCGGCCGGCTGGCCTTGCGGCAGGCGCCGCTGTCGCGCCGGAACCGGCCCAAACGCCCGCGTGCGCCGGATCCGGAATCGGTCGCCGAGGTCGCAAACACCCTGTCCGCGGTCGAGGACGACGATCTTCGCGCCGCGCTGGCCCGTCTTGGCGCCTCCCTTGGGGCCTCCATCAAGCGAAATTGAGCCTTCAAGCGAAATTGAGCCTTGTCCCGCGACGCACCGTCGCAACCCGCCATTGCCTCGATGGCCGTTTCAAGCTAGCGAACGGCATCTCAATTGGGACCTTGCGCGAAAGCGCCCATCCGGGAGCAGACCCTTGATCATCACCCGCCGCGCCTTCACCGCCGCCCTGTCGCTGACCGGCATTGCGGCGCTCGCCGGGCTTTCGCCGCTGCGGCTGATCGCGGACGCCATGGCACAGGGCGCCTCCGATGTCGCAAAGCCGGTGTCGCTGCCCGATATGGCGCTTGGCCCGGCCAACGCCACCGTGACCATCACCGAATACGCCTCCATGACCTGCCCGCACTGCGCAGCGTTCAATGAACAGGTGTTTCCGAAGATCAAGGCCGAATATATCGATACCGGAAAGGTGCGCTACATCTTCCGCGAGTTCCCGCTCGACATCAAGGCAGCCGCCGGCTCGATGCTGTCGCGCTGCATCGCCAATGGCGACGCCCCGAAATATTTCGCGGTCACCGACCTGCTGTTCCGGCAGCAGAACGACTGGGTGACGAAGAACACCACCGAGACGCTGACCCGGATCGGCAAGCAGGCCGGGCTCACCCAGCAGCAGGTCGAAACCTGCCTGAAAGATCAGTCGCTGCTCGACAAGATCGCCGCCGACCAGAAGTATGCCAGCGAGGTGCTGAAGGTCGATTCGACGCCGACCTTCTTTGTCAATGGCGAGAAGATCAAGGGCGAGACCTCGATCGAGGAGTTCGAGAAGAAGATCAACCCGCTCCTGAAGAGCTGACGGGCCTACTCCCAGGCTGAGCCCGTTCGAGGCGTTTGACAGGAAGATCAAGTCGCTGCTCAGCAGTTGATCTCGTGCCGTCTGCCGACCGCTCGTCGTTCGCTCGCGCAACCCGCGCAAAAGCCTCGAGAAAAACCTTGTAAAAGCCCTTGTAAAAGCCTTGGGAAAAAGCCTTGGGAAAAGCGACCGGCGCCGGTTGCCCTCCGGCCCCGGCAAAGCCATTGTCGCCCCCTATCCGGGATGCTCGAAGCGACTCATCCTCCACACCGACATTGCCTTCTATGGTATTGTCCCGGCAGGGAGATTCGCGCCTTGCAACTTGCGAATCTTGCCAACTGAGACTCATGCATGAAACTCACGCGTCTTCGCCTTCATGGCTTCAAGTCGTTCGTGGAACCCACTGACTTCGTGATCGAACCCGGTTTGACCGGCGTGGTCGGTCCGAACGGCTGCGGCAAGTCCAACCTGGTCGAGGCGTTGCGCTGGGCGATGGGCGAGACCTCGCACAAATCGCTGCGCGCCGCCGACATGGATGCGGTGATCTTCGCCGGTTCCGGGAGCCGCCCGGCGCGCAATCATGCCGAAGTGGTGATGACGATCGACAACGCCGATCGCACCGCGCCGGCCGCCGTCAACGATCGCGAGATTTTGGAGATCTCGCGCCGGATCGAGCGCGAGGCGGGTTCGGTCTACCGCATCAACGGCCGCGACGTGCGCGCCCGCGACGTCCAGCTCCTGTTCGCCGATGCCGCGACCGGCGCGCGGTCGCCGGCGCTGGTCCACCAGGGCAAGATCGGCGAGATCATTCAGGCCAAACCCGAACAGCGCCGCCGCGTGCTGGAAGATGCCGCCGGCGTCGCTGGCCTTCACGCCCGCCGTCATGAGGCGGAACTGCGGCTGAAGGCGGCCGAGACCAACCTCACCCGCGTCGAGGACGTGATCGGCCAGCTCGCCGGCCAGATGGATGGCCTGAAGAAGCAGGCGCGCCAGGCGATACGCTTCCGCGAGGTGGCCGCAAAGGTGCGGAAAGCCGAGGCTACCCTATTCCACCTGCGCTGGATGGAGGCCGCCGCCGGCGTGGCGGAGACCGCCCGTATCCACGAGCTCGGCGTTCGCGAGATGGCCGAGCGCACCCGCGAGCAGGCGGAAGCCGCCCGCATCCAGGCGATCCGCGCCTCCGCGTTGCCGGCGCTGCGCGACGCTGAGGCCCGCGCCGCAGCCGGGCTGCAGCGGCTCACGAACGCCCGCGACATGCTCGATCGCGAGGAAGAACGTGCCAAGGAACGCGCTTCCGAGCTCGACCGCCGGCTGATGCAGTTTTCCTCCGACATCGCCCGCGAGCAGCAGCAGACTTCGGACGCCGAGGCGGCCGTGCTGCGGCTTGAGACCGAAGACGCCGACCTCAAGGAGGAGATCAAGCTGCGCGTCGAAAAGCGTAGCGGTGTCGATGAACGGGTCGCGCAGGCCGAGGCGACGCTGGCCGACGCCGAGCGCCTGTTCGCGGAACTCACCACCGCGCTCGCCGCCCTCACGGCCCAGCGCAGCCAGCTCGAGGCCAATCTCCGCAGCCACCGCGACCGGCTGGCGCGGCTCGACCAGGACATCGCCGAGGTCCAAACGGAAGAGCACAAACTCGCGCAGGAAACCGGCGACATCGGCGATCTCGCAATGCTCGCCGCCGCCAGCGTGAGCGCGCAGCAGAACGTGGCGGAGTCCGAGGCCGCGGCGCAGGCCAGCGAAGCCACCCACGTGGACGCGCGTGCGAAGCTGGAGGCCTCGCGCGCGCCCCTGAACGAGGCCGACAAGCGTGTGCAGCGGCTCGAAACCGAGGCGCGCACGATCTCCAAGCTCGTCAACGTCCAGACCAAAAACCTCTGGCCGCCGATCATCGACGGCGTCACCGTCGCCAAGGGCTACGAAAAGGCGCTGGGCGCGGTGCTCGGCGACGATCTCGACGCGCCGGTCGACCCGTCGGCGCCGATGCGCTGGACCAGCCCCGGGGTGACCGAGGGCGATCCGGCGCTGCCTGATGGCGTCGAGGCGCTCGCCGCGCAGGTCCAGGCGCCCGCCGAACTGGCGCGGCGTTTGGCGCAGATCGGCGTCGTCTCGAAGGAACGCGGCGCGGAGCTGGTGTCCCAGCTCAAGACAGGCCAGCGGCTGGTGTCGCTGGAAGGCGACGTCTGGCGCTGGGACGGCTTTGTCGCCGCCGCCCATGCCCCGACCGGCGCGGCGCGGCGGCTCGCCGAGCGGGCGCGGCTGGTCGATATCGAAAACGAGCTCGAACAGGCCCGCGTCGATGCGACCGCCAAGCGTCAGGCGCTGGAGACGGCCGAGAGCGAGTTAAAGACAGCGGCAGCCGCCGAGAGTGCCGCGCGGGACGCCTGGCGCGCCGCGCAGCACGAGGCGGATGCCACCCGCGAGCGTCACGCCACCGCCGAGCGCGAGGTCAATCGCCATGCGGCGCGCAAGTCGGCGCTATCGGAAGCCTATAGCCGCCTTACCATCGACCGCGCCGAGGTCGATGGTGCGCATCAAAGCGCGGCCGAGGCGCTTGCCGACCTGCCGCCAAGCGCCGAGACCGAAACCAGGCTCGCCGCGGTTCGTGCCGAGATCGAGAGCCAGCGCCGGCTCGCGGCGCAGGTGCGCGCCGAGGCGCAGGCGCTCGCGCGCGAGGCCGAACTCGCCGACCGCCGCGTGCAGGCGATCATCGCCGAGCGCAACGATTGGCAGAACCGCAAGGCAAGCGCCGCCTCGCAACTCGCGACCATCGATGCCCGCATCTCCGAGGTCAAGGCGGAGCGCGCGGAGCTTGAGAGTGCGCCTATGGTGTTTGCCGAAAAGCGCAGCGCGCTGATCAGCGAGATCGCGCACGCCGAAAACGACCGCCGCGTCGCCGCCGATGCGCTGGCCGCCGCCGAAACCGCGATGACGGAAACCGACCGCGCCGCGAAGATCTCGCTGGAAGCACTGTCGAGCGCGCGCGAAGCCTGTGCCCGCGCCGAAGAGCGCGCGGAAAGCGCAAGGCGCCGGCTCGCCGATGTCGAGCGTGAAATCCACGACATGCTCGAAGTCGAGCCGAAAGGCGTGGCCGCGCTGGCCGAAATCGAACCGGATACGGAACTGCCGCCGCTTGGCGAGATCGAAGAAAACCTCGAAAAGCTGCGCCGCGACCGCGAGCGGCTCGGCGCCGTCAATCTGCGCGCCGAGGAGGAACTCGCCGAGGTCGAAGCCCAGCACACCGGATTGACGACCGAGCGCGACGATTTGGTCGAAGCCATCAAGCGTTTGCGTCAGGGCATCCAGAGCCTCAACCGCGAGGCGCGCGAGCGGCTGTTGGCCTCGTTCGAGATCGTCAACAGCCATTTCAAGCGCCTGTTCGTCGAATTGTTCGGCGGCGGCGAAGCTGCGCTGCACCTGATCGAGAGCGACGACCCGCTGGAAGCCGGGCTCGAAATCATCGCCAAGCCGCCGGGCAAGAAGCCGCAGACCCTGTCGCTGCTCTCCGGCGGCGAGCAGGCGCTGACCGCGCTCGCCTTGATCTTCGCCGTGTTCCTGACGAATCCGTCGCCGATCTGCGTGCTGGACGAGGTCGATGCGCCGCTCGACGATCACAACGTCGAACGCTTCTGCAACCTGCTGCACCAGATGACCGGGTCGACCGAGACGCGCTTCATCATCATCACGCATAATCCGATCACCATGGCGAAGATGAACCGCCTGTTCGGCGTCACCATGGCCGAACGCGGCGTCTCGCAACTGGTCTCGGTGGCCCTCGAAGACGCGGTCAAGATTCTCGATCAGGACGTGGCGTGAGGTTTGCGATGTCATTCCGGGGCGCCGCATCAGCGGCGAACCCGGAATCTCGAGATTCCGGGTTCGCGCTAACGCGCGCCCCGGAATGACGCGGGGGACGATGGCAAACAATGCTTCCACCTTCCCTTCCCGCCGAACTCAAAGCCGCGCTTGACGCAAAGCTCCAAGGCGTCTGCCGTACCAAGGCAGCCACGCGCACTGCACTTATCTCGAAGACCTATCGCGACGGCGGCGGTTCGGGCGCAATCAAATCCGAAACCGATGCGATGGCCTATGCGCTGGCGCGGATGCCCGCGACCTACGCCGCGGTTGCCGCGAGCCTGAATGCGCTGTGCGAAGTCAGGCCGGACTTCGCGCCCGAAACCCTGCTCGACGTCGGCGCGGGTCCAGGCACGGCAAGCTGGGCTGCCGCCGAAGCATTTTCTTCGCTGAGGTCATTTTCGCTGCTGGACGATAACACCGCCTTGCGCGCGCTCGCGCTCGATCTCGCGCGCGGCAGCGCGCGCCTCGGCGATTTGGCGTACGACAAGGGCGAAGCACGAGCCCTCCTCGCCCGATCCGAGCCGGCCGATCTTGTGGTCGCGAGCTACATGATCGGCGAACTCGGCGAGGCCGAGCGAACCGAGCTTGCCGAGTTGGTGTGGAGCAAGACCCGCGACGCGCTCTTGATCGTCGAACCCGGCACGCCCGCAGCCACCGCGCGGATCCTCGCGCTGCGGCGGCAATTGATCGCGGCCGGCGCGCATGTCGTGGCGCCCTGCCCTCATGACGAAACCTGCCCGCTGTCCGCGCCGGATTGGTGCCACTTTACCCAGCGCCTGCCCCGGTCACGCGCTCACATGCAGGCCAAGGGCGCGGAACTGCCGTTCGAGGACGAGAAGTTCAGCTATGTCGCGCTGACGCGGGCGCCATTGACGTTGCGTCCGGCGCGCGTGCTGGCGCAGCCCATTGTCGGCAAGGCCGAGATATCGGCAAAGCTGTGCACGGCCGAAGGACTCGTGATCGCGAGGATTCCGCACCGCATCAAAGCGGACTATGCGCGCGCCCGGCGCTGGCGCTGGGGCGATGCGGTGATGGACGAAAGTTGATCCGCGCTCCTCGTAAGCTCCTTCCCATGTTATTGAACTGATCGGCCACGGCCCCCGACCAACGGGTACCCAAAGCCGTGACGCGCTTGCCGCGGGTCTTCTTTCGTCTGGATTCACCTTTATCTGCCGTCTCATCAGGAGTCTTCCATGTCGTCCGGCTGGATCGTTCTCGGCATCATCGTCGTTCTCGTGATCTTCGCGTTCAGCGCCTACAACCGCCTGGTCGCGCTCGGCCAGCGCGTCAGCCAGGCCTTCGCGGATATCGACGTGCAGCTCAAGCAGCGGCACGACCTGATCCCGAACCTGGTCGAGACCGTGAAGGGGTATGCCTCGCACGAGCGCGGGACGCTCGAAGACGTGATCAAGGCGCGCAACGCTGCGATGTCGGCGCAGGGACCGGGACAGGTCGCAGCTGCCGAAAATCAGTTGAGCGGCGCGCTCGGCCGTCTCATCGCGCTGTCGGAGGCCTATCCGGAACTGAAGGCCAACGCCAACTTCCAGCAGCTCGCCAACGAATTGTCCGACCTCGAGAACAAGATCGCCGCCAGCCGGCGCTTCTTCAACAACGCGGTCCAGGAATACAACACCGGCATCCAGCAGATGCCGGCCGCGCTGTTTGCCGGCATGTTCGGCTTCACCCGCAAGGATTTCTTCGACCTCGGCTCGAGCCGCAGCGAGGTCGAGGCGGCGCCGGCTGTGAAGTTCTGACCGCAAGGATTTCCCTGGCAAAGTAGCACCTCATGGCCGCCTACGGGCTCTACACCCACATCGTCTCGAACAAGTTCCGGTCGATGGCGCTGCTTGCCGGTCTGTTTCTGCTGGTCTACGTGATCGTCTATGCCGGCGCGCTGATCATCGAGGTCGTGAACAACGGCAACGCCAGCGTTGACTATTATCTGAGGGTCGCGCTCAGCGATGTGATCCGAACGTTGCCTTATTCAACCGCGGCCGCGGCGGCATGGATCGTCATTGCCTATTTCTTCCATCAGTCGATCATCGACGCCGTCACCGGCGGCGGGTCCGTGACGCGGCAGGAGCAGCCCCGGCTCTACAATCTCCTGGAAAACCTCTGCATCTCGCGCGGCATCCCGATGCCGAAGCTGAAGATCATGCAAAGCGACGCGCTGAACGCGTTCGCGACGGGCTTGAACCAGCGGCAATATGCGGTGACCGTGACCACGGGTCTGTTGGCGGCACTGAACGACCAGGAAATGGAAGCGGTGCTGGGTCATGAACTCACCCATATCCGCAACGGCGACGTGCAGATGATGGTGATCGCCGTCATCATCGCCGGCGTCGTCGGCTTCTTCGGCGAATTGCTTTTTCGGATGTTCTTCAATTTCGGCAATTATGGCTGGAGTTTTGGAGGCGGCGGTTCGTCGTCGTCTTCGTCATCATCGTCGTCCTCCTCCTCGTCGTCCTCTGACCGCGACAGCAAGAGCTCCGGCGGCGGTGCGATCATCGTCGTGATCGTCGCCGTCGTGCTGATCGTGCTGGCCTGGCTGTTGTCGCAGGTCGTCAAGCTCGCGCTGTCACGATCGCGCGAGTTGCTCGCCGATGCCGGGTCGGTCGAATTGACCAAGAACCCCGATGCCATGATCTCGGCACTGCGCAAGATCGAGGGGCGCGGCGAGCTGATTGGCGCAACTTCAGCGGTGATGGAATTATGCGTCGATAATCCGCGCGAGGGCTTCGCGGACCTGTTCGCGACCCACCCGTCGGTCGAATCGAGGGTAGACGCGTTGGTGAAATATGCCGGCGGGCACTATCTGGGCCCGCTGGCCCTGCCCATGCGCCCGACCGAGGGAACGGACGGCCAGCCTGATCAAGCGGATCAAACCGAGGGCCGCCCGTTACCGCCGCCGCTGCCGTCCGGTCCATGGGGCAATGCCGCCGGCCCCGCCGGCCCCGCGCAGGGCGGGGCCAACGATGCCTCAAATGGTCCCTCAAATGGTCCCTCAAATGGTCCCTGGGGCGATCCTGTAGGACCTTGGGGCGGCCGTTAGCTCAGAGCATGATCCCGAAAGCATGCCTTCGGGCTGCGACTCGATGGGCTGGCTTTTTCGAAAAGATCATGCGCTGGGCCGCGAGGCCTCTCTTTCCCGGCGGCGAAGGCTTTTACTTCGCTGCGTCAGGGTGTTAACAACGCAGGCTGGATTTATTCCAACGATTTGAATTCTCCCTTGTTTCTGCCATCTTCGCGTCGGGCAGGTATGCGACTCACCGGCTGCCATTCGGCGGCCGAAGGCGCTTAAGGAACAGACATGGCAAAGCCGGCAGTGGTTGTAGTGGGCGCGGACAAGGGCGGGGTCGGCAAGACCACGGTTTCGCGCACCCTGCTTGATTATTTCAGCGCCAACAACATTCAGACCCGGGCCTTCGATACCGAGCACCCCCGCGGCACCCTGAAGCGTTTTCATCCCGATATTACCGAAATCGTCGATATGACGGCGACGCCGGACCAGATGAAGATCTTCGACACGCTGAATGCGGTCGGCCCGTCTGTCACGGTGATCGACGTCCGCGCCGGCCTGATGTCGCCGTCGCTGGCGGCACTGCGCGACATCGGCTTTCTCGATGCCGCCAAATCCGGCCAGATCACCTTCGCGGTGTTTCATATCCTCGGATCGTCGATCGCCTCGCTGGACGAAATCGCTGAAACCGCCAGTTTCATGACCGGCGCGAAATATTTCCTGGTGAAGAATTTCATCAACAACACCAGCTTCTTCGAATGGGACCAGGCGACCTACAACGCCTATTTTCACCGCATCAAGGATGCAACCGAGCTCACCATCCCCAAGCTCAACGAAATGGCCTTCGAACAGGTCGAGGTCGCCTCCGTCCCGTTCCTCAAATTCGTCGCCAACAAGGGCGTCCACGACGAGGCCGCCAACTACTCCTTCGTGCTGCGCGGCTATGTCCGCCACTGGTTGGCCAATGTCTGGAGCGAGTACGACCGGATCAAGCTGACCGATATCGTTGGCTCCGGGAAAGCGGCGGTCCGCAGCAGCGGCGAAAAATAATTTCGAAGACGAGCATGAATAGTCTGGATTGGCCGCCGGAATTCTCTTGATATAGGCGTGATGCCCGCGACGCCCGTCTATATCGTCTGCTCGCCCCGACCGCAGGTCGGCAAGACCCTGGTCGCGCGCCTGCTCAGTGAGTTCCTGCTGTTGAAGGACGGCAGGGTGACGGCGTTCGACATCAACCTCAAGGAACCCTCGCTGCTCGACTACCTGCCTGATATCACCGAGACCGCCGACATCAGCGACACCTACGGCAAGATGGAGCTGATGGACCGCGTGATTGTCGACGATGGGCTGGCGAAGGTGATCGATCTCGGCTTCCACGCCTTCGACGAGTTCTTCAAAATGTCGAACGAGATCGGCTTTATGAAGGAGGCTGCGCGGCGCAACGTCGCGCCGATCATCATGTTCATGGCCGACATCGACCGCACCTCGGCGCGCGGCCACGAGACGCTGCGGCAGCAAATCCCGCCGGCCAATCTGATCACCATCGACAACGAATATGTGGTGCGCGGCGAACTGCCGGAGGCCATGGCCGACGGCCGCGTCATACCGCTGACCGCGCTGCCGCTGTTCCTGAAGACCTATATCGACCGGCTGACCTTCTCGTTCACCGACTATCTGCGCCAGGACCGAAATTCAGCGAGCGAGCTGCATCAATGGATTCGCAACAACTACATCGCGATCCGCGACCTGGAATTGGACTTGATCGTGCAGAGGTCCTGATACCGCGGGGGGCGACATGCGGAGAGATGGGCGCCAGAAAGCTCAATGCCCCTCGAATGCCATCAGCGTGCGCACCGGAACGTCCATCGCGCGCAGCTTCGCCGCGCCGCCCAAGTCCGGCAGGTCGATGATGAAGCAGGCCGCGACCACATTGGCGCCGATCTGGCGCAGCAGTTTCACGGCGCCCTCCGCGGTGCCGCCAGTTGCGATGAGGTCATCGACCAGGATCACGCGCTCGCCGGGATGGACGGCGTCGACATGCATTTCCATCTCGTCGATGCCGTATTCCAGTGAGTAGGCGATCCGCACGGTGGTGTGCGGCAGCTTGCCTTTCTTGCGGATCGGCACGAAGCCGGCCGAGACCTGATGGGCGATCGCGCCGCCCAGGATGAAGCCGCGCGCCTCGATGCCGGCGACCTTGTCGATCTTGTTACCTGCCCAGGGATGCACCAGCTCGTCGACTGCGCGGCGGAACGCGCGCGCATCCGCAAGCAGCGTGGTGATATCGCGAAACAGGATTCCCGGCCTTGGATAGTCGGGAATGGAGCGGACGCTCGCCTTCAGATCGAGATCAAAAGTCATAGGTCTCTCTTTCAATTGGCCGGCACGCCGAGCCGGAAAGCATTCTCAACGATGCGCAAGCCCACCTCGCCGCCGAGCGACATCAGCGATTCCGGGTGAAACTGCACGCCACCGACCGGCAGCGTCCTGTGCTCGATCGCCATCGCCACGCCATCTTCCGTGCTCGCCGTCACGTCGAGTACCTCGGGCATGCTGTCGCGTTCGACATGGAGCGAATGATAGCGGCCGATCACGATTTCATTGGGCAGGCTCTGCATCAGCCGCCCGCCCCTCACCTGCACACGCGACGGCCGGCCATGCGCGGGCTGGCCAAGCTGGCCGAGCTGGCCGCCGAAATACTCGCCGATCGCCTGCACGCCGAGGCAGACACCGAAGATCGGCAACTTCTTTTCCAGCGCAGCACCAATGGTGCCGGACATCCCAAAATCCTCCGGCCGCCCGGGCCCCGGCGACAATACCAGAAGATCCCATGTCCTCTGCTTCAGCATGTCAAGCGCGTGCACATATCGGACCACGGTCACCGACGCGCCGACCTGGCGGAAATAATCCGCCAGCATATGCACAAAACTGTCGTCATGGTCGATCAAAAGCACCTGCTTGCCGCTTCCGGTCGCATCCGGCGCGAACGCCGACAGCGGCCTCGGCGGATCGCCGCGCAGCGCCTGAAACAGCGCCGCCGCCTTGACCTGGCATTCGCGGTCCTCAGCGGCAGGGTCCGAATCGAACAGGCAGGTGGCGCCGACCCGCACCTCGGCGAGACCGTCCTTCATGCGGATGGTGCGGATGGTCAGCCCGGTATTGATGCTGCCGTCAAAATTGACGCAGCCGATCGCACCGGCATACCAGCGCCGTGGCGAACGCTCGTGGTCTTCGACGAACTGCATCGCCCACAGTTTCGGCGCGCCGGTGACCGTCACCGCCCAGGCGTGGGTCAGGAAGGCGTCGAGCGCATCGAACCCCGGCCGCAGCATGCCTTCGACATGATCGACGGTATGAAACAGCTTCGAATAGGTCTCGATCTGCCGTCGCGCCAAGACCTTGATGGTGCCGGGCACGCAGACCCGCGCCTTGTCGTTGCGATCGACGTCGGTGCACATGTTCAATTCGAACTCGTCCTTTTGCGAGTTCAGGAGCTGGCGGATCTGCTCGGCATCGCCGATCGCGTCCGTGCCGCGTGCGATCGTGCCGGAGATTGGGCAGGTCTCGACCCGCCTGCCGTCGGAGCGCACGAACATTTCCGGCGAGGCCGACACCAGAAATTCGCCGTCGCCGAGGTTCATCAGCGCGCCATAAGGCGACGGATTGATCCGGCACAGCCGTTGAAACACTTCCGCCGGCGACCGCTCGCAGGGCTCGGCGAAGAGCTGCCCCGGCACCGCCTCGAACAGATCGCCGCGCGCAAAGGCGGCGCGCGCGGTCTCGACGGTGGCCTGATATTCGCCGGGCGCATGATCGGAAAATCCCTGCCGCGGCGTCCTCGCGTAGATGCTTTCCGCGGTCTCACGCGACAGACCTTCGCTGGATTTTCCCTTCCAGGCAAAGTCGTAGCTCAGAACCACGCCGCGCGCGGTGGCGCGGTCATAGGCGAGCAGGCGATCGGGCACGTAAAGCACGACGTCGCGCTGGTCAGCCTCGCGCGCACGCTTCTCCACGAGGTCCTCGATCTGGAACACGAGGTCATAGGCGAAGGCGCCGAACAGGCCGAGCAGCGCATCGTCATTCGCAGCGAACACCGCGACGAGGTCGCGCACCAGCGACATCACGCTGGCGCGGCGGGTGCGTTGATCCTCGTCCACCGGCGCCGCGCCGCGCAGGATGTGGCCGGCCAGCCGGGACGCGCGCTTCTCGGTGACGACGACGCAGGGCTCGCGCAGCATATCGGCCAAAAACGCGATCAGCACCTCGCCGCGCGGGTTCAGCGCGGCAAGCGAAAAATTGACGCCCGAGGTTTCCAGGACGAGCGGCGGATCGGAAAAGCCGAGATCGAAGCTCTCGTAGCGGCCCGGCACCGTGGTCCCCGAGGACAGCACCACGCCGCGGCGGCGGTCGAGCAGATCGATCAGCGCATCGAGCCGGTTCGCTCCGCCGGAAAAATGCTCCACCACGCGCAACACGGAAAGACCGCCGCTTGTGCGGTATTCGCTGCGCTCGGGCAAGGAGAAGACTGTCCTGTTCATGTGATCCTCTTACGAAACTTGCCGAGGGAACGCCACACAGGACAAACGAAGGGCCGCCGCTGCGATGGCGACCTCTAGCGATGGTAAATAGGAAAATCGCACCGGCCACCTTTTACGAGGTGGGCCACCAGAGACGGGCTGGGCGGGCGATGATGCTCATGGGGGATGTATCACCATGGCGGCGGGTGGCCGTCAAGGGAGCTAGCGCATGGACTGGCGCGAAAATAGGCGTAGCATTCGGGCATGCCGGGGCCAACACCGGACTTCGCGAGGGAGGTGTACCATGCTGCAAGGGCTGGGATATGCCGGGTTCGGATCGGACAAGCTCGACGATTGGCGGCAATTCGGCACCTCGCTGGTCGGGCTGCAGGCGGTCGAGCGCAGTCCGCAGTTCCTCACCTTCCGGATGGACGACCGCACGCAGCGCATCGTCATCGACCGTTCGATGGCCGACCGGGCGCGGTTCATCGGCTGGGAGGTGGCCGATGGCGCCACGCTGGATGCGCTCGCGGCAAAGCTCGAAACAGCCCACGTCGATGTGACCGCCGGGCCGCAGGCGCTCGCGGACATGCGACGGGTGCGCGCGCTGATCTCGTTTCGCGATCCCGCCGGCAATCGGCTGGAAGCGTTTTACGGCGCCGAGATCGATGACGCGCCGTTTTGTCCCGGACGCGCCATTTCCGGCTTCCGCACCGGCCCGCTCG
>WNGJ01022507.1_pt1 | contig 13897 bp, 10 predicted proteins | sample 5400611 | NCBI WGS metagenome assembly WNGJ01 (sample SAMN13153375, study PRJNA577476) | soil metagenome | isolation source: 40 cm soil or saprolite under Garry oak tree replicate 1 | place: USA:California | collected 2016-06-15 | reverse complement strand
ATGCGGTGCTCAATGTTTGCCAGCGCCCCGTGTTCGCCGCGAGCAGCTGCATCCGTGCGCGCGCGTTCCCACAGGCCCATCGCCGCGTCGTACTCGCCGAGTCGTTGCCGCGTGCGAGCCAAAGTGGTCAGAATCTCCTCGCGTGGGGCGTCGGTTATCGTCAGGTCCCTGTCCAGATGGTCTAGGGCGCCAGCCAGATAGTTGGCGGCTTCGCGGTTCGCGTACTTCTCCAGAGCGCCGCGCCCCGCCGCGTGGAGGTATCGCACGGCCTTTCTCGCCAGTGACTGCGAGTGTGCGCGCGCGAAGTGAAGTGCGAGCTCGTCCGCGTGGGCAAGAGACGTATCGCCATAGAGACTCTCGAGTGCCTCCGCGATAGTCGCGTGCAGCAGCCGTGCTCTCGCCTGCCCCAGCTCGGAGTAGATCACCTGCTGCAGGAGCGGATGGGTAAAGTCGTAATGAATCGCGTCAACGCTTCCCGTTTCCTCCAGAACGCGATGTGCCAACAGCTCGTCCAGTCCAGCGATGATGTCGCTTTCGGACAGACCCGAGACTCTGGCGAGCGTGTCGTACGGAGCGCGGGTTCCTATGACCGCGGCCAGATTCCCCAGGGTCCGCGCCTTGAGTGAAAGCCGGTCGATGCGGGCCTTCACCACATCGCGGATAGTGGAAGGAAGTTGAACGGTTTCCATCTCCCACCCCGTCCAGCGACCCTCCGTCTGCGACAATGCCCCCGACTCTACGAGAGACTTGAGCGTTTCTTCTACGAAAAACGGATTACCGCGCGTCCAATCGTAGAGCATCGCTGAGAAGTGGCGAGTGACGTTCTTGTCCACGCCGAACATCTGGTGGACGATGTCCTCAACTTCGGCCTGCCCAAGCGGGCCTAGCTTGTAAACGGTCAGAAAGCCGAGCCGCAGCAGCGATTGCTCGGTGCTGCGCAGGACGGCGTTGGAGTCTCGTTCGGCCTCATTGTAAGTGCCAAGCAGAACTATTCTCTGTCCCTCGATCTGCCGCCCGACGAAGTGAAGCAGCTCGAGCGATGACGCGTCGGCCCACTGCAGATTCTCCAGCACAACGAACAGCGGCTGTTTGGCGGAGAGCCTCGCGAGGAACTGCGTGAAATTCCAGAGCAGACGTGCTTTGATTTCGGACGGATCCGCTCCGGCCGACGCGCGATCGCGATCGGTCACCGTCCCCAGATTGGGGAACAAGTAGCTAAAATCGGCGGCGGCCCCGCGACTCAGTACTGACAGCGTCGACGGGTCAAGCTTTCGGACTAGCGGAAGCAGAGCATCAGAGAAGAGTGCGTACGGCACTCCGGTCTCAACCGGATATGCGCGGCCGACTGCCACGCTCCAGCCGCGCTTGGCAGCGCGCTCGGCTGCGGCGGTGGCCAAACGCGTTTTGCCGATCCCGCCCTCTCCGACGATGAAGACCGAGCGTCCCGCACCCTGTGCCGCTTCGTCGATCGTTTTTGACAGCAGTGAGAGCTCTCCACCCCGTCCGACGAGCGGCGCCTCATCAGGCCTTCGCATGGAGGCCAAATGTACGAACGTCAGTTTTTTCAGCTAGGCCAAATGGCTGGGCGCAAGATTCCGCCTCGCGGCTGGTCGCCGTAGCGGCGCGCAATTGGTTCATTCGTTGCGACTTGCGAGAGCATGGCATCTGCTGATCTGCGCGCCGCCGCGCATGCTCTCGACGGCACCGAAAGGGACCATCGTCCGCTTCTGGATCAGGTCGGCGATGCCCGTTTCGTCCTGCTGGGCGAGGGATCACATGGCACCCACGACTTCTACCATGAGCGCGCCGAGATAACGAAGCGTCTCATCATCGAAAAAGGCTTCGCCGCGGTCGCGGTCGAAGCCGATTGGCCGGATGCGTATCGCGTGAATCGCTACGTGCGTGGAGACGGCGATGATCGCGACGCTAACGCAGCACTCAGCGGTTTCGAGCGTTTTCCTACCTGGATGTGGCGCAACACGGTCGTGCTCGATTTTGTGGAGTGGCTTCGGAACGTGAACCAGAGCCGCAATGAGAACACCAAGACCGGCTTCTTCGGCCTCGATCTGTACAGCCTGTTCAATTCAATGCGAACGGTTGTCGATTATCTGGAGCGCGTCGACCCCGAGGCAGCGAAGCGAGCCCGCTACCGCTACTCGTGCTTCGAGCATTTCGGCGAAGACAGCCAGGCGTACGGCTACGTCGCCAGCTTCGACCTCTCGCGCTCCTGCGAGGCTGAAGCGGTGAACCAGCTGGTCGAGATGCAACGTCGCGCGATGGAATATCTTAGCCGGGCCGGTGGTGACGAATTTTTCGACGCCCAACAAAACGCGCGCCTCGTAAAGAACGCGGAGGAGTACTATCGGTCGATGTTTCGCGGCCGCCAGTCGTCGTGGAACCTGCGCGACACTCACATGGCGGAGACCGTCGATTCATTGATCGCGTACCTGGAGCGTCACCACCGCGCTCCAAAGATCGTGGTCTGGGCTCACAATTCACATCTCGGCGACGCCCGCGCGACAGAAATGGGCACGCGTGGCGAGCTCAACGTAGGCCAACTCATCCGACAGAAGTACGGATCCGACGCAGTGCTGGTGGGATTCACGACCTACACTGGTACTGTGACGGCGGCCACCGACTGGGACGACCCAGGCGAACAAAAGCACGTCCGTCCGGCGTTACCCGATAGCTACGAACTGGGCTTCCACGATCTCGGAATCCCCCGTTTCTTCCTGCGGCTGGGTGATAGCGCCGCCGGCACGGCGCTGCTGGCGAAACCACGACTCGAACGCGCAATCGGGGTCATCTATCGTCCCGAAACCGAGCGCGTGAGTCACTATTTTCGAGCCGACCTGCGTCGCCAGTTCGACGCGATCTTTCACTTCGACGAGACGCGCGCCCTTGAGCCGCTCGAAAAACCAGAGCCTTGGCACGATGTGGAGCTTCCGGAAACCTACCCTACGGGCATCTGACCACGACCGATTACCTGCCCTTCTTTTCGGATTTCGAGGGAGGCTTTGACGACAAATCGAGCATTTTGACCTCTCCCAGATACTCGACTGAATCGGGAACACCGAGTCTCCGGAGAAGCTGCACCGTTGCAGCGATCTTGTTCGACGCGGAGAGAATCTCCGACGCGATTTCGGGCATTTCCTCCGGCGACGCGCCTTCCGCCAGAAGTTCGGAATTCATCATGAGTACCGTCAGCACGTTGTTCATTTCGTGGGCGACAGCGATCGTCGTCTCCGTTATTCCAGCGAGCCGTTCGGCGTGCGCCCGTTGCTCCTCCATCTCCCGGTCGCGAGTGATGTCCTGAACCTGGCCGATGAAATAGATGGGAGCGCCTTCCGCATCGTGCACCGCGGAGATTGCGAGCGAAATCCAGATCACACGCCCATCCTTTCGGACGTAACGCTTGATTCGGTGATCGCTGCTGATCTCACCCGCGACGAGCCGCCGTAGCTGTTCTACGTCATTGCTGACATCCTCGGGGTGGGTAACGTCGGAGAAGCGCAGTCGGAGTAACTCTTCCTCGGAATAACCGAGCATCTCGCAGAGCGCGCGGTTCGCCTTGAGCCAGCTTCCGTCCGGACCAACGAACGCCATCCCGTGGGGAGAGAAACGGAACGCATTTCCAAATCTCTCCTCGCTCTCGCGCAGGGCCCGCTCCATCTCGACTCGCCTGCTGATATCGCGTATCAGTCCCAGGAACGCCTGTTGCCCCTCGAAAATGATGGGCACGGAAACGATCTCGGCGGGAATCACGGTACCATCCAACGCGACGAAGCGCACCTCCAGCGGCCCCCCTCCTTCGCCGCTCTTGAGGACATTGCGGATGCGCTCGACGACGATGGGAACGTAGTCGGGATGCACAAACTGCATGATCGAACGTCCGACCAACGATACCGAAGGTGATCCAAGGCGGTCGGCCGCGAATTTGTTGAGGAAGAGAAACTTCTCTGGCGTGTAGACGATGATCGCCTCAGGAGCCGACTCGATAATCGTCCGATAGTCAGCGATCATTGGAACGGTCGACATGCGTCAGATCAGTGAGGTCATAAGCAAGCGTCCGCAAGGCTCTCGTGCGCCAACCTCGCCAGTAGGTAGCCTCGATGCATTAGCTTTCAACACCTCCAAAAGCTACTTGCGGCGCCCAAGTGAGGACAATGCTTCTGAAGAAAGGCACGAGCGGCTCGGGAAAGCAAACGCGTCACACGACGGCAGTCGATCTCGCCACCCGGACTCGCGATCTCGAAGACGCGAACAAAACGGCCAGCTTTGTCGCACACGAACTCAACAATCTCCTCACTGTCGTTCAGATAAATACCGAGTTTCTGCTCGAAACAGCGGGCGAAAACCCTGCCAGCGCACAGGAGCTGGCGGAGATCCAAAGCGCGGCCCGGCGAGCGTCGATTCTGGCGCGCCAGCTTCTCGCCTCTTCGCGACTCGAGCCGTTCGATGCGAGTCTCGCCGAGGCGACCCTGAAGAAGAAATCCCCCGTTATCGCCGAAAGATCAGTGGCGCCGGGACTCGAGAAAACTCCCCGGGGGGCGGAGACGATTCTTCTCGTCGAGGACGAGGCCGCGGTGAGGGCCCTCGCCAAGAAGATTCTTTCCCAGAAGGGTTATCGCGTCCTGGAGGCTTCGGACGGTGCCATCGCGCTGAGGCTGGCCGCGGCCCATGTCGGCGAGATCGATCTTGTGCTGACTGACGTGGCGATGCCGAACCTGGGCGGACGAGGCATGGTCGAAGAGCTGAGGGAGCTCAGTCCCGGAATACGTGTCCTGTTCATGTCAGGCTACCCAAAGGAAGAGGTCTTCCCGGACAAGAACAGCTTCAATCACCCCTACCTGCAGAAGCCGTTCACGGGTGAGACGCTTTTCTCCGAGGTCCGCTCGGCTCTCGACAATGTGACCTAGTCTTGCGCGATCCCGACCCTCGGGGTCGGCGCGGCGATCAACCCGGGGCGAGCTGGCTGGTGCAATGCGGACAGCGCGTAGCAGCGGGATCGATCGACATACGGCAGAACGGACAGTTTCGCTTGGGTACCTCCGCCACTGGTTTGATGAAGATCTTCGAGATCCGCCAGGCAACAAATCCAATGATCACGAAGTTAATCGCGGCGGAGATGAAGTCTCCCACGCCAAATTTCACCGTGCCGACGCTCCAGGTCGCTTTCTGCCACTCGCCTCCCGGGCCGATGGCGACGACGATTGGCATGATGAAATCATCGACGAGCGCTTTGACAAGCGTGGTGAGAGCGGTAGCAATGACGACCGCTATCGCCAGAGCCACCACGTTCTGTTTGAGCAGGAACTCCTTGAATTCCTTCAACATTGCCATGGCAGAATCCCGGTTGGAGAACTCAGGCTGAGAGCGACAAATTAGCGCGTCCGGGTGTCCCCGCGCGAAGTGTGGCGAGTCTTCGGATCGCTGCGATGCCGGCGACCGGTCCCAACGCGAGGATCGCAAACCCCCAACGCCATCCCGCCCTCTGCGCGATGAGCGGAACGAGCTGCATCGGCAGCATCGTGAGCAGGAACCCGAGCGACGTTTGAACGGTCAGCGCCGTTCCGACCGTGTGTGGCGGAACCGACTCGGTCACAAGCGTGCTGAATTGCGCGCTATCAGCAATCACGAAAAACCCCCAAGTCATGGCGAGGGCTCCGAGTATCCAGATCTGCCGGCCAAAGAGGATTCCGCTCAGCAGACAGCAGGCTCCGCTCATGAAGAGAGAGATCGACACGAGCCGCTCCCTGCCTCGTTTGTCAGCGAACAGCCCGCCCCATACCGACCCCAGGCCCCCGATCGCGATCGTCGCGAACGCGAGGAGGGATATCAACCGCGGCGCCCGAAATCGTCCGCCGACACTTGCAGCGACACTCGCGGCGAGAAACGACGGAATCCAGGTCCAGAACGCGTACAGCTCGAACATGTGACCGAGGTAGCTCGCCGTCGCCAGCCTCCACTCCCGCACACGGATCACGTCTCCGACGTGCCTCCACGAGAACGGGCGGGACGCAAATGGGTAGGGCCCTTCGCGGTACCCAGCGGCAACGATCAGCGCGGCCAGTGCCGCGCCTGCGCTCGCCGTGAGCACCACCGGCCGAAGGCCAACGTGCGGCAGCGCACGCACCAAGTAAGGAATGGCTTTTCCCACGGTAAGTGCGCCCACGATCACACCGATGTAGCCGTGCCACAGACGAATCCAAACTGCACGATTGTCGTCAGCCAGGCCCCTTCAGCGACCGTCAGCCCCCAGATCGAGCGCAGCTGCGGGGTGACCGCGCTGGCGGAAAACCAGAGCGACATCCCCAACAATTCTGCAAAACCAAGTAACGCGAGCACCCGCCAACGCGTCGAGTATGTGTCGTGCGACATCGTGAAAAATTAGCCTCGGCCAGACGCAACTTCGACATTGCGGGGTCAGGGCGCGGGTTGAGTATTCAAATGCTGCTGCGACAAACCAAATTCCGGTCAACCCTGAGGCGTATTCGTACGCCTTGCCCATGACGAATCCGTCACAGGCAGCTCCGCCGTCCACTCCCGCCTCCACCCCACGGCAGGCGGTAGCCACTTTGTCGCGCGAGCTCGCCGATTTCCTCGTCGAGCTGTCGATCACGCTGAACAAACACGCCATCTATCCCCAAAGCCATCCCCTCCTGCACGGGGCGGTAGACGGAGTCGCGAATCGCCTGGGAATGCTGTTCGTGGGGGAGAGGGAATCGCTGTCGATCGGGGTTGCCCGGCGCCAGCTGATCATCGAAGGCGTTGCAACCGATCCCCTGAACGCAGTGCTCAAGGAGCTCGCTGAACGTCTGCACGAGCACCACGTGGGCGCGGTGAAGTTCCTGCGCGGTATCGGTCGCGACGAATTGGGGAACGTGCTGGCCGCGCTTTCCATCGATCCGACTCGGTCGGAGAAACCAATCGGTCTCGACCTCGAGCGCGTTGGCGAGATGTGGCAGCACGTCCGATTCTTCCCGCTCACCTATGACCGACTGCAGCTCATCGAAGACGAGCCCGGTGGAGAGCCTCCGGCAGCGGATCAAATGGCGGCGGGCCGAGCCACTCAGCTCTGGATCGGGCTCGCGCGTGCGGCACACTCGTGTCGGACACTTCCAGTTCAGCCGCCGCCCGTGAGTCAGACGATAGCACCGCGCTCGAGCCCGCGACCGTCGCCCGAGCGATCGACGAGCACCAGCGCGAAGAGGCATACGATCAGGTGATCGTCGGGTACCTCCTTCAGATCGGGGATGAGCTCAAGACCGCGGAGGGGCCAGAGGCGGCGGGATTGCAGCGGCGCGTGTCGCGTCTCGTGGGTTCACTCAAGGAATCGACGCTCGAACGGCTTCTCGAGATGGGGGGAGACAAAGCCCAGAGACGGAGATTCCTCCTCGACGCCTCGCAGGGGATCACCGTTGAGGCGGTAATCGACCTCGTCAAAGCGGCGTCCGCCGCCGAAGGACAGACAGTCTCTCACTCAATGCTGCGCATGTTGTCGAAGCTCGGGCACCACCCTTCTTCCGGCGGGCCACGCTCCAGAACTGACCCGACGATTCGCGATGTGATGCGGCGCCTCGTTGACGACTGGAGCCTGGACGACCCGAATCCCGAGGCGTATCGCCAGGCGCTCGAGAGTATGTCCAGCTCCAGGAACGCAGTGCCAAAAGCCTCTTCTGAGGCGCTTCCCACGGAGATCGAGCCCGAGCGGATGATTCAAATCGCGATCGAGGTGGGCGCCATGGGACCACAGGTGCGCGCAGCGATGTCCGATCTGTGCAAGGCCGGTCGCGCCGAGGTTTTGCTGGATCTGGTCGAGCGCGCCCCAAGTGAAGAGGCTGGCGCTCCGGTTTGGGAATTTCTCAAAGGGAAGCGCATTCTCGACGACGTGCTCCAGCAGCCGCGCGTCGACATGCTGCTGGTCGCGCGGTTGGCAAAGCGGATTGGAATCAGCGCCGCACCAACACTTCTATCCGCCGCGGCGGTCTTCGACGATGCGAAAATCCGCACTCAGTTTTACGATCTGGTGCAGTCAGCGGGGGACCAGGTCGGCGCAGCCGTAGCGGAGCGAATCCCCGATGCTCCCCCCGCCATGCAGCGCGAGCTATTGGCGCTGCTCGGACGCTTGAGCACGCTGCCATCCGATTTTTCCGCTATTAATTACCTCGCCAGCGACGAGCCGCTGGTCCGCCGCGAGGCAGTGAGACTGATGCTTCGAAATCCAGCGGAACGCGACGAGACAATCATGGGCGCGCTCACAGACACCGACGACAGAGTCGTTTTCGCCGGTCTCACGGTTGCGCAGGAGAGATGTCCTTCCGCCGGAATCCAGCTGATCAAGCAGCGAGTCGATCGCGGTGAGCTCGATTCCCAGCTTCGCACGATGGGAATCCGTATAGTCGCGCAACATCGCACACCTGAAACGCTCGGCTGGCTTCTGAGCTACGTCGTCACCGAGGCTCATTGGCCGAGGAAACCCAGGCTGCGCCCATCGACGCCGGAAATGCTGGCGGCGCTAAGTGTAATTGCAGGGTTCTGGGCCAACGACCCCGCGGCGGAACCCGTTATTACGCTCGCCGAGCGAAGCAGGGACCCCGAGGTCCGCGCAAAAGTCGCGCGCAGAGGTGCGATTTCAAAACCAGTCACGCCATTGAAGAATGAGTGATCCGATTCGGTTTCTCGTGTCCTTCGGACAGGCCGTCTCGACGATGGCTCTGTACAACGACGGCCACCCCGCGCGCGAGCGAGCGGTGGACAGATCATACGGCTGCCTCCAGGACCTCCAGGCACACGATCCCAATCCGCGTTTCTCATTTCTTGGGGAAGAGACCATTTACCAGGAGACCGCGCTTCGCGAGCTTGGCGACTGGGAGTGGGGGACGCGCCTGGCCCAGGCCGGTGTGCAGCGCATAGAGCTGGACACCAATGTCACTCGCGAGCAGTACGAAGAGTTTCTCGAGGAGATGATGGCTCGCATCACTCTCTCTTTCATCGATTCCGCCGAGGCGAGACCAAACCGCCCAACCGGGATCAAGGTTGGCTCGCTCGGCATACGGGGAGAAACGAGAAAGGCCCAGGAAGCCCTCGACGCTCCCGCGCCCGTTGCCACGATCTCGTACTCGCTCGGCGAAGAAGCCGCATCGATTCAATCGATGCACAAGGAGGTATCGGAGCGAGGCAAGCTGCCTCTGGCCGAGGCTGAAGCCGTGGTGCGCTCCCTCTCGATGGCGATGCACGGCGATCAGGCGATGATACTTCCGCTGCTCCAGCTCAGGGAGTTCGACGAGTACACGACGACGCACTCTCTGAATGTGTCGGTGCTGGTGATGGCGCTGGCGGAATCCCTCGGGCTGGCCGCCCAAGACGTTCGGACCTTCGGCGTCGCGGGATTGCTCCACGATCTGGGCAAGGTGCACATCCCGCAGGACATTCTCAACAAGCCCGGCAAGTTGACCGACCAGGAACGTCAGGTGATGCAGAATCACCCGGTCGCTGGTGCGAAGATGATTATCGAGAGCGGGCGACGTCTCGACCTTGCCGCAGCCGTGGCTCACGAGCACCACATCATGATCAACGGTCTCGGTTACCCGACGCATCACTATCGCCGCGATTGCCACAAGGCGAGCAAGCTCGTTCACGTCTGTGACGTGTACGATGCACTGCGAACGCGTCGCCCCTACCGCGATGCGTGGGAAGCGGAGCGGGTGCTTACTTATATCGAGGAGCGCGCCGGGACGGAATTCGAGCCCGAGGCCGCCGCCGCCTTTGTGAGCATGATGCGCCAGGTCGAAGGCGGGATCCAGCGGTCACCGATGCCCTCTGCGAACGGCGAGCCGCCTGCGACTTCGCCAGCCGAAACGAGGAAGGAGTCTGCGGCGCCCCCCAGCCCCGGCGCACTCCCGAAGCCCCCGGAAGGGTCAGCGTAGCGGCCTGCTGAGGCGGTTGAGCCCCAAATGCGTCGGTGCCGACGCGTTTTTCGTTGCCCGCCACGCCCATGCTCGTCAACTAGATACAGTGTGATCGTCTGCACCTAATCAGGCGATAAGCGGTTGGAATGAGAAAGGGGCGTCTCGAGACGTCCCTTTCTCATTTTCGTAGTGCCTCTGTCAATTCCTTCCTCACGAGCCCTGATTGGGCTCCGACCGCGGATTCGAGCGCGATCGACGCTTGTCGAGGAGTGGCTTGTCGAACAGCATCCTCGATGGAACTCGCGCGATTCCCGAAGCATCGAGCCACTTCTCGAGACCATTCGCCAGTCCGCGGCGCTCCGCTGGTCGCAGAGCACTAAACCCCTCTATCAGATCCGCTTGAATCACCCCGGGGGACCGTCTGACCAGATTCGCTCCCTGCCGTGTAAGGCGAAGCACGGCGCGCCGCCCGTCGGAGGGGTCCGACGTTCGGGCGACGAGACCCTTCGCGATCAGCTGACTTACAACCTGTGAAACCGTGCTGTGCGTGGTCATGGTAACCGCGGCGAGATCCTTGACGGATTGATTGGGAACGTCGGCGAGCTCCTTCAACACGAAAAGCTGCGCGCCACTGATCTTCAAGTCGCGCTCGACGGCCTCCGCCGCCGAGCGAAGACCGCGCACCATTCGTCGTACGGCGTTGAGCGCGCGCGAGAGGTCGGGCTGCCTTGTTTTATTCGGCTTCGCCATGAGTAACCCTGTGGGCTTGAGCCCACGGCCATGGGAATTGAGAGTGCAACGTCGCCGACCAATGTAGCGGTGACCAGTGTCGGGGAGCCAGTCGCCTGCGGCTCGCTGCCATCCGCCGTGACCAATGCGCGGTTCACCGTCGCATCTAGATGGATCGACATTTCAGGCTTGACCTCCGTGGCCTCGGGCTTAGACTACACCCCGTTAAAGCGGGTCTGCTACCTCTTCGTTCCAATTGATCGGGCGAAGGTTGGGACCAGCCGCGTGCGCCGCACGTATTGCCGCCATTGTGGCCCGTGCTTCGCGAGTGGCAGCGCGAGATGCTTTCTCGCCGCCCGCTAGCAGTCGTCCTACGAGCCAGCGGGGCCGCACCATGTCGCCACAGAGTTTTTTCTGCGCATGTATTGTCGCGACCCGGCCAGATACGCTGGTCATTTCCGCATCCGCCTTTTACACCGCCGTTTTGCGCGGTCGTTTTTAGGGCGTCCGGCACTTCGCCGTGACGCGATTCATGACGCCTTCGGGCGAGAATTGGAGGGAGTATGGTAGATCGACTCGTTAGAAACATCTTGCGGATCGGACTGGGCGCGATGGCCATGCTATTGTGCATGGCGACTCCCGGACGAGCACAAGATGCGGGAACCATTTCCGGCGTAGTGGTCGATGCCGCATCACAGGCTCCGGTCCCAACGGCCCAGGTGCAGATCGTGGGCACCACGCGCGGAGCCGCTACCGGCGACGACGGCCGCTTCCGGATCGCGGGGGTGAGACCCGGGACCTATCAGGTCCGCGTGCTACGGCTGGGATATCAGGCCTCGGCGCAGCCCGTGACCGTGACGGCCGGAGGCACCACCGAGTTACAGTTCACACTTAGCCAGGCGGCGGTCAGCCTCGAGCAGGTCGTAACGACGGCCACCGGTGAAGGCGAGCGCAAGCGCGAAATCGGGTCAGCCGTATCGACGCTGCAGCCGAAGGTCGAACAGATAGCCGCTGCCCAGAACGTGAGCCAGCTCCTCACCGGCAAAGTTGCCGGCGTCGATGTCCAGCAGGCCGGCGGTACGGTCGGATCGGGTTCGCGCATTCGCATTCGAGGCGCATCGTCATTGTCGCTCACCAATGAACCGCTCATTGTTGTCGACGGAATCCGCTACAACAACAACGTGGCTAATAGCGGCACCATCGGATCTACGACGATTGGTGTCGGCGGCCAGGTGCCGTCCCGCTTCAATGACATCAATCCCGAAGACATCGAGACGTTCGAGGTCCTGAAGGGCCCCGCCGCCGCAGCCCAGTATGGCACCGCCGCAGCGAACGGCGTCATTCAGGTCACGACCAAACGCGGGCGGTCCGGCAAGCCGAGCTGGACGACGTACGTCGAGGGCGGGAACATCAAGGATGTCACCGATTATCCCTCTAACTACCTCGTCACCTCAACGACGGGTGCCCGCTGCACTCTCGACAGCCAGACGCGTGGTCTGTGCACGCCTGGGGTCGATTCGTCCTTCTCGTTCAACCCACTCGTTGTACACAGCCCCTTCCTCGACGGTAAACGCGGGGCGTACGGCGCAAGCGTCAACGGCGGAAGCGATCAGGTCACTTACTATGTCGCGGGCAACTACGACAAGCAGCAGGGTGTCTTCCAGACCAGTCTCGATCAGAGGGCGTCGGGGCGCGCCAACGTCTCCATGCAGATGCGAGACAACTGGAACATCCAGATCGGAACCAGTTACCTCACCGATCACCTTCGGCTTCCACAGAACGACAACAACACGCTCGGAATAATCTCGGCCGGGTTGCTCGGCAGCGCGCGCGACAACGCGGTCACACAAGGCTACCTTAACGGAGCCACTCCGCCACAGATCTACGCGATCAACACGCGTCAGGACATCAACCGGTTTGAGAGCACCGTCAACAGCTCGTATCAGCCGCTCTCATGGCTCACCGCGACTGTCGTTTCGGGACTGGATTATCTAAACCGGTGGGATAACGAGCTAATTCCGCCGAACAAGGTCAACTTCGGATCTCTACCCGATGGACAGCGCACGTCCAACCCGTATTCGATTTACAACTATACGGCGAACGGAACTCTCTCGGCGGCCTTTGCTCCATTCGACGGACTCAAGGCGACGACGAAGGTGAGCGGGCTCTTCAATAAAGAATTGATCAGAGGCACGCAGGCGTTCGGAGCGAAACTCCTTGGTGGAACCAGCTCCCTTGCCGGTGCCAGCGCCCGCTTTGCGGTGAATGAGACGAACACGGACAACAAGACGATCAGTCGTCTTCTCCGCGAAGATCTCGCGTGGCGAGATCGTATCTTCCTGAGTGGTGCTCTGCGCAATGACAAGAACAGCGCCTTCGGACAGAACTTCGGGAGTATCAATTATCCGTCGGTCACGCTTTCGTGGGTGGTGAACGAGGAGCAGTTCTTCCCGAAAACTCCTTACTTCAGCTCCCTGCGGCTGCGAGCGGCGAACGGAAAATCTGGTCAGAAGCCCAACTTCCGTGACGCGATTACGTTCTTCAACGCCCAGACGGTAACCGTTGGCGGCACCGACGTTCCCGGGATCACCGTAGGGGGAACTGGTAATCCCAACCTGCGCCCCGAGAAATCGAAAGAGACGGAGCTTGGTTTCGACGCCGGCTTTTTTGATGAGCGGGTCGGCATGGAAGTCACCCATTACAACAAGAGAACGGATGATCTTCTGGTCGCCGTTCCGCTTCCGCCTTCGCTGGGTCTCACCACGACCCAGTTCCAGAACCTGGGTTCGGTCAGCAACAAGGGTTGGGAATACGTGTTGAACACTCGCGTTCTCGACATGGAGCGCGTCGGCTTCGACTTTACCATCACGAGCTCCACGAACGACAACAAGCTCCTGACGCTGGGCAAACTACCGACTGACAGCCCGGTGCCACCGATCGTCGTGAACACGCAGCAGCTTCACAAGGTGGGGTTCCCGCTCGGGTCGTACTTCCAGCGCGGCTTCACTTTTAGCGATGTCAACGGCGATGGTATCATCGCGCGCAGCGAGATAACGCTCACGCCTGACGTGGTGTACCTCGGCAACCCGCTCCCCACGCACCAGTTCGGGTTCACGCCGACGCTGACCCTCAACAAGATGTTCACGATTTCGGCCTTTTTCGACCACAAGGGCGGTTACAAGCTGTTCAATCTGACGCGCCGCTTCCGTTGCACGTTCTTCAACTGCCAGGAAGCGTACATCAAGACCACTCCGTTA
>WNGJ01005003.1_pt1 | contig 13898 bp, 11 predicted proteins | sample 5400611 | NCBI WGS metagenome assembly WNGJ01 (sample SAMN13153375, study PRJNA577476) | soil metagenome | isolation source: 40 cm soil or saprolite under Garry oak tree replicate 1 | place: USA:California | collected 2016-06-15 | reverse complement strand
CACGAGTGAAATAATTGCCGCACTGGCTACCACAGGCGATTCATTCGAGGTCATTCAACCCGACCTTCGTGCCAAAGAGGAATAATGGCAATGACGAAGAAAGAAGCATACAAAGTACTGGTGAACTTGGCAATAAGGCTATCCTTTTCATTTGTAATACTGTTGTTTCAATCATATAACGATTAATATCTTACGAGTATTATTCTTTTTAAAGATTGGATTCAAAAAATGCATATGTTAACACATGTGCGTGCATCTGCTCTCCGCAGCAAAAATTTGCTTGAAAAGCTCATCAATAACATGGGCTTGTTTTTTTTTAATCATGCAAAACGAGCTTTTCTTGCTTTTTGGGCTTAAAGAGAAGAGATACGAAAGCCACAGGCAGACAGAGACAGACAGATGTAAACAAGTGTAACATCATTTATAAAATTATCGAAATTATTAGCTTATTTGAATAAAGTATAATATATAGTTATATAGTTGACAAGCGGGGAAAAGTGGCTTATACTAATTTAGGGAAAGATCGAGAGCATTAGAAATGGAGTTATAATTGCGGAGATTACGCAGGCTAAATTATGCTGTTACAGTCTGTTTGATCCTGCAAACTGGGTGTAACTTTGGCTTGCTGCGACAAGCATTGAATCAATACTGGACACGCTTGTATGATGCCAATGAGAACGGGGATTACGTGGACGATGTCACTATCATCTTACTGGAATACCTGAGTGATGTGTCTAAGCAAGTAGGCAGATTGATACCACACTTGGAGTCTCGCTGGGACTTTCCTCGCAATCATAGAAAGTCATGTGCCCTAATAACGATGGCGTCGCTTACGCGGTGTTACCTCAACCTGAACCTACAAGCGCTATTATGTATCAGGCCAACCCGTCTGAATCTCTCGTTGCTGGCCCTCAAGCGCTATTTCTCCTGGGCAATTGATTTGGGGCTCATGCGTCGGGGGGCAGGAAAAGCCTTAAAGCAGCTGGCGGAGGACAGGCGACGGCATTATCAGAGTGACGTACAGGAGGACGATCTAGAGCCTTATTACCGTGAAGACTTTTTGGCAGAAGTGGATTTGCCCGCCTGGTTTTTGCGCGAGCGGCTTATACTGAGGCTTATCCTCTTCGAGGGTTTGACGGCAAAAGAGGTCTGCTTAATCAGGCCCATAGATGTTGAGTGTGACGATCGCAGCTGCATATTGCAGGTGCGTAAGACAACGAGGCGTCAGAGGACTCGCCTTGATAAAGGAACGCAGTGGGCTTTTGAGGCCTATCTGGACGGTCTGGATCCTAAGGTAGAGTTTTTGATTCCTGAGCGTTATAGTTGGGAGATGAGCGAACAAGCGCTGAGGAATGAACTGAAGAGATACCTGGTTCACGCAAGGCCTCCCTGGGCGGGTGAACAAGGGCATCGCTGCTGGTTTGGGTGCCTCATGGCCGAGCATGCGCTGGCATATAGAATGGCCGGGATACTGGGATGCAACTCTATTGAGACTGCCATGGTGTACATCTGGAAGGCACTCTGGGAACTTATTGAAGAGATAATCAAGAGATTTGAGCCTGACATGAAGGAGTCCGGATTGACGTGAGCTATTTATACTCAGTCGTGTTTGAGCTGCGGGTTAGTCGCGCAACGACGATCTCTGGCGCGACACGGCACCTGACCCATGCTCTGTTCTTAAATTTCATCAGGCAGTTTAACCTGGCGCTGTCGGCGTCTCTGCATAATCTGCCAGGGCCCAAACCATTTACTATTTCGGCGTTGCTAGGAGTAGAGCCCCTGGCTGAAAACCTCACCTTGCCCGGGGAGCAAATCTGCTCGCTGCGGATTACGCTGCTCGATGGCGGGGACCTCTGGCGCCACCTCAGCACGTACGTTCTCCAGACAGAAGTGGTTCAGGTACACTTCGGCCCGGCTGCGCTGCGACTCACTCGCTTGATCACCTCCACCAGTGCCGATCTCACAGGATGGGCAGCTATTACAGATTGGCAGACACTGGCCCGTCTTCCAGCACAGCGCGTAATCACTCTGCAATTCGCTAGCCCGACGGCTTTCAACCTGGGCGATAGAGCTTTCGGACTTTTCCCGAAGCCGTCCTTAATCTGGGAGAGTTTGCGGCGAGCCTGGAATGCATACGCCCCACAGCATCTAAAGATGGACAAACATCGATTACGCACGTTTCTCATCGAACATGTCTCAGTTCTGGATTGCGATATCGCCACCGCAATGTGGAGCTTCCCTCAATATGTTCAAAAAGGCTTTGTAGGGACCTGCACGTATCAGATTCAGGGAGAGGACGAGGATAGCGCCGCCAACCTTACCACGCTCGCTGCTTTCGCCCGCTATGCAGGCATCGGGTATAAAACGACGATGGGGATGGGTCAGGCGCGAGCGCTCCTCCTCGAGAACCCTCCCACCGGAGAAATAGAGGGGTAGTTTTATACGAGCAATCATTGTTCGGTTATCTGTAGATTTCGAACTGCCCATTCGACCCACACGGAGGTTTGCAGTTAATGGACTTCACCGATCTCGCAAGCGCCAGACAGCAGGAGGCAGAACGTCGCTTGAAATTGGTAGGAACGTGTACGCAGGATGATTGCACTGACCGCCAACTGCGTGAACGGTCCGCTGAGACGTTGGTTGCACCCCACTATTTAGCTGACTGGAAGCACAAATACCGCCTGTATGGCATCGATGGTCTTCTTCCAGGTGACTGGGCCCCACTTGATAAGCAAACGCAGTGTCTTGTGCGTACCCGCTTCAAGCAACTCGGCGCTCTTGCCGATAAAGAACTCGTCACTTCCGACGATATTCGTAAACTCGCCAAAAGGCGCGGCTGGTCATATAGCACCGCTGAGCGCTGGATTCGCCGTTACCGGGCTGGCGGCTTATGGGCGCTCGCGCCTGACGCTGATCCGGAGAAGCAAAGGAAGCGGGGCAACCAGAAGCGTCCTCCACCGGAACTTGGGTCACTCGAGCAGAAGGAACTCGACAAGGCCCTCGACGATGTGGCGAAATACTGGCCTCTTATCGAGCCATTCGTTCACCAGCTGCACTCCTCCAATAAAGATATCGAGAAGCATGCGAAAAAGCATGGTGTTTCCCCTCGAACGGTGCGAAGGCTCCTATCCCTGTACAAGACCTATGGTCTAAGCAGTTTAGTGAAGAAAACTCGCTCTGACAAGGGTAGTTATCATAATCTCAGCGACAGAATGCAGCTTCTTATAAAGGGCATCCGGTTCTCGAAATACGATATGACGCTGAGCGAGGTGCACGAAAAAGCCTGTGAGAAAGCTCGCATGCTGGGTGAACCGGAACCCAGCACGTGGCAGGTGCGGGCAGTCCTTAGCACAATTGACGAGCAAGTGCTCACCGTTGCTGATGGGCGGCTGGGCGACTACCGCAATACATTTCGCACCACCTACCGATTTCGATTTGATGGCACAATCATCATCTATCAAACCGACTGGACAATCGTTCCCGTTTTGATCAAAGATCTGCGCCGCACAGGCGTACGCAGAAAAGGAGGTGAGACGCGCGCCTATATGACGCTGTGCGTGGAGGCCAGTTCGGGCGTGCCGACCGCCGCAATTTTCACTTATGATACCCCCAATCGATACACCATTGGCTCCGTCATCCGTGATGCGCTCCTGACCACTGAGAAAAAGCCCTACGGTGGTATACCAGATGAGATCTGGGTGGACCAGGGCAAACAAATGATCTCCGAACACGTGAAGCAAATTGCACGCGATCTGCACATCACCCTGCATCCCTGCATCCCCCGTGATCGCGAAGACCGGGGAAATCCTCAGGAAAACGGCAAAGTCGAGCGGCTGCACCAAACCCTGCAGACACAACTGTGGGCAAAAATGGCCGGGTATGTCGGTTCAAATACAGTCGAGCGCAACCCCAACGCGCAAGCCGAGTTGACGATCTACGATATAGTCGAGAAGTTCTGGGAGTTTATCAACAACAAATACCTTCAAGAAAAGCACGGCGACGAAAAGACGACCCCAAAGGAGTACTGGGCAGAGCACTGCCACACCTGGCCTCCCGATGACGAGCGAGATCTCGATATCCTTTTGCAAGAAGGTGAATGGAAAAAGTTGCACAAAGAAGGGATCAAGCACGACAGCCGGGTGTATTGGAGCGAAGACTTTGGCTCGGCTATTCCCATAGGGACGAATGTCTTCATTCGCTCACGCCCCCGGTACACGCGCCCGGACGAAATTCTCGTGTTCTATGAAGACCAGCGGATTCGGGCAGTTGCACGGGATTCTGAAGAAGGGCGTGCCGTAACCGGAGAGCAGATCGCCATTGCTCAGCGACGGCAAAAGGCCGCGATCAGGCGCGAGATCGAGGAGGGACGCGCAGCGGTGCGGAAAGCTGACAGCGAGATTGAGAAGCAGAAGAAGCAGACGGCCTCAAAAGCCACTCCATCCGCCTCTTCGAACTCACAGACGCCAGCAAGTACCCAACACCAAGCGCGGCCCAAACCATCCGAGAGAGTTAAACTCCCTGCTGATCCTTGGGAGCGACTCCTGTACATGAAGCAGCAAAAAGAACAGAAGCAGCCTGGAGGACACTGATGTTTGATCGTGATAATTTGTACTCCGATTTCGAAGAGGACCGCCTGCCACCTGGGCAAAAGCTCATCATCACTCAGAACATACTCAAATTTGATATGTTTGCCAGGAAAGTGATTGAGGCGAAGGCGCAAACGGGTTATAGAAATGTGGGAATTGCAACCGCAAAGTCAGGCTGGGGCAAATCGATAGCGTTCCATCACTTCTTAGACAACGTGCCACGCCATCCCCATACTGGTTTACCTACCTGTATAGGCATCAGGGTGAAACCCCAGGCCAACCCGAGAGTATTACTCGCTGATCTCTACGCTCGCCTCGGAGAAAGGGCTCCCCGCCGTCTCACGCGCTTTAACATTGCCGATGAGGCGGCAAAAATAATCATGGAGACTGACCTGAGAGGCATTTTTACGGATGAATCCGACCAGCTCGGTGCCGATGGCTTGGAGTTTTTACGATATGTTTATGATAAAACAGGCTGTCCATTGATCATTGTTGCTCTGCCCGACATTTTGAACGTAATCGAGCGCTATACCACATTGCACGACAGAATTGGACATGAGCTACAATTTCTTCCCTCCACCGAGGAGGAAGTACTCAATACGATTCTTCCAGAGCTTATCATTCCCCGTTGGGTTTACGATCCTGCCAATGAAGCTGATCGCAAGATGGGAAAGGAACTATGGGCACACGCAAGATCCTCTTTTCGCAGACTACGAACGTTAATTACAAAGGCAAGCCAGTTTGCTGCGGAACTTGCAGAAACTCCTGACGAGGTAAGGATTACTCCAGATATCCTCCAACTGGCCTACGGCAGCCGCTCCAGCAGACAAACGTCTCTCTCCAACCCACCGGAGGAAAAGGTTGAGCCAGGTCCTCCTCAGACAGACGAGGTAGAAACCCAGTCAGATCCTCCTCAGACGAATTTCGAAGCTGATTCAGAAATGCGCCATGACGCCAACAAGAAGAAAAAGAAGTCGGGAGAGGACGGAGAAGATGAGCAGTGACCTACAGATAGGCAGGGACTTGCTGGATACGCCTTTGACCATGGAGATGTATCAGCGCATGCATGCCACTGCCCTGCAGAGGACAATGCGAGGACTTCACTTGCACGCCGCGCCCGATCATATTGACGTCGAGCAATTGAAGCAGTTCGTCGCCCGTATTGGTTTCGACGGATGCCTGATCCATCCCTCTGATGTTGAGCGTATTTTTGCGGGAGTGACGCTGAAGACCTATCAAACCATTCGAGAGATCTATTGCTCACGGCTAGGGCGGAGTATAGCCATCGTCTACCGCATCCTGCAGAGACTGTGCCAGCAGGAGAGCTTGCCGATTCCCACCTACGAGGCCGTATGGGCGGTCTGCCTGTATCTTGAGAAGCGGCGCAGGGAAAGTGTGGACGTCAGTGTAGTGAGAACAACCGGTGCCTGGTGGATCGGCACACTATCACCAGCCGTACGCATACCAGTTGAGAAAGACGCGTTCTACCTGCCTGGTATCGTCTGCATTATCGATACGCAGACACAGCATATGCTTGCGTTTAGAATAGCTCCCCTGGATACCCTGGCAGAGAGCATCCCACTTGCCCTCTACGATGCAATCGCCGCTCAGCGTCAACCGCATCCTTTCGCCCTGGCTGGCCTGTTATGGCAGTTGCCACGCCGCATTATCACTGAAGAGACTCTTTCGCGTGAGTGCTCTACGATCTGCAAGCGTATGGGCATCCAGGTCGAGACGACTACGTGTACGCAGCCGCTTCTGGAGGCCCTGCGCGATACCTGGGCGACAGGTCTGGATGGGCGCATCCTGCCGCGTAGTCAGTGCGCTGCAATTCTTGATAGTTTCCTCGAAAGGATCCACGGATACGGGCCGATTCGCGTGGGCAAACGGCGAGACGAAGCCTTTGCCCAGGCTCAGGGCTATAACCAGGACCCGGCCGCGCTCTTTCCTCTGCTCCGCGCGCTGCTCCCGGAGCGGAAAGGTATGATCACTGACGATGGGCTGGTGATCGATGGATATCTGCGTTATGCTGACCAACTACTCCACCTCTGGCCTCGCACTCAAGTGACGCTGCGGCACTCGGCCCACTCGACAAATATAGCCTGGATTTTTCTTGAGGGCGAAATCCTCTGTCAGGCGAAAGGACTGCGTCGGGTCCGGGATGGAGGCAGTAGACTTTAAGGGAGGCAAAATCAATGTATTTCGTCGCGCTGCTCCTCACCGTACGGTGTACAGAAGAGGCAAGGACCACGGAAAATAGAGAGGCCCGCGATATCCATCACGTCCTCGCCGACTACCACCATAGCCTTGCTGCATCTCACCAGCAATATGACATAACTGTGTCACTCTTGCACTGTGAGCCTCGGCATGCCCTCCTGCGCCTGACTATCTGCAGTCGCGAGGAGACTCCGGTTTCAGCCATCATGGAAACGGCGCTTCCATCATTATTCCGGCATGGTAATGGGCATTACGAGGTGCAGGCCATCGATCTCACCAACCCCAGATGGGCTGGAATAAGCACCTGGGCCGATCTACTTCCTCAACAGGCAGAACGTTTTATGCACTTCTCATTCGACACTCCTTTGATCACTGCAGAACCGGGCCGACAGCAAAGCCGCAATGTTCTCCCTTTTCCGGAGCCGCTACCGCTCTTCTCCAGTCTGGCTCAGCGGTGGCAGACGCTGGGAGGCCCAACACTGGCCGGAAGTGCAGATCAGCTGATCCAGGCCAGCACATGCGTGGTCTCTAAGTATCGCCTGCGCTCTCTGACGGGGGATGGGTCTCTGCCTGCACCCGTTGGTTACCTTGGCTGGATCGAGTACGAGTGCCTGAGATATAACCGGGCTAGCGCATCGCTCAACGCATTAGCTCGTCTCGCCTTCTTTACCGGGACAGGCTATCTGACAGCATACGGTATGGGTTCCACGACAACCCGTCTATCATCGTGAGGAGGAAACATGCAGTGGTGCGTTGCCAAAACCGGTTTCGAGTTGTTCGATATGTTGCACGCCTACGGATTAGCTATCCTGCTCACCTACGCGAGCAGTTTACCGGTCAGTGTGCGAGACGAATCGCTGGCCTACCGTCTATCCTGCCCGACACAAACGGCACCCCCTTCTGGAGTGGAGATTCTCGACGAGGTGCTGGCGCTTCCAGAATCCCGCAGCTTCCAGGCAAACGCGCAGGAAAACTCCCTTCCCTCCATTCAGGTGGAAGTATTGGACGGGGTGCTCGCGGCACTCTTTACGAAAGGCGAGCGCATACTTTCAGTGAGCGATTTGTTGGGTAAGCAGCGTCTGTCACCATCAACGGAGCCTGTTGGCCTCATCAAAGCCGCCAAAGCCGTCGAGGAGTGGAAGGATTCCGTTGAACGGGAGAGGCCGCACGCATCAGCATGGGTCGCCAGGGTACTCAATGATTACGATTGCGCTCACCCCGCGATCCCGCTCCCAGGAAAGCCTGGCAGTAAGCGAGAGATCAGGGTATTGATGACGATCGACCCGGCGCTCGGGTACTCGCTGCGCAGCCCAACCAGTGATGGAGAAGTCTCGCGCAAAATAAATCTGGCAATGCACGGTGCTCGCTACGCAACTCTACTGGCTTTTATCGGTGCTTCACGATTCCTACGCGCCCAACGTGTTTCCGGCAAGCTGGTCAATCTCTATGTCCCTCTGGCTACCACGCTGGTTATCGACAAGAATACTGCCCTCCCCTTGCTCTTCTCCACCGACTGCACGCCCAATCACGCAGCCATCGAGTTCTGGCTCACGCTTTTCATTCAAAGCTTCCCCCGGCGCGAATCCTGGAGAGCGCTGGCGTACCAGACGCTGCAAACGCAGGGGCTCCAGCAGTCCATCGGGCTGGATAAAGGGGTTCTTGATTGTGCCTGGCTGGAGCGTGTTGAAGAGGCAGTTGGACGGGAAATGCTCTTACGCTGGAGCGCACAGCTCAGCTCAACAGAAACAAGCAGCCGAGATGAACGACAGCATCTCTTAGACGCTTTGAGCACTCGGCATATCGGGGCATGGATGAGGCACCTGCAGGACGGAGTGCGGCGTTACTGCAGGTTGGGCCGCCAGGAAAAGCGCCCGTACAGCCTGAATGAAGTAAGGGAGATAACCGCGATGATGAATTCCTCCGAACACCATCCCCTGCGAAAAGTCCTGGAGCAGGAAGAGGGTACGCTCTCCTTCGGCCGAGCGCTCCGGCTGCTCGGTCGATACAATCCCGCACTCCTGCGGGATCTATTACTGGTATTGGAGACGGTGCAAACGCTGGACCAATTGGATCGCGCCCTGTGCCGTGTGGTGCAAGAATGTGTACTGGCCAAGGCGAAGTCCAACTTTATTCTCATTCCGTATGAAGGTGACTTCATCCAGCTAGTCGATGATGTACACGAGCACGGAGTACGCCTCATAGTGGGAGTACTCATGCTCTTATCAGTACTCCGCCGCTATCCACCCACTCAGACAGTCGGCCAGGATGACGAGACGACACTCGATGCCGCTGAGACTGATGAAGCTCATCCTGCTACAGGCTCCAACGGAGATCTGGAAAACATTGAATCACTTGCTTTTGACGAAGGAGTAAACGAGCATGACGTCAGAGGATAATCGCTTCCCGAGCTACGATATGACCATCAATGCACGAGTTGCCTGGCAGGCACACAGTATCAGTAACGCGGGGGATAACGGTTCCAACCGACTGTTACCACGTACGCAACTGCTGGCAGACCAGACGATCACGGACGCATGCAGCGGTGATATTCTCAAACACCACCATGCGGCGCTCCTGGCAGAATACTTCGAAGCGGAAGGGCGTCCTTTATGCCCTGCCTGCCGGGTGCGCGATTCACGCCGGGCTGGGGCTCTCGTTGATAATCCTGAGTACAAAAAGATCACGATTGAGCGGCTTCTCAATGAGTGCGCGCTCTGTGACACCCACGGCTTTCTCATCACCGCTAAAAAGGCTGCCAGCGATGGCAGTGCAGATACACGCGAGGGGTTGCACAAGCATACGATCATCGATTTTACCTTTGCTCTGGCATTGCCGAATCGTCACGCTGAGACCCTCCAGTTGCACACGCGCTTTGGAGCCTCTCGAGAGGAAGGGCAAATGTTGATGACGCGCTCTGCTCGCTCAGGAGAGTATGCTCTGAACATTCGTTATCAGAGCGTGAGGATTGGAGTCGACACTTATCACTGGCAACTGGTGGTGCGGGACGAGGAGGAGCGCCTGCGAAGGCATCGCGCGATTCTGCGCGCCTTACGCGATACGCTTGTGAGTCCCGAGGGCGCTCGCACCGCCTCGATGCTTCCTCACCTGACAGGGTTGGTCGGAAACATTGTAGTTCAAAGCGCGCCAGGTCGAGCGCCGCTCTTTTCTGGACTGAGCGACGATTTTATGGTGCAACTGGAATCGATGGCCGGGGACACCTGCCAGGTATATCCGTTTGAGACGGTCAGTGCGTTCTACCAGCACATGAATCGGTTAATCCAATTTTCAGAACCGGCCTGGTTAGCAGCCTGGGGGTCTCAATCGTCATCCAGGTGAAGCAGAATAGGATGAGTAAACTGATGAAAAAGCTCTGGCTAGCAGCTGATTACCATTTTCCATCAACCTATTCCTGTCGTATTCCAATGAGCAGCGCAGGCAGTGCCATGATCACGCCAGCGCCAGGCCCATCAACGGTACGTCTTGCGCTGATTCACTCAGGCATAGAGCTTTTCGGCCTGAAGACCACGCAGCACGATCTTTTTCCGGTCATTCGCTCTGCCCCCATCCAGATTCAGCCGCCTGAGAAAGTCGCCATCTCACTCCACCGCCTGCGGGCTCATAAGTGGGAAAAAGGCAAGGTGGGAAAGCAAGACCGCTTTCAAGTATCGGTGATTCTTCGGGAGATGGCCCATGCCACAGAGCCCTGCACTGTGTTTATAGAAGTCCCTTCAATTGAGGAAGAACGCTTTCGTCGGTTGCTCCAAGCCATTGGCTACTGGGGTAAAACCGATTCATTAACCTACTGCATGAGCATAACGCAGCACCCTCCTGATACGGCCATTTGCGTAGTGCCTTTGCGAACATTGCAAAGCGGCCAGCCAGTTGGACATTTTTTCGCCTGTTTATTAACGGAATTTCGTGATCAACAAGTGACCTGGGAGGAGATCGTTCCAACTTTGGTGGGTAGTCAACACTTGGCCTTTCATCTTGACGTATATGTTTGGCCGATGCTCGTAGAGCACAAACCAGGTGGTAGTAAACTCCTCACCCGTCATCCCTTCTTGCAGGTAAAAAGAGTGCGAGAAACATGATTCCGCTTTGCTTGAGTACTGATAATCCAGAAGGTACGGAGACAAGATCTTTAGCTCATCTATGAAGAGGTATGCAAACAAAATTGTAACAATTTGTAACGCTCAATCGCGATTGTATCAATAGCAACTGAAAGGAACCGCACATCTTATTGCACCCTCGGGTTTAAAAGTGCTTCAAACGCTTTGTCGCGATTCTACTTCTTTTTACCCGCAAGCGCCCACGCTGCGCTAAACTCTTCATCATGCTTCAAACGCTCTGTCGCGATTCTACTTCTTTTTACCGGCGCACGTCAATATCTCCGGTATCAGCGGCCTGGCACTTCAAACGCTCTGTCGCGATTCTATTTCTTTTTACCCCTACACATAAGCAATCGGTTTACATCCCTGTCTTAGATAGATCTTGCAAGAGGCCATCCTTATCAGTAAATATAAGACACAAGAACGGGACTGTCAAGTCAACTAATGGCCGTATCAGGGCTGTTGCAAAGTCGGGAATAAAACGAACCCATCGCGAGATATAGATGGATGTAAAACGATCCCAATTATCCCACGAAAGGTTTTTCTATGAAAGATAGAACACTTTTGACGCATCTTTCTCTTCCTGAGGAAGCATTGCTGTTTGATTTGGAGGCGCTGTATACGTGTTTGCAAAGTATTCCCGATCATCGGGACCGACGCGGCCTGCAATATCCGTTGGCCAGTCTACTTATGATCGGAGTGCTCGCCAAATTGGCAGGCCAGGATAGTAGCCGTGGCATGGCCCATTGGGCGAAACTGCGCCATCGTGAATTGAGTCAGCTCTTCCACCTCAAGCGAGAGCGGATGCCGCACTACAGTACCTGGAGCCGCGTGCTGGGTCATGCGGTGGAACCATCGGAGGTGGAACATCTCATCGGTCAGTTTTTTGTGACGGCACAAAGCGATGCCGAGCCACAGCGAGGCAAGATTCATCTGGCACTGGATGGCAAAACGTTGCGGGGAACCATCCCGCTAGGAGCAACGCGCGGCGTCCATCTCTTAGCGGCCTACCTGCCAAACCAAGGCGTGGTGCTGGCTCAGATGCGTGTGGATGAGAAAAGCAATGAGATTACCCATGCTCCAAAACTGCTGCGCCAGGTGGATCTGCGTGGGGCGGTTGTGAGTGGAGATGCCATGTTCGATCAGCGAGAGCTCAGCAGCCAGATTGTACGGGCCAATGGGGACGACCTCTGGATAGTCAAGGACAATCAAGAGGGATTACGAGAGGAGATCGAAGTGCTCTTCCAGCCCCATCGCAAGCTGGCTGGCACCTCGGCTCTGCCCAACGATTTTCGCACCGCTCGTACCGTGGAGAAAGGACATGGGCGCAAAGATATGCGAATGATCACGGTAAGTAGTATGCTGGCCGACTACAGCACGTGGCCGGAACTGGCTCAGGTGTTCAAACTGGAAAGCCAGCGTACCGATGCCCTTGGTACCACCAAAACGAAGGTGCGTTATGGTGTGACAAGTTTGCCTGCTGCCCTGGCCGACCCCAAACGAGTATTGGAATTGACGAGAGGACATTGGGGGATCGAAAACGGACTGCATGATCGACGCGATGCCACGATGCGCGAAGATCATGCACAAGTTCGTATGGGTCATGCCCCTGAGATGCTCGCCATCCTCAACAATACCGTCCTTGGGTTGTTTGCTCGACAGAGGGCCACCAATGTTGCTGAGGCCAGACGCGCATTCGCCTATCATTTCGACCGAGCACTCGCTTCTCTCGTGGCTTAAAGTGGAGATCCGACTTTGCAACAGCCCTGATGGCCGTATTGCGGGACTGCAACTTACGCGAAAAGTGATGCAGACACTTATCACAGGATAACCTCTCGCAAACATGTAAACACAGAGAACCATAGATATTTCCAATTGAACGCGCTTAGAGACTGCCTCGCATAGAAAGAGTTGTCGCCATTACTCTAACCATTTCTTCCTCTGCTTCGCTTTTAATACGAGAGAATATGAAAGTAATGATGCCTTCATCAGATACCTTCTGAAAGGATTACTATCAATCAAGGCTAATATCGATGTTACTTCTCTCACGAAGCTAGCTGATATCTCCTCTCTAACAGGAAGCAAGCGTCTTAAATTGAAGAGTTTGAGGCGCTATTTTTCAGCGTTCGGTTGGTACTATAAAGATTCGAGAATATTTCACTTGCGTGGTTCAAATTTTTCACGTGTGCAGGATTACATTGCACTAGTGCAATGCAAAGTCTCATTCAGTGCAATGCAAAGTCTCATTCAGTGCAATGCAAAATCTAACGTTACATCTGCAAACGCCTACGCTGAAACCTCTGGCAAAGCTGTTCCAGCAAACAGGAACGGCACACTTGATCGCCCCTTCAGGCTTCAAAGTCACTATCCTCGCGGGAATCGTGGGTGGCAGTACAAGCTGGATTTATAAACGGCGAGCCAGGCAGTTGAAGCCCTTACTTCCATCCCAAAAACGCGAAGGATACTGGCAGCGATGGTTAACTACATCGTTAGTAATCCTGTGCATTATTGGCTATACCTTCCTCAGTGGAGCAGGACCTGCAGCACAGCGCGCCTGTATCATGGGCATCATCCTGGTAATAGCTCCGCTTTTCAGACGCGTCTACAATATCTATACTGCTATGGCATTGGCAGTCCTCTTCATGTGTGTATTCGATCCATCCGTATTGTGGAATACCGGTTTCCAGTTATCCACAATTGGAACGCTAGGCATAGTCGTGCTCACACCTCTATTTCAGCGATTATTCCGTCCCATTGATCAGCTACCCTTTGCTCATCTTATTACCGGGTCTGTCGCAGTGACACTGGCAGCCCAGATAGCCACGCTCCCCATCTTCGCCTTCACTTTTACCCAGGTTTCGCTTATTGCGCCCCTTGCAAATCTACTAACAGTACCATTGTTAGCTGCGTCGATCTTTTTAGGCATAGCGCTCTGCGTAACTGGCTCTATCGCTCTACCACTGGGAATGCTCTGTGGCTTGATCAT